>Ga0316224_1003531_pt1 | contig 12715 bp, 9 predicted proteins | sample TBH18013metaG_FD_206254 | JGI IMG/M metagenome (GOLD analysis project Ga0316224, IMG submission 206254) | Freshwater microbial communities from Trout Bog Lake, Wisconsin, USA - TBH18013 | ecosystem: Environmental > Aquatic > Freshwater > Lake > Hypolimnion/Profundal zone | place: USA: Wisconsin... | reverse complement strand
GGATCTGGCCATGACGGCTGGATCCCATGCCCCAACTCTGGTGGTGGATGATGCGGCCGGTTTCGGCGAGGCTCATTCCCCGGCGTTGGATGCCCACCCGGTCGGCGGCACCGACGAAGCCTTCATGATCTATACATCGGGAACCACCGGTGCCGCCAAGGCCGCCATCCATCGTCATGGCGACGTCCGGATCGGCGAGATGCACCTCAAGCAGAATTTCGGCGTCGGCCCCGGGGACCGGGTGTTTTCCACCTCCAAGCTGTTCTTCGCCTTTGCCCTGGGACACAGCCTCATCGCCGCGCTGAAATGCGGTGCGGCGATCATCCTGCATGACGGCTGGCCGGATTCGGAATCGGTGGCGGCGATCGTGGAGCGCCATGCGCCCACCATCCTGCTCAGCGTTCCCACCATGTATCGCAACCTGCTGCGCGACGGCGCCGCCTCCAAACCGGCGTTTCATGGCATCCGCCATTTCATATCCGCCGGCGAGCGTTTGCCCGAATCCGTCTTTTCCGAATGGATGCAGGCGACGGGGCAACCCATTCTCGAAGGGATCGGCGCGACCGAAACGGTGTTCCTCGGGATCGCCAATACCCCGACCGCCTATCGCATGGGATCGTCCGGGCGACCGCAGTCCTGGGCGCAGGTGAAGCTGGTGGGCGAAGATGGCAAGCCGGTGCGCGAGCCGGGCCAGACCGGGGTGCTGTGGCTGCAAATGGAGTCGGTGGCCGCAGGCTATTGGAACCGGCCGGACAAGACCGCCGAATCGTTCCAGCGCGGCTGGTACCGCACCGGCGATGTCTTTTCCTTCGATGCCGAGGGATGGTGGCACCATCACGGCCGTGGCGACGACATGCTGAAGATCTCGGGGCAGTGGGTCAGCCCGACCGAGATCGAGGAACATGCCCTCAAGCTGTCCGGTATCGCCGAGGTCGCGGCGGTGGGGGTGACCAACGAGGACGGGCTGGTGCGGTTGGGCCTTGCCGTGGTGCGGGGCGAGCACGCCCCCGCGCCGGAACTGCTGGAGGAGGCGCTGCGGCAGCATTTCGAGCGCAGCCTGTCCATCTACAAATGCCCGCGCCGTATCCGTTTCGTTGATGAAATGCCGCGAACTGTCACCGGCAAGTTGCAGCGCTTCCGCGTCCGCGACCTGTTCGCTCCGAGTTGAGGAAGGTGGGCCGAGCTGAGGAGGCAGGAGATGGAGTATAGCTGGGCGGAAATCGATCAACTGGCCGAGATCCTGGAAGCCGAACTGGTCGGCCAAAGGATCGATCAGGGTGCGGCGCGGAATTTGGCGTTGCGTTTGGCCGCGCTTTGCCCCGAAATTCAGGCCAGTATGGCATTGGTCGCCAAACGGATGGCCGGGAGGGTTGGAGCCGGGATATAAGGGATGTGGGGATGCTCCGGACGCCGAGATAAAGAAGCGCCGGGCAAAAATAAAGAACCTTGGGAGGAAGTATTGAGGTGCGACAACGTAGTCTGAAACTACCGGACCTGGTCAGCTTTGACCCAGACCAGGGCTTGATTTCGTTCTGTGGCCGCCGCGCCGTGCTGATCCAGGCCGACGCCATGGGAGCATTGCGCAAGGAATTGATCGACACGCTTGGCATGGATATCGCCAAGGTGATTCTGACTCGCTTCGGTTATAGCTGTGGCCAGAGCGATGCTCGCCACTTCCATGCCCTGGAGGGCGATGACGCCATCTCGGAATTCGTCATGGCGGGTCCCAAGCTGCACATGCTGGAAGGCATCGTCTGCGTCGAGACCCATGCCCTGCTGATCGATCCCGAAACCGGCCATTACGACATGTCCGGCGTCTGGAAGAACTCCTACGAGGCCGAGCAGCATGTGCGTCTGTTCGGCCTGTCGGCCGATCCGGCGTGCTGGACGGTGGCGGGCTATGCCTCGGGGTTCTCGTCGGTGGCCTTCGACACTCCCATGATCTGTATCGAGGACAATTGTGTCGCCCGCGGCCATGCCGCCTGTTCGTGGCGATTGATCTCCGCCGCCAAATGCGGCCCCGAGCACGACGAGCACCGCCGTCTGTTCGTGCCGCTCAACCTGCAGCAGCACATCAATGTGCTGGAGCAGAAGGTCCAGCAACGCACCTCGGCGCTGGCGGCGTCGGAATCCCGTTATCGCGACCTGGTGGATAATCTGTCGGAAATCATCTTCAGCCTGGATGGCGACGGGCAGTTGGTTCATCTCAACCGCGCCGGCCGCCGCCGGCTCGGCCTTTCGGCCGATGGCGAGATGGTGCCGCTGGCCCGGCTGATGACCTTGCCCCATCGGCGGCGGCTGGTCCGTTTCCTGCGCCAGATCGGCGACAGCGGTTCGGAGGGTCGGATCGAGATGGTGCTGCGCAGCCTTCATGGCGAGGAAATTCCGGCCCAGATGCAGATCAGCCCGGTGATGGATGGCGATCGGCTGGCCGGCTATCGCGGCCTGGCCATCGACATCTCGCAGCGCCAGGCCCGCGAACGCAAATTGACTGAATACGCTTCCAGCCTGGAAACCCAGCTGGTCCAAGCCACTCGGCTGGCCGGGCTGGGCCAGTTCGCCTCGGGGATCGCCCACGAGATCAACAATCCCATGGGGTTGATTTCCGCCTATGCCGAGGATCTGCTCGACACCATTGATGGCAACGGTGATGGCGACGGCGATGGTGCTCCGCTCGACCTCAACCGGCTGCGGCGCGGCCTGGCGACCATCCAGGAGCAGGCCTATCGCTGCAAGTTCATCACCCAGAACGTCCTGTCCTTCGCCCGCGATCAGGTGGTCAATCTGGAGCCGACCGATCTGGGGGCGCTGGTACGCGACCGGGTGGCCTTCTTCAGCGACCGGGCCGCGGTCAGGACCTTGGACATCCGCTTGACGGTGAACGATCTGCCGCTGATCCACACCGATCCCAGCCTGATCGGCCAGGTCCTGCTGAACCTGTTGAAGAACGCCGCCGAGGCCATGGATTCGACCGGTTGCCTGTTCATCGTCCTCAGCCGCTTCCGCAATCGTGCCCGGTTGGAAGTGGCCGATGACGGTCCCGGCCTTGCCCCGGAGATCATGGAGCGGGTGTTCGATCCGTTCTTCACCACCAAGGAGCCCGACAAGGGAACCGGACTGGGCCTGTCCATCTGCTATGGTATCGTCCGGTCCCTGGGGGGAACCATCACTTGCGGCAACCGCCCCAGCGGGGGGGCCTGGTTCAGGGTTTCGTTGCCATTGCCATCGGAAGGGAGGATCGACCGATGAAGGATGCCCGTCTGCTCATCGTCGATGATGAGCCGCATTACCGTCAATTGCTGAGCGAGCGTCTGAGCCGGCGGGGCTGGGCGACCTTTACCGCCGCCACCGGCCATGAGGCGCTCAACATCGCCGAAACCGTCGGTGTCGACGTGGCCCTGGTCGATATCATGATGGCGGGGATGGACGGATTGGCCCTGTTCGAGCAGTTGCGCCAGATGGATCCGGTGATCGAGGGGATCATTCTGACTGGCCACGCCAATGTGGACACCGCCATCAAGGCCATGAAGCTGGGGGCGTTCGATTACCTGTCCAAGCCGTACAAGCTGAGCGAGTTGGAGATCGTGGTCGACCGGGCGTTCGAGCGCCGCCAGCTCAATCATCGTTGCGCCGGCCTCGTCGCCCAGGTGGAGCATCTCAAGGGACGGGACGGTGACCGCATGGTCGGCGAAAGCCAGGCCTGGCTTCAGACCGTCAACATGGCGCGCAAGGCGGCGGCCCAGGACGTTCCCGTGCTGGTGACGGGAGACAGCGGCTCGGGCAAGGAGGGGATCGCCGCCGCCATTCACCAGTGGAGTCCGCGCGCCGGCAATATCTTCGTTCCGCTCAATTGCGGGGCCTTGCCCGACACTCTGCTGGAGAGCGAGTTGTTCGGCCATCGCCGCGGCGCCTTTACCGGCGCGGTGGCGGACAAGGAGGGGCTGTTCCAGGTGGCGTCCTGCGGCACCCTGTTCCTGGATGAAATCGGCGAATTGCAGCCATCCGGCCAGGCCAAGCTGCTGCGGGTGATGGAAACCGGCGAATTCCGCCCGCTGGGGCAGACCGCGTTGCGCCGCACCGAGACGCGGGTGATCGCCGCCACCAACCGGGACCTCATGGCCGAGGTCAAGGCCGGACGGTTCCGCGAGGATCTTTATTACCGACTCAACGTGCTGAACATCCGGGTGCCGCCGTTGCGTGAGCGCCGGTCGGATATCCCGCTGCTGATCGCCCATCTGATGGCGCGCAGCAAGGCGGAGATCCGCGATATCGAACCGGCGGCCATGGCCCGGCTGGTGGAATATTCCTGGCCCGGCAATGTGCGCGAACTGCGCAACGTGGTCGAGCGGATGCTGATGCTGGTGGAGGGGCCGCGCATTACCGAGGGCCTGGTCGCCTCGCTGATCACCGAGCCCAAGAACCAGACGCGCGGCGGCCGCTCGCCCCGTTTCGACCACATGATGAGCCTGGACGAGATGGACCGTGCTTATGTCCGCTGGGTGCTGGCCCAGCACGACGGGAATATCAGTACGGCGGCCCGCAAGCTGAAGATCTCGCGCTCGACCCTTTACCGCTATGTGGAGGAGGGGGAGGCAACTCCGGTCGAGGCCTGATCCCGCCGAGTCTTTGGCGCGATAAAGCGCGGCAACCGGATCAGCGCAGGCGGCCCTGGATGTCGAGGATGATCTTGACCGCCTGGGCGCGGTTGTCGGCGCCGATCTTGCGGTAGAGGCCCCGCAGCCCGGCCTTGACCGTCGGTTCCTGGAGCCCGAGCTGGCGGGCGATCAGCTTGTTGGGCAGCCCCTCCACCAGCAGGCGCATGATGTCTTCCTCGCGGCCGGAAAAGGTCACGGCATCGGGCCGCGCGGCGGCGCTGTCCGCCCCTTCGCCTGAAAGCCCGGCCGGCGCCGGGCTCGGCGGCGACTTTCCGTCGACCTCGAGCAAGATATTGCTGGGAACATAGACTTCGCCGGACAGGATCAGGCGCAGCGCGCTGACGAATCCGCGCCCGCCGATGGTCTTGGGAATGAATCCGGCGGCGCCGCCCTTGATGGCGGCGACGACCGTGTCCGAATCGCCGAACGCCGACAAGATGACCACCTGGGCGCCGGGAAATTGCCGCATGAAGGCGGCCATGCCGGCGAGGCCGTTCATTCCCGGCATCCACAGATCGAGGAGGGCCAGATCGACGCCGCCCGCCTCCGTCGCCGCCGCAATCGCGGATGGAAAGTCCTGCGCCTCAAATAGCCTGACCTGGGTGTGAACCTTGCTCAGCAGCGGACGGAGGCCGTCGCGCAGCAGCTTGTGGTCATCAGCCAGGAGAATCCGCACGTTCCGCCCTCCGACGTGGTGGCGCACGCGGGACAGCCTGACCGCCCCCCCTTCACCAAGGAGCAAAGTATATATCCGAAAGATAGCTTGCGGGTACACCAAAAACGTGAGTTTACCGCCGCGGCCGCTCAAAAGAAATCACGGCGGCGCGCTTGGCAGATCGAGCCGGAATACCGTCGCTCCCGGTTTGCTGGTGAAGGTGATGTCTCCGCCAAACGATTTCACGATGGTGGCGCTGATGGCCAAGCCCAATCCGAGGCCTTCCCCCACCCCTTTTGTCGTGAAGAACGATTCGAACACCTTGTCGGCATTGGCCTTGGCGATACCGTTGCCGTTGTCGCCGACCTTGATCCTGACCTCGCCGTCGCGGCACTGGCAGGCCAGGGAGATCTTGCCCTGGAAGGCGCCGCCGCCCGCCTGCCGTCGCGCCTTGATCGCCGCGACGGCATTGGAGATCAGGTTCAGCAGGACCTCTTCCAGGCGGTGGGCGTTGCCGTTGAGCAGCCGGGTGGACTCGCAGACCTTGCTGGTCAGGACGATGTCCTCGATCTCGAGCTGGCGGCGAACCATCCGCTCGATGGATCGGATCACCGCCTGGGGTGCGAACGGCGCATCCGGCGCATTGCCGATGCGGCTGAAGGTCCGGACATGCTCGATCATGGCGGCCATGCGGGTGGCCTGATCATCCAGCAATTCCAACTTCTCGTGGAGGAATTGGTCCGGCGGTTCCATCTCCAGCGAGTGGTCCAGCGCGCTTTCCGCGGCGAGGCGTATCACCGCCACCGGATGGGCCAGTTCATGGGTGAGGCCGGCGGCGAACTCACCGAAGATCGCCAGCCGGGCCGCATGGGCCAGCCGGGCCTCCTTGTCGCGCAAGCGGCGCAGGTCGAGATAGCTGACCACGAAGCCTTCGAGACGTTTCATGCCGTCGTGGATCTTGGCGATGGTGACGGCGACGGGAATCAGGGTGCCGTCCCGGGCAAGGCGCATGGCCTCGCCGTTCCAGACGCCGAATCTCCGAACCTGGCGACTGATTTCGTCATACTCGGCCTCGCTCTCTTCGGTCGGCGTCATCAGGTGGCTGACCGGTTTGTCCTTCAGTTCGTCCAACCCATAGCCGAACAGGTCGGTGAAGGCGGGGTTGATATAGGTGATGCGGCGCTCGGCATCGGCCAGGAGCAGGGGCTGGGCCGCCTGGCGCAGGGCCTCGCCCAGCAGGGCGCGTTCGGCCTCGCCGCGTTTGCGTTCGCTGATGTCCTCGGCGGAGATGATGATGCCGCCGATCGCCCCATTCTCGTCGGTCCATGGCAGCACGGCCCAGCGCAGCCAGAGCTCGGTGCCGTCCGCCAGCACCCACCTGTCCTCGTCGTTCTTCACGGTGGCGCCGGCCAGTCCCTGCTGATGGACCAGACGCCATTCGGCGGACACATCCGGGTGCACCTGATAGTGATTGCGGCCGACCAGTTCGGGATACCCCCGGCCGTATTCCTCCAGCCAGTGTCCGCTGGTGGCCAGATAGGTCATGTCCCGGTCGAGCATGGCGATGCTGATGGGGGCTTGCTGGATGAAGGTGTTCAACTGCGCCCTGGATTTCACTAGGGCTTCCTCGGCCAATTTGCGGTCGGTGATCACATCGAAGACCACGACGAAATGCCCCGGACCGGGGCAATACACCGAGATCGCGAACCACATTCCGAGCGCGTTGACGAAGATCTCGAAGCGTTCGCTGGTGCCGCCCACGGCCACCCGGCCATAGGTCTCCAGCAACACCGGATCGACATCGCGAAAGCCGGGGATCACCTCGCTCACCGTGCGGCCGACCACATCCTTGAGGCCGGTCAGCCTCGTGAAGGCGCCGTTGACCGCCAGATAGACGAAATCCCGGGGCTTGCCGTCCTCCAGCAGAATGCGGCAATAGGCGAAGCCGTTGAGCATGTTGTCGAACAGCGACCGGTACATGGTCTCGCTCTCGCGCAGCGACGCATGCGCCTTCTCCACCTGGGCGCGGGCAACCAAGGCGTCTTCCATCATGTTCAGCGCCGCCAGCTGGGCCTGGCGCTGCTCCCTCATGGCGATCGCCTGGGCGTTGCGCAGTGCCGTCTCGGCCTGTTTGTTTTCGGTGAGATCGAAGAAGGTGGCCAGAATATCGCCGCCGGTGACGATGCCGGAAATCATCACGGTGCGGACCATCCCGTTCTTGCAGGTCACGCGGTACTCGATCGGCTCGATATCGGTTCCCGTGGCGGTGGCGTGGGAAACGGCGGCGGTCCAGGTCTCGATAACCCAGGCGCGATAGGCCGGTTCCGGAAAGGCGAGAAGCCACCATTCGGCCAGGCTCGGCAGATCCATATAGGTGTAGCCGAACAATTGGACGAAGCGCTTGTTGATCTCCGCCAGGGTACCATTGGTGGCGACGATGGCCAGGGGGTTGGGCGTGTCCCGGAACAGGCGGTGAAATCGCTGTTCGCTTTCGCGCTTGCCGGTTTCGGCCGCCTTGTGCCGTTCGATGGATTTGTCCAGCAACTGCCGCACCGCGGCGATTTCACGGATCTCCGGCCATACCGCGCCATCGGCGGAGGGCTCCGCCAGCGAGGCCACCGCCCGTCCAAGCCGGCGGCTCGCCAGCAATCCCCCGAGGACCGCGACCAGGGTGGCGCCCAGGATGGCGATGATCAGGGCGGCGGAGCCGGCGAGCAGGGGGGCGCGGCGGGTGTGGCGCGGAATCTCCAGCACCACCGACCAGGGCGAGAACGTCGAATGGACGACATGGCGCCCGGCGGCATCGACCATCTCCTGGGCGGGGTCCTGTCCCGGCGGTGCGCGGCGGGCGATCACCCCGCCCTCGCCGTCGAGCACGCTCAACGACCAGCCGTCAGGCAGAATCTCCTGGTCGAGGCGCTCCTGAAACTGTTGGGTTTCGAAGGTCGCCAGCAGAATCAACGCGGTCCGGCCCTGGCGCAGGATCGGCACGGCGATGGCGACCAGCGGTTTGCCGATGATCGGCCCGAGGAAGATGTCGCCGACCGCCGGTCCGCCGGTCTCCTTGGCGGAATGTGCGGCGGCGTGGCCCAGGGGGGTCGGCAGCATGGGCAGGTCCGACCCGAACGGGACGCGGGTATTGAACAGCATATGCATGTCGATGTCGGCGAGAATGACATTGCCGTCGAAATGGTGGTGAAATCCCTGCGCCTCCTGGTAGAGGTCGTTCCAGCGGGAAGGGTCGTCGATCTGACGCGATTCCGCCAGGAGAGAGAGGGCGTTGATCCGCGCCTTGAGGTTCTGGTCGATCGCCGTGGCGAAATTCCTCGCGAGATCCTCGGCGTCCTGGTCACGCTCGGCCTGGGCGGTCAGGACATTGTCGGCGGCCAGAACGGCGGCCAGCAGCACCAGCGGCAGGACGCACAACCAGATCAAGCGGGAGAGAAGGGCACGCAGCGAGATGGCGGAGGCGGTCATGGCGCCGCATCCGCGGTGGGCGTCCGGGGGGCGTCGAGGAAGCCCAGGGAGAAGGGCGGGTCGCGTCCGAGCTGTCGCGACAAGGTGTTGACCAGTTCCTTGAGGTCGATCATGTCCAGCTCGCGGCCGACCGTGGCGCGGTTGAAGCGTTCCAGTTCCGCGTTGCGCAACCTCAACTCCTCCGTCTGCCGGCGCAGGGTCTCGTCGGCGGCCTTGCGCTCGGTGATGTCCTGGACGGTGCCGTGCACTCCCGCGATCGCCCCATCGGCATCGCGATAGGCTTCGCCGCGGGAAACCACCCAGCGATGGCTGCCGTCGGGGCGGATTACCTCGGCGTCGCATTCATAGGGGGTGCCTTCCGTGGCGGCCGTCGCCTGGGCGACGGAAAGGCGCACCCAGCTTTCCGGCGTGAACAGCGCCGGGATCTCCACATATCGGGGTGGCGGCAACGCCGGGTTCAGGCCGAAGATGCTGGACATTTCCTCCGACCAGGTGATGCCGTCGTCGTAAAGGTTCCAGGCCCAATTGCCCAGCATGGCCAGCCGCTGCGCCTCCTGCAGGGACCGGGCGCTTTCCTTCAGCGCGGTTTCGGCCTCCTTGCGGCGCTGAATATCCTCGACCACCGAGATGAAATAATCCGGGCTGCCGTCGGGGCGCCGCGCCAAGGCGACGGTGAGGTTGACCCAAACCATGGCGCCGCCCTTGCGGCGATAGCGCTTCTCCAGGGTATAGGTCGAGATCGTGCCGTCCAGCATCAGGCGGATATTGTCCAGGTCGGTATCGAGGTCGTCGGGATGGGTGATGTCCTGGAACCGCAGCGCCAGCAATTCGGCCTCATCATAGCCAACGATCTGGCACAGCTTGCGGTTGACCCGCAGCCAATGGCCGTCCGGCGCGACCAGGGCGATGCCCGTCGCCGCCAGATTGAAGGTCGCTTCGAAGCGGATTTCGGCCAGGGCGTCCTTGCTCTCCGGCCGGGCGCGGCGCAGACGCTCCTGGCTGTCGCTGAACAGGTAGCCCACGACCAGGAACATGGTCACCGAGGCCAGATTGGCCGGCTTGTCGAGCGTCCAGCTCAGTTGCGGCGGCAGGAAGAAAAACCACACCAGCAGGGCGCTGAGGACGGTGCCGACGATGCCGCCCCGGAAGCCGTCGAGATGGGCGCAGAGGAACGCGGCGGGGAAGAACAGGAACCACACGAAGGGGCTGAGCCACGGCCACAACACCCACTGGAGGGCCAGGGCCAGGACAGGGATCAGCATGGCGAGGGCGAGACGGATCGTCATGGGAACCCTCCTTGGGATGGCGGAGCGCCGGGCCGTGATTATTGTCGCATCTTTTCGAGGAAGGTGTTGAGCCTTCTGTCGAGTTCGGTGGTCGGTGTGACAGCGTCACCACGACCTTGCCGATACTGGGGCCGCCCCTCTCCGCGCCTGGCGGCTTGACGGCTGATTCTCATGGAGCCAGTATGGAGAGGATGGGACGGAATGGGGTGATGCAAAGGGCGAGAGCCGCGATCCTTTGGATATTTAGCCTGTATCTTTGGTCTGCATTGAGGCCTTGATTGCGGCGCATCCTTCGAGACGAACCTTCCCCCCGGATCCCGGTCCCTGATTCGCCGTCAGGAATTGAAGAGCCATCCCCACAAGGCCATGTTTGGGGATGTGGAGGCCTTGTCCCAGGCCGGCCTCCCCGCTCACGGATATTGGGGGCTGGTTTGGGATTTTCTCAACGGTCGGGGAGTGAAGGAATCAAGCGTCTGGCCGTGGCCTTGGCCGTGGCTCCGGCGCTTGCCACGGCGGCGATGGCCGAGCCGGTCGGGTTTCGCTACGAGATCATGTGGGGCGGCTTTCGCGCCGGGGCCATGGCGATCACCCGGGACGACGCGACCCCTTTGGTGGAAACCAGGATGTCGATCCGGACCGAGGGCATGTTCAAGAGCCTGTTTCCCTTCACCTTCGATGCCGAGGGGGCCAGCCGCCGGGTCGGTCCCATCGAACTGGCGTCCGAGCATTACGAAACCCGCTTCACCGGGCGCTACCAGGATCAAGTGATGCGCACCGTCTATGGTCCGTCCGGCGAAGCCCGCGTGGTGCGGGACGAGGTGCTGGCGATGTTCGAGCCGCCGCCCGCTGACGACACCCCGAACCCGCCGGTACCGCCTGAACTGCGGCGGGGCGTCGCGGACCCTTTGACCAACATGGCCCTGGCCGGGCGTCGGGCGGCCGAGGCGGTGGCCAGGGGCGAGAGCCTCACCTTCAGGACCATCAGTTTCGACGGAAAAAGGGCCTATGCCATCGACACCAAGGTGATCGGCCGGCGCAGAATCTCCATGTTCGATCGCGATTACGACACCCTGCTGCTTGCCATGACGCTCCGGCCCCTTGCCGGCTTCAAGTCCAAGTTTATCAAGGTGTGGGATGGCGCTGAATACGAGGTGGACGTGGACCCGGCCACGCGGCTGCCGCTTCGCATCCGCACCGACAGTTTTGCGGTCACCACCGTCTTCAACGCGCTGGCCCCCTGTCTGACGGTGGCGGCGCAATGCATGCCGCCGGCGGAACAATAGCCCTGGTTCATCGGCGGAGGTTTCCCCGGCATCCAGATCGATGACCTGAAATCGCCCGAGATCGGAATCGGAGGCGGTCATGGGAACTACTCCTTGTGATGAGGGAAGGAATGGGATGGGGCTGCGCCATTGTTCCGGCGAGCCGGGAATGCTATAAGTGACCAACAATCTAGTCAGGATGCCCGGTCATGAATTCCGTCAATCTCGCCGACGCCAAGGCCCATCTGAGCGAGCTGGTCGCCCAGGCAGAATCCGGCGAATCGGTCTGCATTACCCGACGCGGCAAGCCGGTTGCCCGACTGAGCGCCGCAGAGATTCCACGCCGCGGGGTTGCTCTTGCCGACCTGCGGGCCTTAACCGATGCCATGCCGGTACAGTCGGAAGATGATGGTGATTTCATCCGTCAGATGCGCGACGAGAGTCGGTATTGAAGCGCTATCTCGATACTTCGCTGTTGGTTGCCGCGTTGACCAACGAAGCTGCGACCGGACGGGTGCAGGTCTGGCTCAGTGAGCAGGACCCGGACGGGTTGCTGATCAGCGATTGGGTGGTGACCGAGTTCTCCTCGGCTCTGTCCATCAAGGTGAGAACCGGGCAGTTGAGCGCTGAACATCGGGCCGGTTCCTTGGCCCTCTTCACCCAACTGGCGGCGGAGTCCTTCACCGCCATCCCCGTCGCGAGCGCCCATTTCCGCACGGCCGCCCGGTTTGCCGATCAGCACGCCCTCGGCCTACGGGCCGGTGACGCCTTGCATCTGGCTTTGGCTCGTGAATCCGGGGCGACGCTTTGCACCCTTGATCGCCGCCTTGCCGAAAGTGGCATGGCATTGGGGGTGAACACGGTGTTGTTATGATGGGTTCTTGAGAGCCGTCACGAACAGGCGCTCATAATCGTTTCCCATCGTGGTTGCGCGACCCAGCATTGCAAAGGCGGCCCGCTCCAACATGCTGATTTCATTGAGGGTAGATGGTGGGCGATGTAGGGATTGAACCTACGACCCCACCCGTGTGAAGGGGCGGGACAGCTGTAAAATCAATGCGATAGCTTCCAACGGACTGTCAAATCCTTCCAACACCGACAAGGCTTTCAGCGCGTTTCTGCACAAGCGTGCAGACTGGACGATAGTGGTTGGGTGAGTGCGTGCAACAACCGAACGTTCGAATGGCATTGAGGTCGAGATGCGCAACGACACGGGCTACGCTACATGCTCCAGCGTCTCGGCGACGAAGCCATTGACGCTCTTGCCCGCTCGCGCGACCCTCGGCCTTCCGACACATCTCCGCCAGCGGTAAGAAACAGTGCATCGACTTCCGCCCGTTCTTCGAATTGCTCGGCCCGAAGGGCTGCCCGCAGGTGGCG
>Ga0316224_1003519_pt1 | contig 12752 bp, 9 predicted proteins | sample TBH18013metaG_FD_206254 | JGI IMG/M metagenome (GOLD analysis project Ga0316224, IMG submission 206254) | Freshwater microbial communities from Trout Bog Lake, Wisconsin, USA - TBH18013 | ecosystem: Environmental > Aquatic > Freshwater > Lake > Hypolimnion/Profundal zone | place: USA: Wisconsin... | reverse complement strand
GTCGTCGTTCCAGTCCCGCGGCGCCTGGACATAGAGGCCGGAGGCCTGGATCGACTGCACCTCGGCGGCGGTAAAGCTCCAACTGTGGCTGGCGGCATCATAGTGGCCGACGCCGGCCCCGGTTCCGGTGGTGAAGCTGGACCCCGCCAGCGCCGAGGCATTGGCGGCATCGCTGCCCGCCTGGGCGGTGATGGTCAGGCCGGTCAGGCTCTCATCCGCCTTGAAAGTGCCGAGGGCGAGGTTGACCGCGATCCGGCTGTCCTCGTTGCCCGAGGCCACCGCGCCCTGGCTGATCACCGGCGCCTGATCGACGCCGGCCACCGTCACCTGCAGCGTCACCGGATTGGACACCGCATTGGCCATTCCCGCAGCGATGGGATCGGGATCGCTGGCCACTTCGGTCGAGGTGGCGGTGATGGTCAGGGTGATGTCGTGGGCGTCATGACTGGCCGGAGTCAGGCGCAGCCCGGCGAGATCGGCGGTGGACAGCGTCCATGACCCGTCGGCATTGTGGGTGCCGTGGTTGAGGCTGGCGCCGCTGGGCACCCCGGCGATGGTGACGGCGGTGATGGCCTCGGAGCCATCGGTGTCGGTAAGGTGGGGCGCGATGGACAGCGCCACCGAATTGTCCTCGGTGGTGGCCGCGTTGGCCAGCGTCAGCGTCGGCTTGTCGGCCACCCGCAGCACCGTGACATCAAGCGTGCCGCTCGCCGAGGCGGAAGAACTCCCATCGCTGGCGGTGGTCGCCACCGTCAGGTCGATGATGCCGCCGAAATAAGGCGGCGGCGTCAGGGTCAGGCCTTCAAGCTCGGAGGTCGTCAGCGTCCACGACCCATCGCTATTGTGGGTTCCGTGGTTGAGGCTGGCGCCGGAGGGAACCCCGGTAATGGTGATGCCGCCCAGGGTGTCGCCTGCATGGCTGGTGGACACCGTGATGTCGAGGGCGATCACATGATCTTCCAAACCGCTGGCGGCGGTCATGGTGATATTGGGCGCGCCGGCATGATCCAGGGTCACCACCGGGTCGGCGGCCTTGATGGTCTCGACCTTGGCCTCGGTCCCGGCCGGAACCGCCGGAGCGGCGTCGGCGGCCGGAGCCGCCGGAGCGGCGGCCGGCGCGGCGCCATGCGGTGCGGCCGCAGCGGGGCGGACCACATCCTCGGCCGACGGCACGGGGGTGGGCACAGCGGCGGCGGTCTGGCGGCCGCCGTCGGTTTGTGGCAAAGCGAGGGCGCTGTTGCCGGCCGAACCATCGGCGCGCGCCGTGTTCTCGGGTCCCACCGGCCTGGCATTGTCGATGGCGCCGATGGCGCCGTTCGGCGCCACACCGGGGGTCTTGCCGAGATCGCCCGCATCCTTGGCCCCGGCCTGCTCCGAAACGGCGGGGATGAAACGGGCCGCCAAATCAGGAGTGCCCTGATGAACCGCGGCCAATTCACTGATGCCGCCGCCACGATCGCTGTCCTGGGCCTGACGGGCTTCGCCGGATTGCGGCGCGGCACCGACCGGCTGGGCGAGAACCGTCAAGTCGTCGAGCAAGGTCCGATCATCGGCACCACCTTGGCCGGCACCCTCCACCGCGACGTTTTCAGCCATCCCCCTCCCCCCGCGCCAGACCCAACCGATGCGAGATTCAAAAATCCAAGGCCCCCCGGCCCGGCATCGAATCCAAAAAATCCCGTAGCGACTCTACATCGCCGGAGACGTACAAATAAAGATCAATATGATGAAATATGACTATTTGAGTTCGAATATTGAGAAATGTGGCGCAAGGAGAGCTGGTTCCAGCGCCAATTCCGGGCTCGGAATCTTCTCATTCCAGATCAATATGGTAGACAGGATCCTAGAGCCGGATGCTTCTCGGTCGAATCGCGCAGGCGATTCAGACATTGGATTACGGCGGAGCCGCATCAATCCAATGTCATCGCGCTCTAGGAAGCGTCGGATTCGAAGTGCGGAACGACCGGCGCGTCCCCCAGCTCGACGGCATCATCGGCCGGCACCAAGGTCACAGCCGCGGCGGGAACGTCGCAAATGGCTCCCTCCTCGGCATTGCGAACCTTGAGTTGAGAGATCTTGCCGCTCGGCTCGAACACGGCGCCGTCGACCTCACCCCAGACCGCCCCCTTCACCCTGGCTGGCGCGCCGATCAACCGGCTGCCGAGCATTTGGTCCAGGCCAAGACGGAAGGGGGGAGGATCGCGCCGCAACAACCGGAGCTGATCGGCGGAGATGGGCAGGATCACCAGGGGGCGGCCGATCGAGGGGGCGACCTGGCCCCAGGGAATCAGGGTCTCGCCCTTGGCGTAACCGTAAAGATCGGTGACGGCGGCCACCACCCCCGCGACCATGCCGTCGCCACCAATGACGATGTCCGCCACGGTCCCCAGCAGATCGCCGGGCTGGGCATGCAGGGTCTTGCCGACCAGATCAGCACTTCTCCAAGTCTTGACCGGGGAAATAACCGGCTTCGCGTCCGGTCCGGCCGGCGGCGTCGAACCGGCCGGCGCCGCCATCTCGGCGACCAGATCGGGAAAGATCCAGCCGGTCACCGGCATTCCCACCGACTTCTGATAGGCACTGATGGCATCGGACAGCCCGGGACTGACCACACCATCCACCGCTCCCCGGAAAAACCCCAGATCCTTGAGGCGGCTTTGCACCACGACGACTTTGGCGGGATCGATGTCGCGCTGGGCGTCGTGGAGGATGGAGGAGCGGGCCGCCACGGGCCGGGGGAGCGGCGGCGGCTTGGTCGCCCCCTCGACTTCGGCGATCAGATCGGGGGAAATCCAGCCGATCGCCGGCAATCCCCGCTCGGTCAGATAGGTGTCGATGGCCGCCCGCGTCCGTGGCCCCAACCGCCCGTCCACCGCGCCAACGCCGTAGCCCAGCGCCTTGAGCCGCCGCTGGACCTCGGCCACCTCGGGCGATTTGACCGGACGTAATGGCGCCAAGGCCGAACCGGCATCTCCGCTCCCTGGCGGCGCGGCTTCCCGGCCGTCCTCGACGGCACCGGCCGCACCGCAAACCAGCAGCGATGCCGCCGTGATCAGGCCGATGATCGGACGCATTCCCGTTCCCCCTATTGGCGCGGCACAAGGACGAACGATACGTCGGTCCCGGCGAAATCACCAGACATCCTCGACACCCATGCCTGCCCTGCCGATTCTACGGCATGGAACTCGGCCCATAATCGTCTATTATCGCGCCCCATCCCATCGCAGGGCCGGTTAATGGATATTGAACTCGGGACCTCCTCCGCCGGCACCCCAGCCCTCATGTCGCTTGAGGAGTTGCTGGCGACCCGCCTGCTGGTTCAGGGCAATTCGGGCAGCGGCAAGTCCCATTTGCTGCGCCGGCTGATCGAGCAGAGCGCCCATGCCGTCCAGCAGGTGGTAATCGATCCCGAAGGCGACTTCACCACCTTGGCCGGCGTCTTCGGCCACATCGTCATCGACGCCGGAGCCCAGAGCGAAAACGGAATGCGCCTGATCGCCAGCCGGACCCGGCAAATGCGCGTTTCCGTCGTCGTCAACCTTGAACACCTCGACACCGAGCGCCAGATGCGCCACGCCGGCGCCTTCCTCAACGGATTGTTCGACACCGACCGTCAGTTCTGGACCCCGGCGCTGGTCGTGGTCGATGAGGCCCAATTGTTCGCCCCGGCGGTGGCCGGCGAGGTGGCGGACGACGCCCGCAAGACTTCGTTGGAGGCCATGACCAACCTGATGTGCCGGGGGCGCAAGCGCGGACTCGCCGGCATCATCGCCACCCAGCGCCTCGCCAAGCTGGCCAAGAACGTCGCGGCCGAGGCCAGCAACTTTCTCATGGGCCGCACCTTCCTCGACATCGACATGCAGCGGGCCGCCGACCTCCTCGGCATCGATCGCCGACAGGCGGAGGTGTTCCGGGATCTGGAATGCGGCCGCTTCGTCGGCCTCGGCCCCGCCTTGTCGCGGCGATCGATCACCATCCGCATCGGCACGGTGCAAACGCGCACCAACGCCGACGGCGCCCGGCTGATGCCATTGCCGGACCGGACGCCGGAGGAGGCGAGAGGATTGCTGTTCCAGGCCAACGCTCCACCGCCCGCCCCCTATGTCCCGGAAGCGGGGATGGGAACCGAGGCCCTGCTGGCCACCATGGACCACCCCCACCCGCCGATTGACGCCCTGGCGCCTGCCGTGGCGCCGGTGGCGGTTGGCGATGGCGATGGCGATGGTGGTGGCTATGGCGATTCTGGGCGGCGCAGCGTCAGCGAACCGCCGCCGCCGCAGGCGCCGCCGCCCGACACCGATCAACGGGGGGGAATCGATGCCGTCCTCGAACAGCTGTTCGGCGAGAGCGGTGCCGTGGGGCGCACGGTCTCCAGCCTTTACGAGGACTTTCTGGCGCGCTGCCGCGTCCACCGGCTGCCCGGCAGGGTCCTCGACATCGTCCACTTCCGCCGCCGGCTGGTGCTGGCCCAGGCCGGAATCACCCCGGCCATCGCCGCCCTGCCGGGATGGGAGGCGGCGGTGGCGCTCGCCAACGGCCTCGACGAGCAGTTCCAGGGCATGTTCCTGCATCTGGCCGCCGCCGCGATTCAGGCCCTGCCCTGCCCGACCGACGCCATGATCACCCAGGCGTTCGGCAGCCACTCGCCGCGCCGGGCCTTGGCGGCCCTCGCCCGCATGCAGCAGTTGGGCGTGGTCGATCTCTACGAGGAACTGGATGGTCAGCGGGTCATCGTCCTGCCCGCGCTGCAATGGCGCACCGCGCCGGGCCATACCAGCCATATGCTGGCCTGGAGCGGTTGATCGCCGCCATCGGCGCCATCGCCAATGAATGAGGGAGTCCCACCGTGCAATCGAAATGGACCAACCGGGCATGAGCAGATTCCGCCTTCCCCGCACTCCCGGCTTTGAAACCCTCAGCCTGCATGCCGGCCAGCATCCCGATCCGGTCCACCGCGCCCGCGCCGTTCCCATCTACCAGACCACCTCCTACGTCTTCGCCGATACCGGCCACGCCGCCGCGCTGTTCGACCTGGAGCAGGCCGGCCACATCTACAGCCGCATGTCCAACCCCACCACGGCGGTGCTCGAGGAACGGGTGGCGGCGCTGGAAGGCGGCGTCGGCGCGGTCGCCACCGCCTCGGGTCAGGCGGCGCTGCATCTGGCCATCGCCACCTTGATGGGCCAGGGCGGCCACATCGTCGCGTCGGCCTCGCTCTATGGCGGCACCGTCAATATGCTGGCCCAGACCTTGCCGCGCTTCGGCATCACCACCAGCTTCGTCAAACCCCGCGACCTCGACGGCTTCACCCGGGCCATCCGGCCCGAAACCCGCCTGGTGCTGGGCGAGACCATCGGCAATCCCGGACTGGAGGTCCTCGACATCCCGGCGGTGGCCGGGATCGCCCACGCCGCCGGCCTTCCGCTGATGATCGACAACACCTTCGCCACCCCCTATCTGTCCCAGCCGCTGGAGCTGGGCGCCGATATCGTCATGCATTCGCTGACCAAATGGATCGGCGGCCACGGCACCTCCATCGGCGGCATCATCGTCGATGGCGGCCGGTTCGACTGGCGGGCCAGCGGCCGGTTCCCGACCCTGACCGAGCCCTATGCCGGCTATCACGGGCTGGTGTTCGACGAGCAGTTCGGCCCCGCCGCCTTCGCCATGCGCGCCCGCGCCGAAGGTCTGCGCGACTTCGGCGCCTGCCTGTCGCCGACCAACGCCTTCAATCTGCTGCAGGGCATCGAGACGCTGTCGCTCCGCATGCGCCGGCATATGGAAAACACCACCGCCATCATCGCGTTCCTGGCCGCCAATCCCGCCGTCGCCTGGGTCACCCATCCGTCCCGGCCCGATCATCCCGACCACGCCCTGGCGCGGAGATTGCTGCCGCGGGGAGCGGGGGCGGTCGTCAGCTTCGGCATCAAGGGCGGCCGCGAGGCGGGACGGAAATTCATCGAGGCGCTGCGGCTGGCCTCGCACCTGGCCAATGTGGGCGACGCCAAGACCCTGGTCATCCACCCCGCCAGCACCACCCATCAACAGATGGACGACGAACACCTGGCGGCGGCGGGGATCGGCGAGGACATGGTGCGCCTGTCGGTGGGGATCGAGGACCCGGAGGATATCCTGGCCGATCTCGGTCAGGCCCTGAAAGCGGCAGGCACCCCATGAGCGGGATCGTCGTCGACGGAAACCGCGTCTTCGCCGCTGGCGGCGGCCGGCCGTTCGATCCATCACTGCCGGCGGCGCTGCTGGTCCACGGCGCCGGCATGGACCACAGCGTCTGGGCCTTGCAGTCGCGCGCCCTCGCCCAGGGCGGCCGCGCCGTGCTGGCGGTCGATCTGCCCGGCCATGGCCGGTCCGAGGGCGAGGCGCTGACCTCCATCGAAGCCGTCGCCGACTGGCTGGCCGAAATCATCGCCGCCGCCGGGCTGAGCGCGGCGATGGTCGCCGGCCATTCCATGGGGGCGCTGGCGGCGCTGGACCTGGCCGCCCGTCATCCCAAGCGGGTTCGCGCCCTGGCCCTGATCGGAGCCGCCGCCGCCATGCCGGTGCATCCCGACCTCATCACCGCCGCGAGCGAGGACCCCGCGGCGGCGGTGGCCATGATCACCGCCTGGGGCTTTTCCGCCGCCGCCGCCATCGGCGGCAATGCGGCACCGGGGCTATGGCTGACCGGCGGCGGCAAGCGGTTGCTGGAACGCTGCCGCCCCGGGGTGCTGCACACCGACCTTGCCGCCTGCAACGCCTATGCGGGTGGCACGGCGGCCGCCCGCCGGGTGGCCTGCCCCACCGTCGTCATCGCCGGGAGCGCCGACCGCATGGCGCCGGCCTCGGCGGGCATCGCCCTGGCCGCCGCCATTTCCGGCGGCCGGGCGGTGGGGCTGGAGGGGGCCGGCCACATGCTGATGGCCGAGCGCCCCGGCGCGGTGCTGGACGCCCTGCTGGCGCTGGACTGACCCCATGCCCACCCAACGTCACAGCCACCTCGACGCCCTGGCCATGGTGATAATGGTTGGCCTGTGCGCCCTGTGGGGCCTCAATCAGGTGGCGGCCAAAGTGGCCAATGCCGGCATTTCACCGGTGTTGCAGGCGGGGTTGCGCTCGGCCGGAGCGGCGCTGCTGCTGTGGGGGTGGTCGGCGCGGCGCGGCATTGCGTTGTTCAACCGCGACGGAACCGCGGCGGCGGGGACGGCGGCGGGACTGATGTTTGCCGGTGAATTCGCCCTGATCTTCTGGGGGCTGGAATACACCCCGGCATCGCGGGCGGTGGTGTTTCTTTATACCGCCCCCTTCGTGGTGGCATTGGGCATGCATCTGCTGGTGCCGAACGAGCGCCTCAACCGCTGGCAGGGGGCGGGGCTGGTCTGCGCCTTCGCCGGCGTCGTCGCCGCCTTCGGCGAAAACCTGTCGCTGCCCACCGGCCGCCAGTTGCTGGGCGATTCCATGCTGCTGGCCGCGGCGGTGCTGTGGGGCGCCACCACCGTGCTGGTGCGGGTCAGCCGGCTGGCCACCGTCACCGCCAACAAGGTTCTGTTCTACCAGTTGGCGATCTCGGCGGTGGTGTTGCCGCCGGCCGCGCTGGCATTGGGGGAAAAGGGCTTCACCGCCCCCACCGCCATGGTCTGGGCATCGCTGGCCTGGCAGATCGCCGGCATCGCCTTCGCGTCCTATCTCGCCTGGTTCTGGCTGATCACCCGCTATCCCGCCACCCGGCTATCGGCATTCTCGTTCCTGACGCCGCTGTTCGGCATGCTGTTCGGAGCCTGGCTGCTGGGAGAGCGCATCACCCCATTCCTCGCCGCCGCCATGGGCCTGGTGGGCGTGGGAATCTGGCTGGTGAACCGGAGAGGCCGCAGAGCGTAACCGCCTTAGAGCCGTGAGCCAGGAGCGCGTCAGATGTCGAGGTGGTGGGCGACGCCGTCGCGGATGGACTCGGCCTTGGCCAGGGCCTTGTCGAGGGCGGCATAGCGGTGACGGAGCGCCCCCCGATTGGATCGCACCTCATGCCGCGAATTTGATGGTGGACGTGACCTCATCCAGGTCCGTGGACAGGGCGCCGGTCTCGGGATCTCGCCGGATCAGACCCAACTCTTCCAGAGCGGTCACGTCCTCATGGACCCGCTTGACGTCCCGTCCCAGCGTCCTCGCCAGGGCACGGATGCCGGCGGCCGGCGCCAGCCGTAATTGGCGCATCAGCTCATAACGCTTGGGCGTCAGGACAGAGCACAAGGCGGACCAGTCCACGAAGCAAAGCTTGCTTGACGGATCGACCGGCACGCCGGCCTCCGCCGCCTTCCAGGCTGTGGCCACATCCGCCAGCACACCGCGCAGGCCCCGGCCGATTTCGATCTCAGTCTTTGCCATGCTCCGCTCTCCATTGTTCCACGGCCGTGGCGAAGTCGCCCAGCAGCCGGTCGATGCCCTGAAACCGATACTCGCTGATCACGCCGGCATCGTGGCGATGGTCGCCTCGACCGCGTTCGTTGTCGAAGCCGATCACCCGCCGACCATGAACGATAGAAACCAGCCGGTATTTGAAACGGTGTTCGCTCGGTGGCACCGGAGCCGGCACTTGCCACACAACCACTTCGGCGAAGTCACGACCCCCGAAAATGATGCGGCGTTCGATCACCAATGTCGCTTTTGCAGCTTCGCGCTGTTCCTTCGGGTTCATCGTTGGCATTCTAAGCCAACGCCATTCGTTGGCGTCAAGCGCCAACAGCGGGGCGGTTGATCTCAGGCATGGGCTCCCCCCTCGACCAGCGCCTTGACCGCGACGTAATCGGTCTTGCCGGTGCCCAGCAGCGGCAGCCTGGCCACCACCAGCACCGTGCGCGGCAGCAACAGCTCGGCCAGCCCCTGGGCGCGGAAGTACTCCAGGATGGCGGGACGGGCGGCGTCGGCGCGGTCGGTGACCAGCACCAGTTGCTCGCCCTTGCGGTCGTCGGGAACGGCGACGACCGCATGCTGGTGGCCGGGCCACAGGGCGGTGACGGCGTTCTCGACGCTGCCCAGCGACACCATCTCGCCGGCGATCTTGGCGAAGCGCTTGGCGCGGCCGACGATCCGCACGAATCCCAGTTCATCCACGGTGACGATGTCGCCGGTGTCGTACCAGCCGTCCTTGGGCGGCTCCAGCACCCCGGGAGTCTCCACCCGCAGATAGCCCAGCATGACATTGGGGCCGCATACCCATAGCCGCGCCCCCTCGTCGATGCCGGGCACCGGTTCCAGCCGCGCTTCGATGCCGGGCAGCAGGCGGCCGACCGTGCCGGCCTTGCAGTGCATGGGGGTATTGACCGCCAGCACCGGCGCGGTCTCGGTGGCGCCATAGCCCTCCAGGATACGGATGCCGAATTTTTCCATCCACACCCGGCGGGTCTCGTCCTTGACCCTCTCGGCCCCGGCGAAGACATAGCGCACCGAATAGAAGTCGTAGGGCGCCGCCACCCTGGCATAGCCGCTCAGGAAGGTATCGGTGCCAAACACGATGGTGGCGTTGGTGTCGTAGACCATCTCCGGCACGATGCGGTAATGCAGCGGGCTGGGATAGAGGAACACCTTCAACCCCGACAGCAGCGGCAGCAGCAATCCCCCGGTGAGGCCGAAGGAATGGAACACCGGCAGGGCGTTGAACACGATGTCCTGGGAGCCGAACGCCACCCGCGCCGCCAACTGATTGCAGTTGGCCAGGATGTTGGCGTGGCTGAGGACGACGCCCTTGGGGGGGCCCTCGGAGCCCGAGGTGAACAGGATCACCGCCGGATCATCGGGATTGCGCGCCACCGGCTGTCCGGCCAGGGCGGCGAACAGGCCGTAGAGCTTGCTCACCCGTGGCGCCAAGTCTTCGAGATAGACGATCCGCACCTTGGCCGCCAGCACCTCCTCCAAGGCCGAAAGCCGGGCCTGGGTGATGAAGCGGCGCGACGTCACCACCGTCTTGATCTCGGCGCAAGCGCAGGCGGCCACCACGATGGCGGGGCCGGTGGAAAAATTCAGCATCGCCGGCACCCGCCCCCAGGCCTGCAGGGCGAAGAAGCTGACCGCCGCGGCGTTGGCATTGGGCAGCATCAGGCCCACCGCCTCGCCGATCCCGGTACCCTTGACCAGCTCGCGGCCCAGGGCGAAGCTGTCGGCGATCATCCGGGCATAGGTGAGCGGCTTGCGGTTGATGTCCTCCAGCGCCATGGCCGAACCGCCATGGCGGCGTCTGGCCTCCAGCAGCGCCTGGAACAGGGTGCGCTGGCGCGGCGTGGTCTCGAACATCATTTCCGACATGACGTCGTAGAGCACGGTGCCGATCCGCTGGCGGCGGGCGCGGCCCTTGATCTCGGCCGCGACGGCAAAACGGCGCGGCGGCAGGATGGTGATGGTGATCTTGGGGAACCAGCGCCGCCGCACCTTGCCCTTCAGGCGCGAGAACGGCGTGTACTGGGCGCCATCGATGCGCACCGGCACCATCGGAGCATCGGCCTTGTCGGCGATCATACCGGGACCTTCATAGACCTTCATCAGGGCGCCGGTGACGGTGATGCGGCCTTCGGGAAAGATCACCAGGGTGCGGCCGGACCGCACCGCCTGGATCAGGCCCTTGGTGGACATGGGGTTGGTGGGGTCGAGCGGATAGGCGTCGATCACCGACAGGAACGGCCTCACCCACCACCGCCTGGCGATGAAGGTGTTGATGGCGAAGCTGGGCTTGCCCGGCAGGAAGGCGGCCATCAGCACCGCGTCGAGGAACGAGACGTGGTTGATCACGATCACCGCCCGGTCGCCGGCCTCGGCCAGATGCTCCATCCCGTCGATGCGCACCCGATACAGCCGGCGCAGGGCCCAAGTGAACAGCCCCTTGAGGACGGCGTCGGGCAGCAGGCCGCAGATGATGACCGCCACCACCAGATTGGCCACCGCCTGGACCAGGAAGACATGGGGCACCGAAAAGCCCATGGCGAGCATGCCGGCCCCCGCCACCGCCGAGATCACCATGAAGGCGGCATTCATGACGTTGTTGGCGGCCACGGCGCGCGCCCGGCTGTCGGCATCGCTGCGGGTTTGCAGGATGGTGTAGAGCGGCACGATGTAAAGGCCGCCGCAGATGGCGATGGCCAGCAGGTCTCCCAGCACCCGCCAGCTGGCGGGATGGGTCAGGAACGCGCCCAGTCCGGCCAGTTGCCCCACCGCCCCCGCCGGAGCGGCGCTGGCGAAAGCGAGATCGAACGAGAACAGAGTCATGCCGAGGGCGGCGAACGGCACATGGCGGGCCGAGATCTCGCCCCGCAACAGGCGGCCGCACAGCACCGAACCGATGCCGATTCCCACCGAGAATACGGTCAACAGCAGGGTCACCACCTGCTGGTCGGCCACCAGCACGTCCTTGGCGAAGGCGGGGAACTGGGCCAGGAAGGTTGCCCCCATCAGCCAGAACCACGAGATTCCCAGCACCGACAGGAACAGGTCGCGGCGCGCCCGGATCAGGCCCAGCACGCTCCAGGTCTCGGCGATGATATTGGCCGACACCCGCACCGAAGGATTGCCGGCCCGCGCCTTGGGCAGGAACAGGCTGGCGGCGAAACCGCCCGCCGCCAAAGCCAGCATCAGCCCGGAGACCAGGGCGATCCCATCCCCGGTCAGGATCAGCAGGCCGCCGGCCACGGTGCCCAGCAGGATGGCGATGAAGGTGCCGCCCTCGATCAGGGCGTTGCCGCCCACCAGTTCCCGCTCAGCCAGATGCTCGGGCAGCACCGCGTATTTCAGCGGCCCGAAGAAGGTGGCCTGAACGCCGAAACCGAACAGCACCACCAGCATGGCCGGCACGCTGGCCGCCAGCAGCGACCACAGACCCAGGGCCGCCACCCCGACTTCCGCCAGTTTCACCAGCTTGATCAGCCCGCTTTTCTCGAAGCGATCGGACAACTGGCCGGCGGTGGCCGACAGCAGGAAGAACGGCAGGATGAACAGCCCCGCCGCCACCGTCACCAGGATCTGCGGCGGCAGCGCCAGCCCCTCGCCCAGGCGGTAGATCACCAGGATCACCATGGCGTTCTTGAAGACGTTGTCATTGGCCGCACCGAGGAACTGCGCCACGAACAGCGGCAGGAAACGGCGGCAGCGCAGCAGGTGAAAGGAACCGTCAGGCATGATCGGCACTCCCCAGGGCCGCGAGGCAGGCGGTCGAAATCGCTTCGGCGTATTGGGAGAACGGGGGGGCGATGCGGCCATAAACCAGCCCGAACGCCGGTTGCAGCAGCAGCCCCAACACCATGGTGGTCGCCAGACCGGCCGGGCGCGGGGCGATCTCGCCCGCCGCCATGGCCTCGACGATCAGCCGGTGAACCACCTCGACCGGGTTGTCGGCATCGTTGGCGACCCGCGGCAACGCCTGATGCTGAACCAGCATCAGGAAGCGGAACAGCACCGGCTCGGCATCGAAAAAACCGCAGAACGCGGCGACGATGGCGTCCAGCTTGCCGGCAAAGCCCGCCTTCCCGGCCTGAACCGCCTCCAGGCGATGGGCAAAGCCGGCGTAATTGGTCGAGAACAGGTCCCAGACCAGATCCCGCATGGAGGCGTAGTGGCGATACAGGGTTCCCTCGGCGATGCCGGCAGCCTTGGCCAGATCGCGGACCGTGGTTTCCGCCACCCCCTGCTCGACGAACAGCCGCAACGCCGCCTCATGAATTTTCCGCCTGGTCTTGCCGCCATCCCGCATCGCCCGCGCCCTAATGTGAGTGAACGCACACTCA
>Ga0316224_1003508_pt1 | contig 12769 bp, 17 predicted proteins | sample TBH18013metaG_FD_206254 | JGI IMG/M metagenome (GOLD analysis project Ga0316224, IMG submission 206254) | Freshwater microbial communities from Trout Bog Lake, Wisconsin, USA - TBH18013 | ecosystem: Environmental > Aquatic > Freshwater > Lake > Hypolimnion/Profundal zone | place: USA: Wisconsin... | reverse complement strand
GGATGATCTTATCATTCCCCTACCTATTCCTCTGTTAAAGGATTTAGGATGGAAAGAAGGCGATGAAGTAGAGATTGGCATTGATGATAAGGGCAAGTTATATTTGAAGAAAGCAAATAAATGATATACGACGACAATGATAAGACCGTTCAAAAAAATATTACTACTGGATATGGAACCGGTAAATTATCTATCACGGGCGTATCGGCTCCTACTATAATTTTTCCACATACGGCTGGGACAATACAGGTTCAGCCTGCAAATGGCACAAGTGGCCATATTCCCCAGACGTATTACGGAACGACATCAAACACCACAACTTTTACCGGACAAACGATTGTGCAGAGTAATATTAATAATGGATACACGTTTGCAGGTAGTAGTCGCAATACAGTTTTCACCGGTGATGCTGAGTTTGAGGGCGATATCAAGATCAAAGGTGTGAGTTTATCTGAAAGGTTTGACAAGATTGAACAGCTTCTAGGTATTCTTCGTCCCAATGAAGAATTAGAGGAAATCTGGACAGAACTCAAAGAACTAGGAGATAGGTATCGTGAGTTAGAAAAAGACATCCTTGAAAAGCAAGCAGTATGGGATATCCTAAAGAAATAAATATGTCCAAAGAAGAAGTAGTCAAGTTTGAGGGAGAGGTCATAGATGTGTTGCCAAATGCAACCTTCAAGGTCAAGCTTGAGAACGGAATAGAAGTATTAAGTTATGTTGCCGGCAAGATGCGGCAATTTGAGATACGAATTCTGATGGGTGATATGGTTGATGTTGAGATCAGTCCATATGACATCTCTCGTGGAAGGATCGTTCGCAGAAAGTAAGACTAAATACTCTTATGCGCGACCTTATTGATCTATTAGAATCAAAATCTAAGCCGGCTGATATTGAGATCATTCCGCTCAACTTTACTGAGCGAGAGGTCGCTCCAGTCATGGGCAACGACACCCTAGAACTACATTATAACAAACTTGCAAAAGGTTATGCTCAACGCTATAACGACAAAGAGGGCGATCCTGAGTTTAACTTCGCAGGGGCCTTCCTGCACAATATGTGGTTCCCGCAGTTCCGCGAAGTAAGGAATAACAATAAGCCAAACGGGCCTATGCTAGGCTTCATCAACAAGCACTTTGGCAGTTATGATGCCTTCAAGGATGATGTAGAAGAGATCGCTATGAAGATAGAAGGATCCGGTTGGGTATATCTAGCATATGATGGCAAGATCAAGACTATCAAGAATCACGAAGTGCGTGATGACATCCTGCTACTCATTGACTGGTGGGAGCACTCGTTTGTGCTGGATTATGGCTCAGACAAAAAGGCTTACCTGCGTAACCTTTGGAAGATCATTAACTGGAATGTGATTTCTACCAGGTGGGGCCGATCTCTTTAGGCATAAATAAAGATGTAGTTCGCGAGACGGGAATCTCCAACTACTCTAACGCTAAGAGGAGCTATCAGCATGTGTATTTATTGCGGCACTAAACACCATCGTAAGATTTATAAAGAACATTTCGGGCCTATCCCAAAAGGCATGGACATACACCATATAGACGGATACCATTCAAATAATGATCCCGACAATCTAAAAGCAGTCACTATCCGAGAACATTATGATATTCGTTATTCTCAGGGAGATTACGGGGCCGCATACATGGTTGCCAAAAGATTAGCATTAAATGTAGAAGAAAAAAGTCATATCGCATCTCTTGCGGCAACGAAAGCAAATGCCGAAGGTAAATCAGGATTTGGTTTGGGGCACGCGAGTGCGGCGGGAAAAATAGGTGGTCTTAAAGGGGGAGCATCTGCTAAGAAAAACAAAACAGGAATATCTAACCTTACCCCTGAACAACACAAAACAAGACATCAAAACTCCGTATTATCTCGTTTGCGGAACGCAGGAAAACTATAAATACTCTAATGAGAGAGACATTATGAGAGCCAGAGAGTTTATCATTGAGAACGGGACCCCTCAAGTAGAAACTAAAATATCATACACAAGTTACCAGCATGGACAACATGATGGATACATACTTGCTATCGTTGATGGCAAAAAAGTGGGTTATCTAGACTTTAGCGTTTATCAGGATCAAGGACTTATCAAAATGGTAGAAGTTGAACCTGAATATCAAAAAATGGGCATAGGTATCATTCTAGTAAAAAGATTAGAAAAAGAAGTTGGTAAGGATAACATTGAGTGGGGTTGGCTAACTGATGCTGGAAAGAAACTACGCGACAAGTATATGAGCCTTAACGAAAATGAACCAATCAAACTCAAGGGTCCTGATCCTAAGGTCAAAGTTGGTGATCGTTATAGTATAACTAAAAATGTACAATCAAATCCTACAAAATAAATAATATCATGTTGATCATCACTAAAGAAGCACAGGATAAGATAACAAAGGTACTCTCAACAGAGACTCCGGGATCCAGATTGAGGATGTTCGTGTCTGGTAAGGGTTGTGCTGGTTTATCATATGGCTTTGCTATTGATGATGAAGTGGCAGAAGATGACCTTGAGATTGAATCAGGATCGGTCACCGTTCTCGTAGATTCTGTATCGTTGCCTTATCTTAAAGGATCAATAGTTGATTTCAAAGAGGATCTGACTGGTTCTAGGTTTGTCATAAATAATCCCAATGCGAAGTCATCCTGTGGTTGCGGAGACAGTTTCCAACCCAAAGACTAGTAACTCTATAATTTATCCAGACTGATAAATACATTCATAAGGAGTACTTTCTCCGAACAATTGTATATAGCAGCAGGAACTAATAATATGAGTGGAAATATGCCTTCAAGTATTAAGATTACAGCACTTGGCGATATTGGTAACGCTATATCTTATACTACGCTGTTTCCGGTAGTAAGTATGCAGGGCACTCCCACTACAGATAGGGCTAATCTACAGATTATCGGTAATCTTATCCTTTCTACTGCTGGTGGTTCTTACTTTCCTCCTGCTGCTCAAGCCCTTCTCGCTCAAACTGTAACCAACGCTGCACAGCCAAACATCACATCAGTCGGTACCCTCACTGGCTTGAGTGTGTTGGCCAATATCAATGCAGGTAATGTGAACGGCGGTAACATCATCAATGCTAACTTCTATTACGGTGATGCCGGACATCTGGCAAATATTAATGTAGCGAATGTATCCGGATTAGGCAATGTCGCTACAATCAATCTAGACGGCAATGTCAGTAATGTACTTTCAGGTGCAGGCACATGGGTACCGATGACTGGTGGAGGTGGTTCTTCATATATCATATACAACGGCAACAGCAATGTGAGTATTCCTTATACGGATGGTAGCACAGTCATCACTGCGAATTCCGGAATCGCTCATCGTTGGGTATTTGATGATCAAGGTAATCTAACCCTACCAAGCAATACATTTGCAGTTAACTATGCTAATGGTGATCAAGTACCATTGGGGGGCGGGGGCAATGGCACACCAGGCGGCAACACGACAGAGATTCAGTTCAACAGCAACGGTGCATTTGCGGGTAGTGACTCATTTACATTTGACGGTGGCAACCTCACCGTTACTGGTGCTAACTTCATAGCTAATCCAGGTTCGTACATATTACAAGTCTATGGTGCGAATGCATACATGGGTTCATTAACAGACGGTGGCATTCTAGTTGAATCTGCTACTACTACTATTAACACAAGCAACACGGTAATTAACGGTGTGCTAGTAGCACAAGCTAGTGACAATGGCAGTATTGTATTCAGCGACAATGGCACAGACAACAACGGTAGTTTGAAAGTAGACGGTGGTCTTAACATGACATTGAGTGCTAATAGCAATTTCTATGTCAAACAAGCCGGACAAGATAGACTTGCGATAACAGATGGCAATACTGATTTAATGGCTAGTACTAATGTTGTTATTCATTCCAACAAAGCAGGAACAGAAAATAAATGGATATTTGATAGTTCAGGTAATTTATCTTTACCAGGATCAGCCAATTATCAAGTTCCAGGCTTAGGCAGCAATGGACATTTTGATATTAACAGTTGGTATCCTGTAAACATCAGTACAGGTGACGGCGTTAACGATGCTGTATCAACTTGGAATTTTGGTTACAACGGCACATTATCATTCCCGAACAATTTCGCAAGTATTTACACTGACACTGGTGCTAATCAACTTAACATAGGCGCAGGCGGTGACGGTGGTGGATATGTTACTATCAATGCTACAACTGACACTGGTATAGGTGGAAGTCAAAACGTATTCATTCAAAGTAATTTTAGTGGTAATGGTTATATTTGGAAATTTGATGATACGGGTAATTTAGCACTGCCTCGCGGTGGCGTAATTTATGAAACAAATATACCGTTTGATGGCTTAGCAGGTAATACCATTTCATTAAAACCAAGTGGTGGTTTATATGCTAATCAAGAACTATTAGTTTATCCAACAGTAGGTGGCGATAATAATCACCTACATTTAACATCAGGTAACTTGTACGATACTGAGTTGTTCTTAGGTAACGATGATCTATTTGTCAAGTTAGCAAACACCGGCAATATACAAATAAATGCAAATGACGGCAACGGTAATGTTTCTCTTTGGAACTATGAGCCGGGCGGTTCATTGACATTGCCAGCTAATCGCGGTTTTGTAGGTTTAGATGGTTATGTTAACGGTCTAGACTTGTGGAATGAAAACCCAACAGTTGGCTATGTAAAAATGAGTTACCAAGGTAATTCATCAATGTCGGTTGATACTAACGGCGCTAATATCACAAGTAATAATTTTAGTTGGGTATTCGATCCTACAGGGAATTTGACATTACCGGGCAACTCATTTGCTATTAACTATGCTAACGGTAGTCAAGTAGTTATAGGTGGCGGTAGTTCAAATACAATTCAAGATGGTCCGTCACTAGCATACATAGACGGAGTTGGCGGCAATTTTGTTATTAGTATTAGTGATTCTGATTCAGTATGGTCATTTGGTGTTGGTGGAGACATTACATTCCCAGGCGGAAGTGTTCAACATGGAGCATACGGTGGTCCTGACTTCCCATCAGTTAGCAGTAATAGTGGCAAATATTTATATACCGACGGCACACAATTACTTTGGCAAACTGTATCAGGTGGCAGTTATGGTAACATCACTGGTGCTAATGCTGTCGTTGCAAATTATTTCTATGGTGACGGTAGTCATTTAACTAATGTTACATCAGCATTATCAGTGTATGACTTTGTAGCTCAAACAGGTAATCCCGGAGTTAGTGACACTTATAATGCACCTAATACTAGTCAGTTTATCACAGTAGACAGCAACGGTGGATTCACCGCGTATGTCGTGCTGCCTGCTGCGCCTGCAAATGGAAGTCAATATACTATCAAAAAGGCATCCACGTTTGGTTCACCTGATGTAAGTGTCAGTGCTGCAAGTGGAAAAACTATTGACGGTAGTGCTTCTGCTATACAATTTAATAATGCGTGGGGTTATATTACAGTAGTGTATGACAGCACGTATGATGCATACTTTATCATAGCACAGAACACCACTTATACCCCATAATATATTAAAGGAGAAATAAAAATGACGGAACAACTAACCGAAGACATGCTAGTAGAACTAAAGAGACCAAAGTATCACTGGGCAAAGGATACTCCGGACGAGAGAGATTTAAAGTATACAGTTACCGGAACCCCTCTTCCTCCAGTCGTTGATCTACGTCAATGGGCTAGTCCGGTTGATGATCAAGGTGATCTCGGCTCTTGCACTGGAAATGCTATCGCAGGTGCGATTGATCTCATGGACAATAAGAACTACAAAAAGCATACACAAGTAAGCCGACTTTTTATCTATTATTATGAAAGACTGATTGAAGGTACGGTCAGTCAAGATTCTGGTGCACAAATTCGTGATGGTATCAAGGTTGGATATACCTACGGCGCCCCTCTAGAGTCACTCTGGCCGTATAATGTTTCTCATTTTACACATGTTCCGTCTCCAGCAGCAATAGCTGATGCTGCTAAGAGAAAGATAACCAAATATCAAAATGCAGCAGATATCACTGCTGTAAAAGATGCACTTGCAGCAGGATTTCCGGTTGTGATCGGATTCTCAGTCTATGAGAGTTTCCAGGATCCATCTGTCGCTAATACAGGTATCATGCCCATGCCCAATGTAAACACTGAACAACTATTAGGTGGTCACGCTGTTTGCATTGTAGGATATGACGACCACAAGCAACACTTCATCGTCCGCAATAGCTGGGGTCCAGACTGGGGTGATAAGGGATATTTCTACATGCCTTACGGAATAATCCAAAACCCGCAATTAAGTAGCGACTTCTGGGTCATCCAAATGAGTAACGATCCGACTTAAAAGGAAACGATATGTCAGCCCCACAGATACAAATAGGCGGAGGTATCACGATAGGCGGAGCAATCTCGATTGGCACTGCCGGCGGTGGCGGCACACCGGGTATACTCAATGTGACCGGCTATCTAGAAATGTCCCCGCCAATCATTCCAGGAAATCAACTGGAAGACAGCTCAGCCACCATCAACGGATCTACCGGCTTCACTATCAAGAACGATGCTGATACCGGCATTGCCATTGTGGCATTATCGGTCAGCAACCAAGCATTCTTTGCCACTTACGGCACAGGCACCAAGACAGTGACCTGGGGAGCCGGATCAACTGTGCCTTACAGCACGATCACAGTGACTCAAAACAGTGGATCAGTCTTGGTATTCTTTGTCCAAGGTCAAACCGGTCCGGCCACATACAACTACCCATTCACATTCAGTTAAGGAAAACACGTCATGAATATATTCACAGCAGACCCCAAACCCGGAGATCCAGATTTTTGGCAGTGGCAACGAAACCGACTACCTAAATAAAAGGAAAATACAAAATGAGCGCACCAGGAATTGAAGTAGGGGCCGGAATTGAAGTAGGGGCAGGCATAGGAATTGGGCCTGCTTTTAATCTGCCCGTTTTAGAGTTAAGTTTAGATGCTGGCAATCCTGCCAGCTATCCTGGAGTAGGTTCCCAATGGACGGATACAATCGGTGGACTAACATTTGATTTATTTGGATCACCGGTTTACAATTCTGGCAACGGCGGTTATTTAAGTTTTGATCCTGCTTCTTCTCAATACGCACAAAGTCCCAGTATTGCCGGTTTATCTACTTGGTCAGTTGAAATGTGGCACTACTACACTGGCACTAACACCGGCGGAAGTCCGTGTATTCTTACAGAAGTGTTTACCGGCGGCGGCATAAATTATACATTAGGTGCTATCAACAACAGCGGCACTGATTTGGAAGCCGGTTGGTTCAATGGCGGACAGTGGATCTACACTGGCACCAGTTATAATCTAACTCCAGGCAACTGGTATCAAATTGTAGGCACTTATGACGGTACGTTCCCCAAACTTTATGTGAACAACACTCTAGTGGCAACTGGAATAACATCAGGCGGTCCAGCTTTTGGTAGTGGACAGGGTATAAGATTGATGCGCCGTTGGGACAATGACGACTACTGGGGCGGTAATTTGGCAATAGTAAAAATTTACTCTGGTGATATTGGCTCCGGAGGAGTGGCATCTAGTTGGAACACAACTAAATCAAGATTTGGTTTATAAAAAGGAAAATACAAAATGAGCGCACCCGGAATCGAACTAGGAGCAGGTATACAAATAGGAGCAGGCGTTGGCATTGGCCCAGCATACTCTGTAGAACCTAGTTTTACCATAAATTCAACAGATTTTGCGTCAGGCGAATCTTACGGCGGCGGAACACAGCCACAAGGTATCAATGGTACTGGCGGATTTATTAATCCAACCACCGGATCATTAGAAGCGAACGGATACGCAATTATTACCCCATCGCCTGGACTTACTGCGACACTTACTTCAGCCTTTGCTGCAGCAGGAATAGCAACGGATGGATCCACATACGCTTGGAATGTTACTTGGGGAGCAGGTAGTACAACTTCTTCTGGTATAGTTCGTTTAGGTTGGAACAACGGAGGACAGACATTGATTATGTCAGCGATGAACCCTAGCGACAATAGCTGGCAAAATTCTCCAACCGGCTCTAATAATGAATATGCCGCAAGTTTGGCTGGCACTTTTTTACTGCCAGCAACCTTCACAGCTTATACTCCATTAAATCAAGTTGGCTCTGCTAACGAATGGTGCTAAACCGTAACTGATGATAACACTAAGACCCGCTAACACTCGCGGCAATCCTAGGGCACCATTTATCAACAGCTATAGAACATTTAGTTTTCCCGCTTATTACGACAGTCGCTATATGAATTTTAGCGATCTACAAACAATCAATGATGACCGTGTACAATATAGTTGGCAGGTACCATGGCATGAACACAAGAACATGGAAATATTTGGTTATGTCATTGAAGGTAGTAGCCATCATGTAGATAGTCTGGGTAACGATGTAGAAGTACCGGCAGGGGCAGTTCAACGAATGAGTTGTGGTCGTGGTATAAGTCACACTGAGGGTAATACCACTGATATACCAAATCGTTATCTACAACTATGGATCAGACCGGATGTATCTGATACCGAACCCAGACATGATTGGCATCAGTTTACCCAGGAAGATAAGATAAACAAGTTCTGTGATATCACGGAGAAATTGCCCATCAAGCAGGATGCCAGATTATTGGCAGGAATCTTCACACAAGACTTCTCGTATGATCTGGCTATTACACGCAAATACTATCTATACGTTGTTGACGGAACCGTCACTATAAATGATTTGGATTTGATAGAAGGTGATGGTCTGAGTTTTTATGAAGAGCCAACCCTAATCATGACCAATCCTATCAAATCCGAAATCATATTATTTGACCTTAGGTAGTATTCTCTTAACGATTGACGACATCCAAAATATCATCAACCGTAACATCCTTACGGCTGCGGGCAGCGATGTCAGAAAGAGAAGGCTTAGACTTCACCTTTACCTCACCCTTACGAGATACCTTTTCCTTTTCGTAGAGGGTTTCGCTGATTGTTGCTTGATCGTCCGGAGACTGGAATGAAGGATGGGTCGTCATGTACTTCAGAGCATCAACCTTCGTCATCCTCTGCGGAAGTGTGATAAAATCTGTGCGAGACGCGCCGCCTTTAGCAAATTGCTTCACCCGACGAACCATATCATCAGTGAAGCGAACCTTAGAGTTACCATTAGTTGTCGTGATACCAACGACTGTAAAAGTTTGATTAGTCATGAGTTTTCCTATTAAACCTTGTTCACGTTTTCGCTAATCATTTGATTACCGTAGATAGCCTTAGCTTGTTGATAAGCATAGAATGCATTATCACCTTGGATAGTGACACGCATAGGAGCACCAAACGAATTACGAATCAAAAACCACCAAGTATACATAATAAATATAGACTCTCATAAAGTGAGACAAGACAATTCTTGCTTTTCACTATTATCAATATAGCAAATAGGGTGAGTGATGTCAACCTATTTTATCCATTTTTCGTAAAAAAAATGTTACCACCTATCTGAGCTATCTTTGCTAAATGTTTCCACTTAGGATGTATCCTTGTCTCATGGAAGTACATAGCATGTTCCATGCCCTTGATCCTCTTACCATCAAGGAATTCATGAGCAGCATTCAGGCTTGCCTTCCAATTGGTGCCTTTAGGGGTATTAATGCGGTTATCCTTTTTAGCCGCCCACGAGAATTGATGTGGTGCCATGACGACCGAACAGATGGTTCCCTTAAACTTTGGGTGTGTAGTACGATTCAACGTGACTTGGGCAATTGCCAGTTTGCCTATGAGCGCCTCAGCGCCGGCTTCGTAATAGATATTCTTTGCCAGACATAATAAGTCTTTATCCGTATATTCAATCTTTTCACCAATGTCTACGATTGATAAAAACGTAGCGTTATCATATTCTTCTGTCTGTGTGTCTTGTGCTTTAGCGGGTGCTTGACATATTAGTATCATAAAAAGTGCGGTAATCAGCACCCTCCAAAATTTGGCTGAGTGAACAGCCGATAGTTGAGAAACCATCCTATTTCCTTAATTGGGCCGCTCTACGATCTGATAGGGGGTTTATGTTCCGAAGAACTCCTATCCATCTTTAAAGTAGCTCTTCCGCTAAGATGTTCTACAAATGGCAAAACCGTATCTAGGATACGGCTTGAAGTCCTTCTATAGACAGCCGAGTGGCAATTAACTGAAAGTCAGCTAATTAAAGAATCAATATAACTTACGAAACATCAATTCCTTTGCCGGGTTTTCTCATGCCCGACATATTACTTATCTCTTTGAACTCGTTATTAAATACTTCTATTAAAACGCGAAGGATATTCTCTTCACTGACTTTAATGTGAAGCTACGCCATCCTTTTGCTTCCAGATCATAGACTGCCATAACATCTTCGTTGGCAGTCTTCTTTCGCTTTGGCTCTGCGTCTTCTGTTACTACAACCGAAGGTAGTAAATCAGGTCGTAGAGTGCATTCCATAACACGCTCGGTGCCATCCTTCTTGGTGAAGGTTACGCTGACTGGACCAAACTTTAGCATATCCTTTAGCCAGAGATTAAAGTGCTTCAACTCGTCATCAGACATGTCATTGTAAACGTATTCTGCTACATCAGTCATTCTGTTGTTCTTTCCAAGTTGTGAAAAAGTTCTTGATCTTAGTCTCTTCGTCCCAAGAAGCACCGTATGGATTGCGCTCATCGGCTAATGCCAATGCTTCTTCTTTGGTGACAACACGGTGATTGATAACGATATCAGTAGGACGTAGATGCTCTTGGCTGAACTCTTTGGCTCGTTCCATAGCTACCGTATCCAGCGCATATTCTGCCTTACCCTTAGGCACTTCAATCATATAACTCACCTTATGTTGTGAGAGGGTTTCTACTAGGACCCATTCAGTCTCTTCAATCTTATTCAGTGTGAAGGTTCCGTCTTCATTGTCTGTCCAGACAAGTTCATCCCCTTCTTTCCAGCCGAACTGTTCAAGCATTTCAGGAGTAAATTCTATGACGGCATCACCACTACCATCAGATGCTTCTTCTACGGTTACGGTCCAACTCTTATCCATCGTTTGATCCTTTTAAATAGTTTCCCGATCGTACCACACACGATATTAATCATGAATAAAGTGTGAGATACAACTGATATAATGATAAAGAATACCCACCAGATAAAGGCTACAGTCAAGAAGAATAACAATAATATAACTTCTCTGGTGTTTCTACTCATTTCATTATTTTAATAATAGACTATTTTAGGAAGGAAGTCAAGAGTTATCTCACTTGGTAGCAACTTTCGGGCGTCTTCCGAAACCCATCATGGACTGTGCGGCTGCGAGTTCACTCTCATCTAGATAACCATCGTGATTCTTGTCAAGAACATCAAAGTACTTGAGTAGCTGCTGTCCCATCTGTCCCTTGAGTTCAGACTTTTCTAGCTTGCCATCTAGATTCGTGTCAAACATACCAATCATGCGAGTCTTATTCATGTCTTGATCATATGTCACAGGATGCGAAGTTGTCTCGTCAAGCCAGCGATATGTCAGGGGCATATACAACATCTCTTGGAATGATTGCTCTCCCCATGTAACCTTGATCGTTGGATCTGGATTAGATGGATTGTTCTTAGAGTTGTCGTAGATGAAATGTGCGATCAACTTAGAACCTGCAGGAACCTTAATTGGGGTCGCGAATGTATAGTGACGCTGCCAGTTAAAGTCATATCTGGGTAGGCTCAGCAGTTCTTCTAGCTTGCCATTAGGATATTGAATCCATAGATCAGCAGATATTGCCCTATAGTGTGCGTGTGGGAAAGCTGCATAGAGCAACGCATCACGTGGGAAAGTCACATAAGCCATTTCTTGGTGGTGAGCATCTCCGGCTGGAATCTCAATAGCCGGATTCACGATCACGGTAGAACGAATCATCAGATCAGGCTTCTCGTTATCCTTATAATAATAGAGTCCGATTTTTGTGTGTTCAGTTACTTCCTTACCATATGGAGTGTAGTGATTCTGGAAACCAATGGCTCCACCTGGTGGAATATATGAGCCTGAGTTAGGAGGAGCAATCTCGCTCTCTGCACCAGGAGCATATCCACCTACTGATACTCCCCACTTGTTTTCGTAAGCAGATTCCCCTGCCTTTGGCACATCATTCATGTAACCAGTCAGCACATGGTGTACGCCCTGACGGCTCTCTACATTGATAGTTGACGCCTTGAGCCACTTGCCCTCTTTAGAAGGATTGACTACCCAAGGATGTTGATAATCAACAACGCCGCTAGCAGGAATAGTAAAAGATGGAATGTCAAGGATAGCATCTGGTTTACCTAATGGCCATTCAGCAGCCACGAATGTCTTGGCTGCTAACGGATCGGGACCAGCGCCACGTGGAGAACCTTGTTCTACCCAATGAACAATCTTCGTGATCTCGTCGGGTAATAGTCGCTTGTCATCTGAGAACTTGCCGATGTGTGGATCAGCGTTGTAAGGTGGCATGCGGCTAGTACGAATGACTTCTCTGATCATAGGAGAGAATCCCTTCACTGACGCATAATCCTTCATCGCAAAAGGACCGATGCCGTTCTTTTGGTGACAGACTACGCACTTAGATTCTAGGATAGGTGCTACATCATTAACATATGTATATTGCTTAGGAGCATGCCGTGATGCAAAATCAATCAAGCAACCCTTAGACATCTGAGTCGCAGCCGGAACAGGCTTTCCTGCTAGTAGAGCAGTGAGGGCAGCA
>Ga0316224_1003485_pt1 | contig 12839 bp, 11 predicted proteins | sample TBH18013metaG_FD_206254 | JGI IMG/M metagenome (GOLD analysis project Ga0316224, IMG submission 206254) | Freshwater microbial communities from Trout Bog Lake, Wisconsin, USA - TBH18013 | ecosystem: Environmental > Aquatic > Freshwater > Lake > Hypolimnion/Profundal zone | place: USA: Wisconsin... | reverse complement strand
TCTTTCAAGTGATGTTAGGTATGTTGAGGCGCTAATCGGCCCAAATACGGTGAATACTTTGCCTGATGAGACCATCGCTGCTTTTGCCGACCACGGACAATTAATAAGAAACAGCATTGAAGATAGTCTGCACGAAGCCGAAGGCTTGTTTGCTGAGCTTAAACGCCACGATATTGATATTGATCAGGTAACCCGGCAACTTGAAAACGAAGGCATACAAAAGTTTATAGAACCGTACAATAAACTAATGACCAGCATATCTGACAAACGCGCCAAATTTTTGGGCGAGGCTGAAGCGGTTCAAACCATCAGCCTGGGTGCGTTAAAAGATGATGCCAATACCGTCTTTACTGCCTTGGATGAATTGCAGGCGGGCAAAAGATTGTTCCGCCGCGATGCTTATTTATGGAAATCGGAACCTGACCATATTAAATCCATCAATAACCGTTTGGGTTGGTTGATTTTGCCTGATAACATTGAGCAAAAGGTAAATGAGCTTTCCGGATTTTCGAAACAGGTGCAAAGCGAAGGTTACAAATATGTGGTGCTGTTGGGTATGGGTGGCAGTAGTTTATGTTCTGAAGTTGCCCGCGATACTTTTGGCAAAGCAAAAGGTTTCTTGGAATTATTTGTATTGGATGATACCGACCCCGATGCAATTAAGCATCTGGAAGGGCAAATTGAACTGGAGAAAACTCTTTTTATAGCCGCCAGTAAATCGGGCAACACGGCTGAAACGCTCAGTTTCTTCAAATATTTCTATAACCTGTTAGATGCTAAAGTAAAGGGCCAGGCTGGTAAAAGCTTTATTGCTATTACCGATGCCGGTACGCCATTGGTTAAAATAGGAGAGGACTATAAATTCAGAAAAGTATTTATCAACCCAACAGATATCGGTGGTCGTTATTCAGTGCTTTCCGATTTCGGGTTAGTGCCCATGGCTTTAATGGGTGTTGATGTAAAAGCGTTATTAACTGCGGCCCAACAAATAGAAAGCAGTAGCGACCCAGAGGTCCCTGTAGCATCAAATCCTGCGGTAAGCTTAGGTGCCGTATTAGGTATTTGCCAAAAACGCGGACGCGATAAGGTTACTTTCTTTTTATCGCCATCTATCAAATCGTTCGGTCTGTGGGTGGAGCAACTGATAGCTGAAAGCACAGGAAAAGAAGGCCGGGGACTGATACCAGTGCAGGGCGAACAAAGCGGAGCCCCTGATGTTTATAGTAATGACAGAGTTTTTGTATACATGTATTTGCCATCTGATAATAACGAAGCAGAGAATAAAAAAGTAGCTGCACTTGAAGCTGCAGGCCATCCGGTAATAAGAATTAGCCTGCCTGATAAAAATGCATTAGGTGGCGAATACTACCGTTGGGAAATTGCCACGGCAATTGCAGGTGTTGTTTTAAACGTAAACCCTTTTGATGAGCCTAACGTTGCCGAGGGCAAAAAGAATACCAACGATATATTGAGCGACTGGTTGAAAGATGGTTCTTTCAAAAAAGCAGATCCGGCTTTGTCTGTTGATGGTGTTACAGTTTACTCCGGAACGCAAACCGCAGATATCGCGGGGAAAAGCAAGAGTTTAGCTGAACTGATGAATGCTTTTGGTTCGCTTGCAACAGCGCATGATTATGTGGCTATTTTGCCATATCTGTTGCTTACCGAAACACGCATGGCTTCTTTGCAAGCTATCCGCATACATTTCCGCAATAAGCTGAAGGTGGCAACTACTTTGCTGAATGGCCCCCGCTACCTGCACTCAACCGGCCAGTTACATAAAGGTGGGCCTGATTCAGGTTTGTATATCATTCTCATTGGCGGTAATAAGGAGAGCCTGCCTATACCGGGTGAAAAATATGATTTCGCCACATTGCATCAGGCACAGGCACTAGGTGATTTTCGCTCATTGAATAACAAACAGCGTAGGGTTATATATATTGACCTGGGTAGCGATATTGATAAAGGTCTGAATGACCTGAAGGCTTTTGCCATTAACGCTACCACAACTAAAAATTAGTAGGCATGAAGCAAGAAAAAGTAAAGACCTTATTTCTGGATATCGGAGGCGTTTTATTAACTGACGGATGGGCGCGCGACTCGCGGCATAAAGCCATTAAACATTTTGGCCTGCAAAAGGATGAAAAAGAAATAAGCGAACGCCACGCTATGAACTTTGATACTTACGAATTAGACAGCACTACTTTGGATGAATACCTGGACAATACCATTTTTTATAAAAAACGGAATTTTAAGAAGAAGGATTTTATTGAAATGATGTTCAGCAATTCTTTGCCCCTGCCAGGTGCAATTGATTACTTTATGGACTTGAAAAAGAAAAATGGTCTGCGCGTTATTGCCTGCAGCAACGAAGCCCGTGATTTAAACGAATACCGGATTAAAAAATATAAATTGGATTTGTTGTTTGATTCGTTTGTTTCCAGCTGTTATGTTGGTATGCGCAAACCTGATCCCGGGATGTATAGAATGGCATCTGATATTTCATTTACCCCGTTTGAAAACGCGGTGTATGTCGATGACCGGATTATTTATATTGAATACGCACAATCATTGGGTTTGCCATCGTTGCATTACACAGGTGTTGAATCGGCTAAGAAATATTTTAAAAAACAGGGATTAAAATAAACGCATTACAATGAGCGAACAGAAATATGATTATGGTATGATTGGTTTGGGCACTATGGGCCGCAATCTGGTTTTTAATATGGCCGACCACGGCTTTAGTGTTTCCGGTTTCGACCAGAATTTAAACCAGGTTGATAATCTTGAAAAGGAAAAAGGAGACCGCCCCGTGCATGGTACCCGCAGCCCGCAGGAGTTTGTTGCTTCGCTTAAACAACCGCGTGTTATCATGTTGCTGGTGCCGGCAGGTAAAATTGTAGATGCTGTTGTGAATGAATTAAAACCTCTTTTATCTTCTGAAGATCTTATCATGGATTGCGGTAACTCGCATTATACCGATACTGATATCCGCACAGCGGCGCTTGCCAAAGAGAACATGCACTTTATGGGAGTAGGTGTATCAGGTGGAGAATCGGGTGCCCGTTTTGGCCCCAGCATAATGCCCGGCGGTAACAGATCTGCTTATGATAGGGTTGCCCCTATGCTGAAGGCGGTTTCGGCTAAAGTAAATAATAGCGAACCCTGTGTCACTTATCTGGGTACCGGCTCGGCGGGTCATTACGTTAAGATGGTGCATAATGGTATCGAATACGGTTTAATGCAATTGATCACTGAGGCATACCAGCTGTTAAAAGAAACCGCTGGTTTGAATAATGATGAACTGCACGAAGTTTTTAAAACCTGGAATGAAGGCCGCCTTCAGTCTTTTTTAATAAGCATAACTGCCGATATTTTTAAACAGGAGGACGACCTTACAAATAACCGCCTTATTGATATGGTGCTGGATAGTGCCGGACAGAAGGGCACCGGCGCTTGGACATCAGAAGATGCTATGGCCCTGCAAGTGCCCATACCTGTAATTGACACCGCCGTAACGGCACGTAACCTGTCAGGCTTAAAAGATGTTCGCGTTGCTGCACAGCAAAAGCTTAAAGGACCCGATAGTGTTACAGCAATCGATAAAAAAGAGTTAATAGCTTTGCTTGAACAGGCCCTGTATTTTGCTACCATTACAACTTATGCGCAGGGTATGGCCTTACTTCAGCGCGCTTCTGCTGAATATAAATACGGTTTGAATCTTGCCGAGGTAGCTAAGATCTGGCGCGGTGGATGTATTATAAGGGCAACTTTATTAGAACAGATCAGCGCTGCTTATACACAGCAACCCGACATTGCGAACCTGATGTTAAGCAATATCGTTGCTGCCGAGTTGGCAAGTACACAAGCCGGAATAAGAAGCACCGTTTCGCTTGCCGCTGCTGCAGGTATACCGGTGCCGGCAATTATGGCCTCGTTAGCCTATTACGACACTTACAGGCACGCTTGGCTGCCTGCTAATTTATTACAGGCGCAGCGCGATTATTTTGGTGCACATACCTACAAGCGTAACGATAGGGAAGGAGTTTTTCATTCACATTGGAGTTCAAAAAGCGAGTAATTATGGATGCAATAAAAAAAGCAGGTCCTACCGTCATAGTTATTTTTGGAGGAAGCGGCGATTTGTCATGGCGCAAGTTAGTACCAGCACTTTATAACCTTTACCTGGATAAATGGCTGCCCGAAAATTTTGCTGTTTTGGGTTTGGGCCGTAAAGATCTGAGCGACGTTGAATTCAGGACCCATCTTCATCAGGGCATTGATAAGTTTTCGCGTAGCGGTAAAGCTGTTAAGGCCGACTGGGATAAGTTTGCTAAAAGTATCACCTATCTTAAAGGTGATTTAAATGATGATGAAACTTACAAGAATATCGGTTCCAAGGTCAAGGACCTTGAAAAGGATTGGAAGGGCGATGTAAACCATGTCTTTTACCTGGCCGTTGCTCCTGAGTTTATTGAGGAGATATCTGAAAAGATCGGTAAAGCCGGATTAACTGCAGATAAGAAACATCACCGGATAGTAATTGAAAAACCATTCGGCCGCGACCTGGAAAGTGCGCGTGCACTTGATGATTCACTCAGCAAGATCTTTGATGAAGGACAGATTTTCCGTATCGATCACTTTTTGGGTAAAGAAACGGTGCAGAATATCCTGGCATTCCGTTTTGCAAACGCCTTGTTTGAACCCATCTGGAACAGAAATTATATCGACCATGTTCAGATAACCGTTTCCGAACAACTGGGCGTAGAAAAGCGTGGGGGGTATTATGAAACAGCCGGTGCCCTGCGAGACATGATACAGAATCACCTTTTACAGCTGCTGTGTTTGATAGCAATGGAGCCACCTGTATCTTTTGACGGAGATGAGGTACGTAATCGGAAAGTAGATGTTTTACATGCCTTACGGCGAATTAAAGTAGACGATGTAAGTCGCTATGCCGTTCGCGGCCAATATGATGAGGGCTGGATCGAAGGACAAAAGGTGCCCGGCTACCGCGAAGAGCAGGATGTTGCTAAAGATTCTAACACAGATACATTTGCGGCCGTAAAATTCTTTATTGATAACTGGCGCTGGCAGGATGTTCCGTTTTATTTGCGTACCGGCAAACGGATGAAGGATTCTTCATCGCTTATTGCCGTTCAATTTAAACCGGTACCGCATCAGTCTTTTCAAAACGAAACCATCAGCAACCTTCAGCCCAACAGAATTATCATGAATATTCAGCCATCTATGGGTATCCGCCTTCAGTTTCAGGCAAAGCGACCCGGTTTAAAAATGGTATTGAACCCTGTTGAAATGCAGTTCGATTATAAGGAGACTTACAATACCGGTACCCCGGAAGCGTATGAGATTTTGTTGCTTGATGTGATGCTGGGTGATACCAGCTTGTTTATGCGCGCCGATCAATTGGAAGCGGCCTGGAGTATACTCGATCCTATTATTAAAGTGTGGGAAGAGAATCCTTCTATCAGTTTCCCTAATTACGCCGCAGGCACACAGGGACCTGAGGAGGCTGAGGCTTTAATTGCTAAATACGGCCATACCTGGCTTAACTTACCACCGGAAAAAAATGATAATAAATCCAAAAAATAAAATAGAGGTTTTTGATGATGCCGAAGCTTTAAGCCGTGCAACCGCTGAGTTTATTATAACATCAGCCTACGCTGCCATCACAGCTTCCGGCCGTTTTTCTATTGCTCTCTCTGGCGGAAGCACACCTGAAAAATTATTCCGGCTACTGGCTGGGGCAGAATACCGGGACCGTATGCCCTGGAAAAATACTTTTGTTTTTTGGGGAGATGAGCGCTACGTTCCTTTAAACGACCCGCGGAATAATGCACATGTAGCCAAAACGCTTTTGCTTGATAAGGTAGATATACCAACAGGCAATGTTTTTGTAATACCTTCTGATATGGAGCCCGCTAACACCGCAGCACAAGCTTATGAAGCTACTTTGAAAGATTTTTTTGGCGAAGGATTGCCGCAATTTGATTTGATATTATTAGGTATTGGCGAGAACGCCCATACCGCTTCTTTATTTCCGCATACCTCAGTAATTCATGAGCAAAAGCAATGGGTGAGCGCTGTATATGTTGATGAAGTAAAAATGTACCGCATTACCATGACTGCCCCGTTCATTAACCAGGCCCGTAATGTAGTGTTTCTGGCCTCGGGTGATAGTAAAGCTGAAGTGCTTAAAACCGTTTTAACCTCTACCTTTCAACCCGATATTTATCCGGCCCAGTTGATATTGCCGGCTAATGGTAATTTGTATTGGTTTCTGGATAAGAAGGCCGCTGCGCTGCTATCCTAATGAACGCTTAACCCGGCCTGAAAATGGAGATAGAAGCGCTTGATGAAACTGACTTAAAATTTCTGCCTGAGTTACAGCCGCCCGATTGGCCCGACATTACGCCGGCTCACCGGTTATATCTGCAATCATCTTTCTGCTTTCCGGTAAAAGTGAGGCTTCAAAACAGGTTGGCAGGTGTTGGTGTTACCATTGTACACAACGAGGTAGCCTGGCTGGCGCATATTATAGTTCGTAATGAATTTAGAAATAAAGGTCTGGGTTCTTTTATCACCCAGACATTGGTTGAACGCGCAAAAGCTGAAAAATGCGAAACGGTTTACCTGATAGCTACTGAACTTGGTGCCCCCGTTTATAAAAAAGCCGGGTTTGTTACTGAGGGCGAATACCTGGGATTTAAAGACGGCAACATCGGGCCAATTGTGGTTGCCGATAATAATATCATTTGCCTGCAGGATAGGCACAGGGAACAGGTATTTGCAATCGACCGGGATGTTTCGGGCGAGAACAGAGCATTTAGGATAGAATGTTATTTCGGTGGGGCTGTTGTTTACGAAACAAACGATATCATAGAAGGGTATTATTTACCGGCCTTTGGCGAAGGGCTGGTTGTTGCAAATAATGCCGATGCCGGCATTGCGCTTACAAAACTTCGCCTGCTGAAAAACAATAATCTCAGGTGCCCCACGGATAATGAGGCGCTGATTAGGTTTTTAAGGCAGAACAACTACACTGAATATTTACGCCAAAAACGAATGCGCCTGGGTAAACCGCGCAATTGGCAACCACAAAACTTATATAGCCGAACTGGTGGACAGGTGGGTTAAGCTGGTTTTATGAGCATCAATTGACTTAAATCTTTAAAAAAGCTGTAAAGCATTTCAGAATTACAGCCGAAAATTTACATTTGCACTCCCGCAGAAGCGGGATTCTCTGAAGGATGTGCGAAGTCCGGCTGTTGCCGGATGTTCAAACGGTAAGCCCAGGTGGCGAAACTGGTAGACGCGCTCGTTTCAGGTGCGAGAGCCGCAAGGTGTGGGGGTTCGAATCCCTTCCTGGGCACAAGGAGGAAGCTGAAAAGCTTCCTCCTTTTTTTATGTGCTGAAATTACGTTACATTTTTTTGCAATTATTTTATAATACAGGTCGAAAAAAAATTACATCTTCGCCACCCGTTTTACAATAAGCCGTCAGTGCAAAAGAGTTTTTTGGGTTGAAACCGGCAGGTTGGTTTTATAATTTGTTCGGTTTCTAATCCGCTAATGATAAAGATATTATGAAAGAAGTGAGCGTTAAGCAGTCTGGCATACCCGGTTCAGGAATGGGCCTTTTTGCTGAAGAAAATATTAAACAGGGTGATCCTATCGTTTTAATAACCGGTCCCCGGTATAATGAGGAAGAAGCGCTTCAACTTGAAACAAACGGCTATCTGTTAGACGCCGCAGACGGAAGTGATGAAGCTATTGATGTTGAAGGCCCTGCCCGTTATGCCAATGATGCTTTTGGAATAACACGGATTGCAAATACTGCCAATAACAGCGCATTTATATTGCACGATGACGGTAAGATGTGGTTACAGGCTACACGCAACATAAAAGCCGGTCAGGAAATATTTGTTTCTTATGGCCGTACTTATTGGGCAAGAATGCGCCGCCATTTTAATGAGGCAGAAAATATGATGGCGGTTTAAGTCATACTAAGTCTGCTTTATTTCAGAAACTCAATTATCTGTTCTATCACAGCCTTATTCTTTATAATGCTGTAATGGCCAACGCCCCGCATGTTGAACGATTCAATTTCCGGGTGGCGGGTTAAAAAGTCTTTCACATCTTTAAAAGGCACTACGTCCTCGTCTTCATCATAAACCATTAATATCTTATCGGCTTTAATCGGTTCCTTCCGTTCTATCAGGTTATATTTTTCAATGGGCTCGCCAAATTCTTCGGCCATGCTCTTAAAAAAAGTGCGCTGCATCCGCTGCGGAACTTTCATGGCTGCAAACATGCCATCAAAAAATCTTTTTGAAATGGTAGGAATGGCAATGGTAACCAATCTCTTTACCCGGATATCGTAATCCATTAAAAGATAAGTTGCTGCCCCGCCGCCCATAGAGTGACCGATGATTGCATACGGAACTCCTATCTTCTTTTTAATCATTTTAACCATCAACTCCTTAAAGTCAACCAGGTTACTTCGCTCTCCTTCCGATTGGCCATGCCCCCGGCCCGTCAAATGCAATTACCTTATAGCCATTGTCCACCAATACAGGTATCATTTTGTAAAAGTCCATAGCCCGGGCATCCCAGCCATGCACCAACAACACGGTCTTTTCGCTCTTGCCCCAACTATAGCATTGCAGTTTCAGTTTTTTCTTTGGATTTCTGAACTCGTCAACTTCAAACTTAAACTGCTCTGCTTTGTTCATGCACTCTATGTGCGAAGGCTTCAGATCTCTTTTACGGGGCGTATAAAGCAGTTTTACAAGTATCCTGATGGTAGTATTGGGGGCAATATTTCCGGCAACGGCAAAGAACCTTTGCATCCATTTTATTTTGCCGGTTTCTTTGGCCTTCCTTTTCGTCATAAGCTCACTTTAAAATTCTTATTTGCAGAATGCGTACTTCCTTTTTAGGCCGGTCATTTTTGTCGGTAGCAACCAATGCAATCTTATCTACAACATCCATACCTTTTATAACCTCACCAAAAACCGTGTAACGCGAATCAAGGTGCGGAACACCCCCTTCCTGGCGGTAAACTTTTTTATGTGCTTCGGGTATTTCGTAGCCGTCTGTTCTCCTTTTTGCTTTTATGAACGTTGAGTCATCTGCTATTTTACCCTGCACAATATAAAACTGCGCTGCGCTGGATGATTTTTGAGGGTTATCATCACGGGCCATACCCAATGCTCCCCGCTTATGAAAATATTTGTCGGGCATAATTTCAGCCGGTATTACGTACGGCAGGTCGCTGTCGCCAAGCAAAGCAGTGTCATGCGCAAATTTTGAATATGGGTCACCTGCCTGAATAACAAAATGCGATATTACACGGTGAAACAGAAGCGAATCGTAATAATGCTGGTTGCATAGTTTGATGAAGTTATCGCGATGCAGGGGTGTGCCATCGTAAAGTTTTACAACAATGGTTCCGTAATTGGTAACAATTCTGGCCCTGTAGGTTTGCGCGCTGCAAAGGCCGAAGCACCATAAAAATAAAAGGAGTAATCTTGTTTTCATCAGGCACTTTAATATATCTGCAAATATCATCTATCCCGCTTATTTTTACCGCAACAAAATGCAACAGTTTAATACAATAATTGATAACGACATTCTTCAAGCCAGGTCTTTTCTTGAAAAAGGCGAGGTGGTAGGCATACCCACCGAAACTGTGTATGGATTAGCCGGTAATGCGCTGAGCGAGGATGCCGCACTAAAAATCTTCTCGGTAAAAAACCGGCCTCACTTCGATCCCTTGATAGTGCATACATTCAGCGCTGCCGAGGTAGATAAATATGTAAGTGAAGTGCCCCGCAAAGCCCGCTTGCTGATGCAACATTTTATGCCCGGCGCACTTACCCTGTTGCTGAAGAAAAGAAGCCTCGTTCCGGATATTATAACCTCCGGGCTTGATACTGTAGCCATCCGGGTGCCAAATCATCCGCTTACTTTACAATTGCTTCGGGAACTGCCCTTTCCGCTGGCGGCACCCAGTGCCAATCCATTTGGCTATATCAGCCCTACCACCGCCCTGCATGTGTATGACCAGCTTAAAGGCAAAATTCCCTATATCCTTGATGGCGGCCCAACTATAGTTGGCGTTGAATCTACCATTGTTGGTTTTGAAGGTGAGGATCCGGTGATTTATCGCCTGGGTGGATTGGCAGTAGAGGAAATTGAAAATATAACAGGCCCTGCGCAAATAAATATAAATGCCGCTTCAAACCCTAAAACTCCGGGCATGCTTAAAAGCCATTATGCACCGGCGGTACCATTAGTATTTGACGAGCCCGAAGTTTTACAAACGTTGAAGAAAGAGGAAAAAGCTATTGGCGTAATTTCTTTGAACCATGCGATTCAGGGACTGAACGGGAATTGCAAACAGATATTACTATCGCCGCAGGGCAACCTGAACGAAGCCGCCAAAAACCTTTTCGCAGCCATGCGCAGTCTCGATACCTCCGGTCTTGATATTATTTACGCAATTAAATTTCCCGAAATAGGTTTGGGCCGCGCTATAAACGATCGTTTAAAGCGCGCTGCTGTAAAATAAACTGTTTTAAAGGCAGCTATCCCGCAGCATTTTCATGTAAGTAGTTCCCTTTGCTCTGGCAAAATTGATATTCCGTTCAGGTATATCTTCATGCTTTTCATATCGGGCCATGGCTGCTTCAATACTTTCTTCACGTATCAAATGCAGCATGGGGTATATTGAGCGGTTGGTGTAATTGGCCGCATCATCATAGTTTGCTCCTGCAAAGCAATAATCCGGATGGAAACTGGCTACCTGGTATGTTCCTTCATAACCTTTTTTTCTGAGCGCCTTTTCAGCCAGGGCAACCAGGTTGAGATAGTTGTGAAAATCAGAAAACCCTGCAGAGAAGATCATCAAGGTGGTTTCTATGTTTCCGTCATTATCCATCTTTACACAGGCTGACAGGAAAGCTTCAATACTGGGTTTCATACCGGTGCCTTCTTCTACCTGGTAATTAATTTTATTTTGTTTTACTTCTTTTGCCGCAAAGGGGCAGAAGTTGCAAGCAATAACCACATCGGTAACCCACTTCTTTGTTTGAGCAATTATTTGCTCGTTAGCGGTCATAATTATTGTAAGGTCAATATCACCTTCGACCAAAGCTTTTGTTCCTGTTTGGCCGGGTCTACCGGTTGCATTTGGCTGCGGTTTCCGCCACCTCCGCTGCCCATGCCACGGCCGCCCATACCATTATTCATTCCTCCATTCATGCCGCCGTTCATTCCACTGTTCATACCACGATTCATAGCGCTGTTCTGGCCATTGCTTGGTCCTGTAATGCTGTTATCGTCTTCTCCCGGGGTCAATTTGGGTGTTTCCAGTGCAGGTTCAATAAAAGCAACACTTATCGGTTTAATGGTATCCAGCGCGGTAAAAGGATGCCCCAGTACCAGCGCAAGCGGAAATTTATATTCTAAGGTCAGAATATTAAGGCTGTCCCAGTTAAATGCCACGTTAATTCCGAAATCATTTTTAAGTGGCAGAACCTGTTCAGGTACACCAGTAAACCCTTTTACCCGTAAGGTGGTTTGGGTTAAAAATGCATGTTGTTTAAGCCTTAATGCATCTGATTTTTGAGCACGTGAATCGGGCTCTTCACTAACTGTTTCGTTTTGTTTGCGGTGTTTGCCTCCACCTTCGCCGGTTCCTGGTGCGCGGTCGCCTTTTAATGGAAAGCTAACGCCCATGGTCTCTTTTCGCTTTCCTTTCGGGTCAATCCATATGCCAAGGCCACCGTTAAACAGCCTTATTTGCGTCGGGTCGTCCGTTATTTTAATTGCAACGTAAAGGTTAGCGGTGTCGCTGCCAAAAGCAAACTGCAGCTTGGTGTTTCCATCATAGTAATTGAATATTTCAGGCCATTCATCCGATTTTCCATCAATGTTAACAGGGGTTGGCTCCCAAAGGCAATGTATTATCTGGGCTTGTAATTGATTAAAGGCAACAGAGCAAACAATCAGAAAGAAGAAGGCAATGCGCTTCATTTTGGGTTTTCAATTTCGTTACTAAAGTTTGAAGATATTATTTGTGGCAAAAAGTAAGTAGATTAAGTTCATTTATTTGTCTAAAAGGTGATCTGCGTGTCGGCTATTAGCCTTTTTCTCCTAATATTTTATAAAAAACCTCGGCATAACTGTCTCCTACAGGTATGATCTTATCGTCAATTTTTATCCGTTTGTTACGTACACTTTCAATGCGGTTTAGTGGCACTATAAACGAGCGGTGAACCCTTACAAATTTCGACGCAGGCAACTTTTTCAATATTTCCTTCATAGGTATGTTGGTAAGCACCATCTTCTCGTTGGTAAAGATCTTTACATAGTCATCCATGCCTTCAATAAAGCGGATGTCTTCGGTATTTATCTTCAATATCTGGTAATCCGATTTTACAAAAATAAAGCCGTGGCTTTCGCTTATGTAGGGCTTGTCTTTGTAATTCAGATATTCCGATGCTTTGTTTACGGCTTTCAGAAACCGGTCAAACTCAAAAGGCTTTAATAAAAAGTCTATGGCATCAAGATTAAAACCTTCTACCGCGTAGGTGCTGTAAGCTGTTGTAAAAATAACCAACGGAGGCTTGGGTAACGATTTCAATAGCTGTATGCCGGTAATTTGTGGCATCCTTATATCCAGGAACAGCAACGACACCTCTTCGCGTTTCAGAAATTCCAGTGCAGCAAAAGCATCGGTAAAGCTGCGTTTCAGGTCAAGATTGGGCACCTTGCCTATGTAATCCTGTAATACAACCAGCGCTAAAGGTT
>Ga0316224_1003474_pt1 | contig 12893 bp, 9 predicted proteins | sample TBH18013metaG_FD_206254 | JGI IMG/M metagenome (GOLD analysis project Ga0316224, IMG submission 206254) | Freshwater microbial communities from Trout Bog Lake, Wisconsin, USA - TBH18013 | ecosystem: Environmental > Aquatic > Freshwater > Lake > Hypolimnion/Profundal zone | place: USA: Wisconsin... | reverse complement strand
CATAACAATAATTTAGTGCCCGAGGCACCTGCGGATAATTATAAACTGAACTGGTTGCTTGCCGCAGGGAATATAAATTTAAGCATCCCGGATTATGCAAAATTTATTCAACTACAGTTACTTGGGCTTCATGGTAAATCAAACCTTTTATCTATGGTTGAGTTTAACTTTCTGCATTATGGGTTATCCCATTTTGCCATAGGTTGGTTTTGGGATGTTAACCAAAACGGGAATGGGATTTCGTATAACACCGGAAACCCAGGTACATTTTTATCGCAGGTCTGCGTTATAAATGAGGTTGACAGAGCCTATATCGTACTTACCAACGTACAAAGCGATGAGGCGGCAAAGGGTATTGATGTTTTGCTAAACGAGATGAAAAAACGCTACGGCCAGTAATTTTTGGTCAAAGAACTACAGTACCGGCGGCTATACACATTTCCAATCGCCGCCATTATTTATACCTTGGCCTTCTCCCTTAAATTTGTCATCGGCTTTTCGTAGTATTTATATAAAAGAGTTGAAAGGGCAATAACCAGTACCCAATAAAGAAAATAGAAGGCAAATGAACTAAGAAGCGAACGCCGCATAAAATGCGATGTTATTACCTGGCAAATAACCGCCAGGTTAAGCAGATACATTGAATACGATATTACACTGATATGCGTAACGGCTTTCGAAAACCGACCTTTGCCTTGTTTTATGCTATCCATAAAAGGGAAGAACATCAGTATAAATAAACTGTTTAAAGAGTTATTAAACACCCGGCAAAGCGTTTGATAATTTGACTTGTCTACATACATATAAACGTACAGCAATACAAAAGCAGCAAAAAACAGGATGTTCTTATAGCGGTACCAATACTGCCGGTAATAATATTTAATCCAGGCGCCTAAAATGCCGAAAGCAATGGCATCCAGTTTATAAATGACGATACCCTTCGACCTCAACCCTATCCAGAGGTCTTCATGATGCAGATTTATGCACCTTAATAAAAAGGGTATCGTCATAAATAAAATCGTAGCCAGGAGTATAAACTGTTTAACGCTGCCCCTTTTCAACACCAAAAAGCCTGTAACTATTGTTGCGGGAAACAGCAGGTAAAACCACTCCTCAATAGTAATGCTCCACGACTCCCAGAAAAAACCGAAAAGAGGGGTGAAAAAATTTTGTATAAAAAGGAAATACTTAATGCTGATGTATTTTGTTTCGGCATCAATAAGGCCCGTGCAAACAAGCACTACGTTAATCAATAGCACCAGGTAATAATTAGGCAGGGTTCTGAACCAGCGCCGCTTTAAAAATTCGGTTATAATGCTGAATCCGACTCCTTTTTTCTCGAAGGTAGAGATGAGTATAGTGCCTATCAGGAATCCGCTTAGTACAAAGAACACCTCCACCCCTTCAATAAGCCTTACCCACGGAAACTTTGTATCAACCTTGTCCAGTATCAAATTGCCGTGTATCAGCACCACCTGCATAATAGCATAAGCCCTCACTATATCAAGGCCATAAACCCTGTTCTGATAATCAATATTCAAAGCAAAGGGATTCCGCATACATGCTCCGGAGGTTTTTTGCCATTAAGGCGGCTAATAACTCCTGAACACAATAATACATTTATTTCATTGTTGCCTAATATCAGGCCATCTACAATGCTTTGTTCGGTTCTGTTAATAAAAACAGCCTTTTTATTGCGCGGCCATTTCATCTTGGGTATGCGCATAATGCTTACTATCTTTGAGATAATGAGAATGACAGTGGTAATTGCCCTTGTTGGAATGTGTTCTGCGCTGTTTGCACAAAACAGCGGACAAATTGCAGAGCAGGAACTGAAGGCTCGTGAAAACAATTTAAAAAGTCTTTCCTCTTCTTCTGTCAGCAATACAAATATCACTTACCAGCGCCTGGAACTTTATGTTGATCCTGCCGTCAGATACCTAACCGGTAAGGTAACTACCGTTTTTATTCCGGATAGCGCTATCAGTTTTGTTGAATTTGACCTTTCAGACACCCTGACCACCGATAGCATTATTTACCACGGGCGCACACTTCAGTTTACGCACACCAATAACATACTGCACATTAATCTGCCGGCTAACCTGCCCGCTGCTCTAGCAGACTCGCTGGCCGTTTTTTACCAAGGGGTACCCGATAGCAGTGGCTTTGGCTCATTTGTGCGCAGCACCCATGATAGTTTTCCTGTAATCTGGACTCTTTCTGAGCCCTATGGTGCACGCGATTGGTGGCCGTGTAAACAAGACCTGACAGATAAAATTGATTCAATAGACATTCTTATAACCACACCATCGGCCTATAAGGCTGCCAGTAATGGCTTACTGGTTGAACAAACCACCACCGGTGCAAACACTGTTTACCATTGGAAACACCGCTACCCTATTGCTGCTTACCTGGTTTGTATGGCAGTTACCAACTACCGCGTTTACACCGACCTGGTGCCATTCCGGGGCGACACTTTGAGCATCTTGAATTATGTTTACCCTGAAAACTATGCTGCCGATACCATTGCCTCAAAGCTTACCATATCAGTGATGCAACTTTACGATTCGCTTTTAGGCATGTATCCTTTCAGCAAGGAAAAATACGGACAGGTTGAGTTTAACTGGACCGGCGGTATGGAACACCAAACCATGACATTTATGCATGATTACGGGTTTGACCTGGTGGCGCATGAATTGGCACACCATTGGTTTGGCGATAAAGTTACCTGCGATTCATGGCATGATATCTGGCTTAACGAGGGTTTTGCTGTTTTCCTTACGGGGGTTTCATATCATAACATTGCACCGTACTGGTACCCTTATTTTAAAATGGCCAGCGTAAGCTCTGGCTGTGCTGTACCTGACGGCTCGGTTTGGTGCGACGACACCACCAGCATAGCACGGATATTCAGCTCGCATCTTTCATACTATAAAGGTGCCGTAGTATTACAGCAGCTTAACTGGATGTTGGGCGACAGCATTTTTTATGCAGCCCTGCGCAGTTACTTGTCAGACACCGGCAACGCTTACGCTTTCGGCACAACAGCCAGCCTTCAAAAGCATTTAGAGCAGATCAGCGGAACAGACCTGGGCAATTACTTTAACCAGTATGTATATGGCAAGGGGTTTCCGTCATTTCAGGTATACTGGAGCCAGGATTTCTCGCACCAGGTAACATTAACCCTGGGCCAAACACAATCAGACCCCTCGGTCGCCTTTTTCCAAATACCAGTACCCATCGAATTTAAAAATGCTGTTTCCGATACTATCATCATCTTCAACCCAACCACCTCAGGTCAGACTTATTCCTTCTCGCTGCCTTTTCTGGCCGATAGCATATTGTTCGACCCGAACTATGAGATCCTTTCTGCTGATAATGTAATTACACGCCGGTCAACTGCAGCTTTTACGTGCCTTATTTATCCCAACCCTGCTGCAGGGGTTTTGCAGTTTCAATTACAGACCGAAACCAGTGGCAATGCTGAAATAAGAATTTACGATATGCTGGGCCAGCCTGTTTACACCGGCAACACAGCATTACAAAGCGGCTCTAATTTCCTTAATATTGATATTACCCATCTGCCGGCTGGAGTTTATGAGCTTAGGGCTATAACAGACAAGCAAAGCATTACCAGCGCTTTTGTTGCAGGTAATGCCGGGATTAAATAGCCATTATTGTACTATGGTAGAGATAGTAAGCTATACGCAACAGACCCGTGAATACATAAAAACATTAAACTATGAATGGCTTGAAAAGTATTTTGTAGTAGAGCCCAATGATGTAATTCAGTTAGCCGACCCGCAAAAGGAAATAATAGACAAAGGCGGTCTTATTTATTATGCCAAATATAAAGGCAGCATAGTAGGCACTGTTTCTCTGCTTAAAGCAGACGACGGAGTTTACGAGCTTGGTAAAATGGCCGTTTCAGAGAGGGCACAAGGCCTTGGTATTGGCAAAATTATGATTGAGCACTGCTTTAAAATTGCCACGCACCTTGGCATTACTAAACTTATACTTTACTCTAACACCAAATTAAAGCCTGCAATTCATCTGTATGAAAAATATGGGTTTACAGAGGTGCCGCTGGAAGCCGGACATTATGGGCGCGCTGATATTAAAATGGAGAAGGTGCTGTAACAAGCCACAGGCACCGGTTAATCAACACTATTCGTAAGGCCGAATTTAACTGACAAGTGCATAACATTGCCCTTACAAATGAGAAAATAGACTTAACGAACCAGCATAATTTTACCGCTGCGCTCACCACTCTTTTCGCCTTTAATGTCGTAAAAATATATGCCACTGGCTTGCTCTGCTCCGCTACCGTTTTTGCCATCCCACATTACCTGAAAATTACCGCTGGCAACCTCGCTGCCTGCTAGCAATGTCCTTATCAGCTGACCTTTTTCGCTATAAATTGAAAGGGTTATGTTTTCGGGCTGGGCTACAGAGAAGGAGATAGTTGTTTGTTTCATGAATGGGTTTGGATAAACCAGCTCATTGGCATAATTGCTGTTCCATATTACCGGCGTGCCGGTTTGCAGCGAATCGTAACAATTATTTGCGCCTATAAAATATGTTGCCGATATATCTTTGTTGTGCCGGGTTGAATTAGTATCAGAGGGCAAATAAACGCGCACATAATCTACCTGCACACCGGCAGGGCTTACGGTTACCCTTAAATGACCGGAATTATTAAGTATATCGCCGGTAACATAACCATAAGCAGTGGCAGAGGTATTATTAAAGTTGGGTAAACTTGGTTGTGGCGTTTCCTGATAAATGAGACAATCTTTTTCCTGCTGGTCGTATAAATGGTCGTGGCCGTGAAAGAAAATATTTACGTGGTTTTCGGTGAGCAGGTCTTTTATGGGCTTATACCAGCCAGGGCGGTTGGCCGCAAATCCCGGGGTGCTATCCAGGTTGTTTCCTCCCCATTCATATAAATCAGCATATTCAACCCCACCGCGGCCCTGGCCTTCAACTCCGCCACCCACCAATTGATGCAGAAATACGAATTTAAACTTGGCTGTGCTGTTTTGCAGCGTACTGCGCAACCAATCATACTGGGTTTTACCAAGCGACCAGTTCCAACCTGTTAACGAATCGGGCTTAGGATTGGTGTACCAAAAAGGGTCAAGCACAATAAACTGGGCATCTCCCCACTGCCAGGCATAATAGCTTTGTCGTTTACCAATATAGTCATAGTTAGTAGTATCGCCGGTATAAAACCCATTGGGCTCGGGGTTCAGAAAATATTGTTTGCGCACCTGCGCATCCCAAACCGCTATATTATTGGCGGTACCGTTCAGATACCACCCTGCCTCGCCTTCATGATTTCCAAGAGCAATAAACAGCGGCACTGAATTACCCGGGGTAGAGTAAAAGTTGCGGAATAATCTGCACCGGTAAGGAATGGTATCATAAGGCACTACATGTGCAGTGTTTTGCAATTTATCAGTCATTAAAAAATCACCCAGGTCAATCATAAAATCAGGCTTATCAGAAAGCTGATTCAATAAACATTGGCGGTAAAGCGCGGTATCGCTGTTAGCATCATCATGCGGATCGGCCTCCACATCAAATGTAAAAGTGCTGCCGGCCGGGCGCTGTGTATGAAAGGTATATTGCGGCCTGGCTGTAAATCCGGTATCGCCCGGCTGACGATAACAATAACGGTAATAATAATACGTATTGGGTTGCAGGCCGTTTAATACCACCGCAGCAGCTACACTATCGGCATAAGTTTGCCAGCTTGTATGATTTGTAAAGCTGCCGCTGATGGTATCGTACTGAACACTCACTTCCACCGAATCAGCAAACATAACCTGCACAGTAATACTTGTATCTGTTGGGCGCGACAGTAATTCAGAGAAAATAACCCGCTGCGCTTTTACACTCATATTCAGCAATAGCAGCAAAATCAAAATAGTTCTCATACAATAGATTTAAATGATAGACCTTTTTCTGAAAATAAAATCAATGCGTTATTACTATCTTTTTATTAATAGTATATTTTCCCGTTTCTATAGTCATCAGATAAACTCCGTTGGCAAGGTTACTGACATCAAATACGTTTATCCTGGTTTCCAAAACCGGCTGCCCAAGATCATTGAACATCCGGATGGAATAGTCCTTAGGTATATCCGGGAAAAGTACCGTCAAATGGTCGTTGGCCGGATTGGGAAAAGCCTTTACATAATTATCGCTTAGAAGGTTTTTTACGCCATTTACAACGGGCGTGGTATCGCAGGTGCCAATGGTATAAGAGAAAGCAACCTCTTTATTGTGATTAGCACCAATCAGCGTGTCTTTAGGCAGGTAGTTTTTTACATACTCAACATTTACACAGGATGAAGACACCTTAACCCTTACATAGCCGGTGTTCTCAAATGTGTCGGAAGTATAAGCCCCGGCATTAACGCTACCTTTATTGTAAGTTGAATCAGCCATCATGGGCACTTCCTGATAAGTTACACTATCCATTACCTCGTGCGCAAACAAATGGTCATGCCCCTGAAATAAAATGTTTACCCCATATTGTACAAACAGCTGATGAATCGGCATAGGCCATCCCGGACGTTGTGCCGGAAAATCGTAGTGGCCGTTTTGTTCATATCCGCCCCATTCACTCAGCTTGGCGGGCACTATACCACCCCGGTCTTCACCATTGGGATGGTGAACAAACACAAACTTAAATTTGGCAGTACTGTTTTCGAGCGTGCTTTTCAGCCACGAGTATTGTGTCCATCCCAGGGTCCAATCCCAGCCATTGGGTTTGGCAACCAGCGAATCCACATGGGGGTCTACAGAGTCGCAATCAAACCTATAGGCATCTAAAACAACAAACAAAGCATTTCCCCAATTAAACGAATAGTAATCGTCAGGCAATCCGATGCCATTGCCTTCTGCATTTATATTGCCTGAATAAAAACCATTCGGTTCTGGATTAGCATAATAATATTTACGCCAAAGGGTAGCCCAGGTGCCCAGATTATTCGGTGCCAGAGTATCCAGGTAATACATCTTTTCACCATCGTGATTTCCCTGGCAAATAAAAAACGGCACCGAATTACATGCAGCACCCAGCCATGGGCGGTAATCCCTGCGCAGCGAATCCACCTCTTTAGATGTAATGGTAAAAGGATAATGATCATCGCCGAACATATCTCCAAGCGAAATAAGGAAATCAGGTTTATCCTGCAGCACATTGCTCATGGCTACTTTGTACAGATCAATACAGCCGTAGTCATAAAGGTGTTCATCTGCTTCAATATCAAAAGTAAAAGTGCTATCCATGCTGCGTTGTGTATGGAAAGTATATTCAGGGCCCGGGGTAAAAGGTCCGGAACCGGAAGGCCTGTACTGCACCGAGTAAAAATATTGGGTGTTGGCCATAAGGTTTGTCATATCCGTAAACATTGGCACCCCGGCACTATCGGTAAATACCGAAGTTGAGTCAGAATATAAACCGGCAGAGGTTCCATACCTGAAATAGAAATCCGATTTCTGCTCAAACATGATACTTGCTGTCATAGATGTATCAGTTGGCCTGCCTAATATGATAGAGTTAATCTGAGCAAACGAGGATATCTGAACAAACACGAACAGAAGAAGTACAAAAGCCCGCTTTTGACATAAAAAACATTGCCCGCTTTTTATTTTGCGCGTAAGTAAATTGGGTATAGCAGAAGTGAAATGAGTGCAAGGCTGTTTCATGTGATAGCTCAGAGTTTGGGATTTTAAAATAAGGGAGGTTCTTTCTTGACTTACTGCTTGAAAAAAAGTTTAACGGCTTCTGAAAATATTTTAAAAAAACGAATGTATTGTAACTATGTTTGTTGTAAAGTCAATACGCCCTTTTAGAAGACAGAAAATACTTTTTCAGGCGGGCGCAGAAAAATATTTTTTAAGCGCCTGTATTAAAAAATTACGTCGTCCTATTTACCAGATAGATTGTACTCATCCCAATACAAACCCAATGAAAAAGATATTACTGCTGGTTATTTGCCTGTTAAGCATTTACACCCATGCGCATAACGTAGACTATGGCAAAGTCATTTTAAAGCATTGGAACATTGAAAAGGAAAAGAAATTTGTCGACGGCTCGTTTTACATGTACAAAGGCGGCGATGTATACATTGAGACTGCAACACAAGAACTTTTACACTACCCTTTATCTGCATTCAGTATAGAAGACCAGGCTTATGCATTAAAAAGACATCAGCAGATTGCCTTTCTGAACAATCAGATAATAAACGGTGGCCGTATTTCCGGCCAAACTACCAGGCCAGCAATATTTACTGGCAGGCTGATTATTTCGGTTTTAATATTACTGTTGCTGGGTGTGTTCGTTTACTCAACAATACAGAAAGGGCAGCTGAAATATTTATACCCGGTTTTATTTACCGGAGCTATAACCGTTTTGTACGGATTTACTACCAATTTAAGCAAAGCGCTCGAGTCCACGTCTACAAGCACAGCTTATATCGATTCAACATTTACACCTTACAAGCCTAATGTAATTACCAGCTGGGACAGCACTTATTTTTATGTAGGCAGCTACGGCATACCTGCCCAGGAAATGATGGCCGGCATTACAGCCTGGAATCAACAGGTACCTATACCTCAATGCTATACCGGCAATAATGTATGGAGCATTCCACTGAACCCGGTAATTGCCGATACACCCATTGCAGTTAATCAGACCAATTTTACCAGAGGGGCGATTGCCCTGGCAGCCAACGGAGTGCCTATCTTTAATGAATACACCAACACCGGGGCAGATGCGCTGCTTACCGGTCAGCTGGATAGCTTTGGAGGCCATGCCGGCCGCGGAGATGACTACCATTACCACATTGCACCCATGTTTTTACAAAATCAGGGCAGCGTTATTTTGCCCATCGCATTCGCTTTTGACGGCTTTGCGGTTTACGGCAGCCTTGAGCCGGATGGCAGTGCCATGCGTGCGCTGGATGCCAACCACGGCCACTACGGAACCAATGGTGTTTATCATTACCACGGCACAGCAACAGCGCCTTATATGATTGGTAACTTTGTAGGCAAGGTTACACAGGATACCACACATCAATTAATACCGCAGGCACATGCCAACCCTGTAAGGCCGGGTCAAAATCCTTTGCCACCATTACTTATAACCGATTGCCACAGCAATGGCACCAACGGCTACATACTGGTTTATGTTCTCAATGGCGCAACAGATTCAATAGTATATAGCTGGACTCCGCAAGGGGTTTATACTTACCATTTCTTCAAACAGGACTCAGCAGAAACTACTCAAACCTATAATGGATTTACCCCCTGTTTCAGTATCCCTACTGCTGTAAATGAGGTAATTAAATCAAGTGCCAGCTTTAGTATTTATCCTAACCCGGCAAAAGCAGAGTTTTATTTAAGCCTGGGCGATAACAGCATGTTAAATGAGATTCAGACCATTACTGTTTATAGTTTGACCGGCGCTGTTGTATATCAAACCAAAGGATACCCTGGAAAAATAAATTTGACCAATGCAGCAGCTGGCACATATCTGGTAAAAGTTGGGTTTAATGATTATCAATTATGCCAGAAGCTGGTAATTAAGTAATCTATATGATAAGAAAAGTCCTTTTTATTGCCGGCTTTCTGCTGGTAACCTCTTTATGTAAAGCACAGGTTACTATAAAATCGATGTTACACTTACCGGGTACCGGACAAACAGAAAAATTTACGGCCACTTACGGTGAAGATGCTGACCATACTTTATTCCCGCCTTTTTATATTGATAACGGCGATGGCACAATTACTGACACGGTAACCGGACTGATGTGGCAAAAAACGGATGGTGGCGAAATGACGATAGATAGTGCTGCACAGTATTGCAGCACGCTTAGCCTGGCCGGTTATCACGATTGGCATTTGCCCCGTCCGCACGAGCTGTTCAGTATTAATGATCTTCAGCTTGTAAATCCGGCACTGAGCCCTGTTTTTACAGTTACCAACGCCCAGTATTGGTGGAGCAACGAACGCCAGGTTAATGACAGCTTTAATGTTTGGTGCAGTAATGCCGGTGGCGGTATTGGCAATAAACCATATACAGAAACTATAGGCGCCGGAGGTACCTTAAGCTACCATGTAAGGGCCGTTCGTTACCCGGTGCCCGCAGATACGTTACAAGAACACTTTACAGATAACGGCAATGGCACAATTACCGACAATGTCACCAATCTTATCTGGCAAAAAACTCCTTGCCCCGATACACTGACGTGGGAAGAGGCATTAACCTATGCCGATACCCTTACCTTGTCGGGCGATACCGATTGGCGCTTGCCAAATATTAAGGAGTTAGAGTCTTTAAATGACGAAACGCTTATTAATCCCTCTGTAAATAAAAATGTGTTTCAGGTAAATACCCCGGCCCGGTATTGGTCATCAACCAGCTTGCCTAACTTTACAAATAAAGCCTGGTATCTGGATACTCATTTTGGTATAACAACTTATGATCTGAAAACACAAAGGCTAAGCGTGCTTTGCGTAAGGGGAGATCAAAGTAAAACCAATGCTGCCACGGCGATTGCTGCAATTAAAAGCGAACCCGGCTTCGGGGTATACCCGAATCCTTTCTCCTCCACAATTACTGTAGAAAATACTATCGGAAATGAGCGCTATATACTTAGCAACGGCTGGGGACAAATCATTTTTGAAGGAACAGATATTGAACATCACAGCTTTCGCAGTCTTTCACCCGGTTTTTATCTGCTAAAGATCAGCGGCAGCAGTACCGTTGTTTTAAAATTGATTAAAGAGTAATCACCCGTGAAACCATGAGCATTGCCCTGCAGTATTTACAAATAGGATTTACCCATGTAATACCTTTGGGGTTCGACCATATTCTTTTTATACTGAGTATATTTTTCCTGAACTCGGATGTTAAGTCGGTTATAATTCAGTGTTCTGTATTTACGCTTGCACATTCAGTAACCCTGGGGCTAACCGCAGCCGGTTACATTGCACCCAATGCTAACATCATTGAACCTCTGATTGCCCTGTCTATTCTGTTTACATCTATCGAAAATATTGTTCATCAAAAAATAAACAGCTGGCGGGTGTTGGTTATTTTTCTTTTTGGCCTTATACACGGCATGGGCTTTGCCAACGCGCTGAAAGAAACAGGCATACCTCAGGCACATTTTGTTACAGCGCTGCTCTTTTTTAACCTGGGTGTTGAGGCCGGGCAGGTTACTATTATATTTTGCGCTTACTTTTTTATAGCCATTTGGTTTAAAGACAAGCCATGGTACCGAAACCGTATCGTATACCCTGTCTCTAGTGGCATAGCCTGTGTAGCGCTATACTGGACCATTGAACGAATTCTTTTTTAATTCAGAGGCAGACCTCATGAAAAGCTTTGTTCTACAAGTATTGATATACATTTTACCCCTTTGGATATGGGCACATGATGCGTCTGTTACCGGCCGGGTTATCGGTGCATATAATAAAAAACCCATTAACCACGTGGCGGTTTTATTAAAGGGAACAGCTTATACATGTGTAACAGATTCGACGGGCAATTACCGGCTTTTAAATATTCCGCCGGGGAGGTATAAGGTGATATTTGAAGCAGCAGATTATTTTAAAACTGAACGCGATATAAACCTGACTGAAAATGAGGCACACGAATTAATTGTTGTCCTTTCTCCCGCGATGATTGAAATAACGGCGGCGCAGATTTCAGGTTTAAGGGCTACCTCGGCAGCCACCTCCGAAATCATCAATGCACTCGACCTTGAGCTAAGGCCCCGCAACAGCGCACAGGATTTATTAAAAAGCGTGCCCGGTATTTTTACTGCGCAACACCAGGGCGGCGCCAAGGCCGAGCAGATATTTGTGCGCGGTTTTGATTGCGACCACGGTACAGATATTAATTTGTCGTTAGACGGGGTACCCATTAATCTGCCCTCGCATGCCCATGGGCAGGGTTATGCCGATATGCATTTTTTGATGGCCGATGTAGTATCGTCGTTAGATGTTTATAAGGGGCCTTACCAGGCACAGTTCGGGGATTTTTATACCGGTGCGGCAGTGGCGTTTCACAGTTACGATACTTTGCCGCGCAGCCTGGCGCATATTGACCTGGGCACTGCACCCACGCAACGCGCTTTTGAAACTGGCCGGATAATGTTTTTAACCAATGTACCCACCGGTACAGCACGGCTTACCTCTTATGTAGGGGCAGAATATTCATATTCCCCGGGGTACTTTGACAACAATGCCAGGTACAGCAAGTTCAATATTTTCGGCAAAATGAGATATAAGATAACCAATACTTCTAACCTCTCATTTACCGTGGCCGGCTACCTTGCATCATGGAATGGCTCAGGGCAGATACCGGTGCGTGCTGTAACTGAGGGGCTCATTTCCCGTTTCGGCAGCTTAGACCCTACCGAAGGAGGAAGCACCGACCGCACGGTGGTAAATATGTTGTATAAAAATTACACCGAACATGGGCAGTTTACTTTTAACGCATACTACCAGCGGTATGGGCTTACCCTGTTTAACGACTTTACTTTCTTTTTAGTTGACCCGGTGCATGGCGACGAAATAGAACAGGACGACAGCCGCAACATCATTGGATTTAATACCCAATACAGCAAATACTACATGTTAGGCAAAGTAGATACCAAATCGACTTTTGGCGGCGGTATGCGTACAGATATTGCCAATGTTGACCTTTGGCACGTGGAAGACCGCCAGCGTTTAGATAAGCGAAGTGATGACGACATTTATGAAACCGCAACCAATATCTGGTTTAAACAGGATTTTAATATTAACAAGTGGTTCAGGTTTGATGCTGCGCTGCGGCTGGACTATTTTATTTTTCAGGACCGTGACCT
>Ga0316224_1003467_pt1 | contig 12914 bp, 11 predicted proteins | sample TBH18013metaG_FD_206254 | JGI IMG/M metagenome (GOLD analysis project Ga0316224, IMG submission 206254) | Freshwater microbial communities from Trout Bog Lake, Wisconsin, USA - TBH18013 | ecosystem: Environmental > Aquatic > Freshwater > Lake > Hypolimnion/Profundal zone | place: USA: Wisconsin... | reverse complement strand
TCTCTCCGGATATTCAATAATAGCCGGAATTGTTCCGGCTCTATCGCCTAAACTAAATGATGCCACGAGTATTCAAAGACTTCGGAAGGGCGTTATTGGATTTTTTAATATAATTAGACTCAGTCTGATGATCATTATACATCCATAGTAACGCTGCGCTGAACACTATGGATAGCGAGGGAGATGACTACGCTATCCGAAGTCTGCATAAGCTTGCTTTTTTTACAACCTATTTGTATGATACTTACCATACTTCCTTCCTCTCTTCTTCGGATCAAGTGCATTAATTAATGCACTTGATCCGAAGAAAAGCCGGATCGGGGCTAAAGAAAACATTGCCACAAACCCTTTGATTGGTGTATCAGATAAATTTATTATATTACACATAAATAATATAAACTATGGGCACTCAAAAAAATATTCGGTTAAGCGGTACAGTTGAAAACATTATCTATTATCAAAGCCGGGGTGGATCGTATGTAAGGAGTAAACCAGCCCGTGTAAAACAATCAAAAGCTACGCGGAAAAGATCAACAGATTTTGGGAAAGCTGCCACTATGGAAAAAATATTCCGGGGATTATTGGCCGATACAATTCCCCATCCAAATGAACTTGCCATGCAAAGAAGGTTCAGAACTGCATGCTACCAATACCTGATTGCACAAACATCCCTCAGCGGTTTTTCATTTTCAGATGAAACTAAGCTATCGGAAAGATTAAAACTAATGCCAAAGCTTGTACAAACCGGTTCCGGTAATCTTTTACTGCAGCTACCCGATTTAATTCCGGCAAAACATATTGTTGCGCCTGCACACAGTGCACAGGTATTGCTGCATATTGGTATTGCATATTGCTCTTTAGAAAAAAGCGCCGATAATAAACGTTTCAGCCAACAAATCGCCATTCCCTTCAATCACCCTCTTATCCCCGCAAGGGAAATAATGATACCTTTTACTTTACCAACCAACGGCGTATTGTTATTGGCAATTGGTTTAAGGTACTATAAAGAAAAAGACAATACAATGATTCAGGATAAGCGTTGGTTACCCGCAGGCATTATACAACAGCTATAACTGTTTTTCTTTTAATAACCACAGGAACACTGATAGCAAAGAATGCAGCAAATAAACACCGGCAGTTTACTTTTGTTTTGGCTGTAATTGACTGTGTGCCATTACTCCCTGTTCATTGGTACAAAGAATATTTGATCGGGATGATGATATAAACTTAACAATCATTTATTTTACCCTATCCTATATTTGACTAATACGATTGGTTTATATGAGTAAAAAACAATTCATTCAAAGAGACATCAGTTGGTTAAGTTTTAATGCAAGGGTATTGCAGGAAGCGAATGACCCTTCTGTTCCTTTACAACAACGCATTCGCTTTCTGGGCATCTTCTCTAATAATTTAGACGAGTTTTTTCGTGTACGAGTAGCTACCTTAAAACGCATGATCGAGTTTTCTGAAAAAAGGAAAAAACTGGAGATGCATATGGAAGAAGACCCGCAAAAAGTATTGGATGATATTCAGATGATTGTTTTAAAACAACAGAACGAGTTTAACAGAATCTGGAATGGTATTCTGCGTGAACTGAAAAAAGAAAAAATATTTTTAGCAGATGAGAAGCACCTGAATGCAGAACAGAAAAAATTTGTACAAAACTTTTTTGATGACCAGGTTCGCGGTAATGTGATTCCGTTGATGATAGAAAGTTTGCCGCAATTACCTTATCTGCGCGATAAAAGTTTATACCTCGGTGTGGTGATGCGCAAAAAAAAATCGGCCTATCAACAAAAATATGCATTGATAGAAGTGCCTTCCCGTGCCATTGGCCGCTTTGTATTATTGCCTTCTAAACCCGGGGAAAACCATATTATTTTATTGGAAGACGTGATTCGCTTTAACCTGCCCAATATCTTTTCTTATTTTGATTATGACGATTTTGAATCGCATGTATTTAAAGTAACGAAAGATGCAGAGATTGATATTGACAATGATGTATCTACCACTTTTGTAGAGAAAATAGAGAAGGGTTTAAAGAACCGCCGCAAAGGAAAAACCGTTCGCTTTGTATATGATAAAAATATGGATGCCGGTTTATTGGAATATTTAATTCGCAAATTGAACTTCACTAAAAAAAGTAATATTATTCCGGGTGGGCGTATACATAACTTCCGTCATTTCATGGATTTTCCGGATGTATTCACCCAAAAAAATACACGCAGAAAACCATTTACGCATCCGGCATTAATTAAAACCATGCGGGTAACAGATATTGTGTTGAAGAAAGACATTATGCTGCATTTTCCTTATCATTCTTTTAATGCAGTGATTGATTTATTAAGAGAAGCTGCGATGGACCCGGATGTAATATCTATTAAAATAACGGCTTATCGTTTGGCTTCCAATTCAAGGATCATCAATGCATTGATTAATGCATCCAGAAACGGAAAAGAAGTGGTGGTAATGTTAGAATTAAAAGCAAGGTTTGATGAAGAAGCCAATTTAGAATGGAAAGAAATTCTGGAAGAAGAAGGCGTGAAAGTATTGCTGGGCGTACCTAAGATGAAGATTCATGCAAAATTAGGTGTGATAAAAAAGAGAATCAATAACAAGATTACCCAATACGGTTTTGTAAGTACCGGTAATTTGAATGAACAAACTGCTAAAGTGTATGGTGACCATTGTTTACTGACTGCCAACAGAAATGTAATGGCCGACATTAATCGCATTTTTAATTATTTAGAGAATTGGAAAACAGGCATTCGCCATTTAAGAGCCTGTAAAACTTTATTGGTTTGTCCGGTTAACATGCGCAATGAGATCATCCTCCATATCAACCGTGAAATAAAAAATGCCAGAGCAAAAAAACCTGCATCCATCATTGTTAAAGTAAATTCATTAAGTGATGAGGCTTTAATGGAAAAAATATATCAGGCTGCAGAAGCAGGTGTAGAAATTAAAATGGTGGTAAGAGGTATTTTCTGTGCTATGTTCGAGAATAAAAAATTTACCTCAACTCCAACGGCCATCAGTATTGTAGATGAATATTTAGAACATGCCAGGGTAATGATCTTTTACAATGACGGCAAAGAAAAAATATTTATTTCATCTGCCGATTGGATGGTTCGTAATTTAGACCATCGGGTAGAAGCTGCAATTCCGATAAAAGATGAACAGATTTGTAAAGAATTAAAAGACATTATCCACATTCAATTAAGAGATAATGTAAAAGCAAGGATTCTTGACAATGAACTTTCTAATAACTATGTACCTTCCGCAGGTAAACGAAAGATACGCTCGCAGATAGAAACGTATCAATATCTCTATCAAAAAACTTTAAAGCCAGGTGCGGTTAGCAGCAATTGATATTGGAAGCAATGCAGCAAGGTTATTAATCGCTGATGTATTGGAAAATGATAATGGTAAACCCGAATTCAATAAATTGAATTTGATAAGAGTACCGTTGCGTTTAGGATTCGACGTTTTTGAAAACGGCGAGATTTCCAAGCATCGGAGAGGGATGATTTTACAAACCATGAAGGCTTACGGCCATTTAATGAAAGTGTACAATGTGGAATACATTAAAGCCTGCGCTACAAGCGCCATGCGTGATGCAGTGAACAGCGAAGACATTATCAGAAAAGTAAAATTAGAAACCGGCATTGAAATAAAAGTAATTACCGGAGATGATGAAGCTTCCTTTATTTATGAAAATCACATTGCTGAAAATTTAGACAAAGAACATTCTTATTTATACATTGATGTTGGTGGTGGCAGTACGGAATTAACTTTTTTTGCAGACGGTAAATTAAAGTATAAAGAATCATTCAATATCGGTACCATCCGCTTATTGAAAGGACAGGTAGAAGAACGGACCTGGGATGAAATGAAAGAGCATTTAAAAAACAATACCAAAAGTTCTTTGCCCATGATTGCTATTGGCAGCGGCGGTAACATCAACAAAGTTTTTTCACTCAGCAAAAAGAAGGAAGGGAAACCGCTGGCATTGGATCTTTTGAAAGATTATTATAAAGAGTTGTCGAGTGTTTCATTAGAAGAACGCATCCGCATGTATAAATTAAGAGAAGACAGAGCCGATGTAATTGTGCCTGCCTTGCAGATTTACATCAATGTGATGCGATGGGCAAATATGGATGAAATATATGTTCCTAAGATCGGGTTAGCAGATGGCTTAATCCAGAGTTTGTATGAAGAGATCAAACACCCGAAATAAGGTTAACAAAAGCGAGCAGGCCTGAATCTTACCGATTAAATTTCTTTATTCACCCAAAATCTGATGGATACTTTCTTAATCACAATAATTTTAATTTAAACTTGCCTGTATGAAAAAGCTCTTTTTATTATTGTTCTTATTTTTTGCATTAACCTCATTCAAAAAATATTCTGTTATACAATCCCCCAACGTGTTGTTTGTATCGGATACAATCAAACAACCACATGTAATTGACGGCATTATTAGCGAATGGCCTGCAGATAAATTTACTGCAGATAAAGAAACAGACATTTCTTATGCATTTGACAATGATGCCTCTCAATTATATGTTGCACTGAAAATTACCAATCAGCAAACACAATTCAGGATCATGAGATTGGGAATGGATTTTTTTATTGATGTTAAAGGAAAACACAAAGAAAATACATATATCGAATTCCCTATAAAAGGCACGCCTGACTTTAATTCGGGCGGTGGCGGAGGCGGCAGAAGGCAATCTGATGATAACAATGGAGGCACACCAAGGACTTTTGACCCGCAACAGGTAAGACAACAGTTTGCATCAAAATTATTAACGATGAAGTTATCCGGCTTTGAGGGCCAGAGTGATGATATGACGGTTGGTATTTACAACGAAAACGGAATCAATATCTCTTTTTCATGGGATGATGCCAATGTAATGTATATTGAATATGGCATTCCCATTAAATCAATCGGAACAGTGGCCGGCCTTACCGGAAAAAAGATCAGTGTAGGCATCAGATTAAATGCGCCTGCATCCACTAATTTCGGTTCTACTTCAGAAGCTGTGGTACCAGCTTCCACCGTTGGTGCAAGAGGTGGGATACCAAGAAGTGCTACCAGCAGTACCAATAATGCAGGTTCTAAATTTGCCATGCAGGAAATTAATATCTGGAGCAAATACGACATGAAATTTTAAACCGCTTTTTTATTTTGAAGAAGAACAGAAAAATAGTTGTTAATAAAAGAATCATCATCATCACTGCACATGTGGCAGCATGGGTATGCTTTTTTTTGTTGCCGTATATTTTTTATCCGCAACAACCCAAAGATATTCCTGATACCATCAGTAAACATTTTCATACCTCTTTAATTGTAAACGATATTTTTTTATTACTGTTCTATTATTTCAACACCCTTATTTTAATTCCAAAACTTTTATTCAAACAAAAAAGTGTTTGGTATACGTTGATTAATATTGCTTGCTTCATTGCTTTTTTATATATCCCGAAGATGATCGTGGATTATATCAGTCCTGAAAATATAGATGCCCTGCAACAAATGCGCAATATGCGCAGAGGCGGCGGCCCCAGGCCGCAAGGCGGGCCACCACCCAATGGAGGGGCCTTCAGCAGAAGATTTAATTTCTTCCCATGGTCTTATGCCGTGTTTTTATTGGTGTACACCATTGGCACCTGTATCTCTGTGATGCAGCGTTGGCGTCAGACAGAAAGAAATAAACAAGAAATTGAGAATGAGAAATTGAATACCGAATTATCTTTTTTACGATCTCAGGTTAATCCGCATTTTTTATTCAATACACTCAATAATATTTATTCATTGGCTTCTGTAAGAAGTGAGCAAACTGCACCTGCCGTGATGAAGCTCTCTTCTATTATGCGTTATATTTTAAGTGAAACACAAACCAATCTGGTTCCGATACAACAAGAAATTGATTTCATTAAAAATTTTATTGATCTTCATCTGGTTCGTTTAACAGATAAAGTGCATGTTAATTTTACTGCAGACACAGCAAACGAAAACACACAAATTGCGCCTTTACTTTTTATTTCGTTTGTAGAGAATGCATTTAAATACGGCATCAGCACAAAAGAAACCACGGATATTGATATTAAATTATCGGCAACAACAGAAAAAGTTTCCTTCTCGGTCATTAATTCAATTATAAAAACAGAGAATACCATTCACGATAAAACAGGCATTGGCATCAACAATGTAAAAAGAAGATTGGAATTATTGTATCCTGATAAACATACTTTATCAGTTGTTGATAACGGGAATAAATTTATTGTTCACTTAGATATTTTATTAAAATGATTTCATGCATTGCGATAGATGACGAGCCATTAGCACTTCAGTTGATTAATCAATATTGTGAAAATATCCCTTTTCTTCAACTGAAAAAAGTATTCACTAATCCGGATGAAGCAAAAGAGTATCTGCTCAACAATAAAACTGAATTGGTATTCCTGGATATTCAAATGCCCGACATTAATGGTGTTCAGTTTTATAAAAACCTGCTCAATAAACCGGCTGTAATTTTTACAACTGCATTTAAAGATTATGCAGTAGATGGTTTTAATGTAGATGCGATTGATTATTTATTAAAGCCATTTGAGTACGACCGCTTTTTAAAAGCTGCTTATAAAGCAAAAGAATATATAGAGTTTCTTTCTTCACAAGATCTTCAATTGAATTCATTATATGTAAAAGTGAATTATGAAATGATGAAGATTAATTTAAAGGATATTGATCTGGTAGAAGCATTGGATGATTATATTAAAATTCATATTAAACCTACGCCTGTACTGACTTTAATGACATTAAAAAATATGCAGGAGAAGCTTCCGCAAAAAGAATTTGTTCGCGTACACAGATCTTATATTGTACCCTTAAGCAAGGTTGAAAAGTTTAGCAAAAACAAATTGGTGGTTGCCGGAAAAGAGATTCCTATTGGCAGCAGTTATTCTGATGCATACGAAAAATTGTTAAACATTTCTAAACAGTAATTCCTTCCCCGATACATTTTAAGTCTTCACCTAATTCGATTGAATTCAGGCAGCAATGCATGATAGTTTGATGTCTGAATATTCAGGTTCGAATTTCTTAATAATTAGTTTTAGTTTTTAATTTTCATGCAGGGTTACATTTCAAAAGGTACTACCGGTTGTTCCCAATCTGGTACTACCTTTTCTTTTTGCAATTAACCTTACCTTGCAAACTATAAAAGTTTGCTATGGAATTTTTTCAGCAATTACAAATAGAGCAACACAATGCAGGTGTTTCAACCGGAACAGAATGGATAAATACCCATCACTCCATTATTGAAAGCTGCTCTCCTGTTGATGGCAAATTTATTGGCAGTGTTGCAGCTGCAGATCAATTATCTTATCAGCAAATAATTGAACAGGCAAAAAAAGCTTTCATGGAGTGGCGCATGTGGCCTGCACCCAAACGGGGAGAGATTGTTCGCCAGGTGGGTGATGCATTACGCATGAATAAAGAAGCGTTGGGGAAATTAGTGAGTTATGAAATGGGAAAGAGTTTGCAGGAAGGATATGGCGAAGTACAGGAGATGATTGATATCTGCGATTTTGCTGTTGGGTTATCCCGACAATTATACGGATTGACCATGCACAGCGAAAGAGCTAAACACAGAATGTATGAACAATGGCATCCGTTAGGTATTGTTGGCATTATTTCTGCATTTAATTTTCCGGTTGCCGTATGGAGCTGGAATGCAGCATTGGCTTGGGTTTGCGGCAACGTGAGTATTTGGAAGCCAAGTGAAAAAACACCTTTGTGCGGTATTGCTGTTCAAAAAATAGTGGCTACTGTTTTTAAAAAAAACAATGTACCGGAAGGTGTGAATTGTTTGGTACAAGGTGGCAGACAAATCGGCGAATGGTTAAGTAACGATACCAATATTGCATTGATCAGTGCAACAGGAAGCACCGCAATGGGCAAAGCAGTTGGGGAAGCAGTTGCAAAACGTTTAGGAAAATCTATTTTAGAATTAGGCGGTAATAATGCCATCATCATTTCACAGCATGCTGATCCGGATATGGCAATAATTGGGGCCATATTCGGTGCGGTTGGAACCGCAGGACAAAGATGTACTTCTACCAGAAGGTTAATTATTCATGCATCTGTTTATGATGCTTTCAAAGAAAAATTAGTAAAAGCCTATCATCAATTAAAGATTGGCAATCCCTTAGATACAACAAATCAGGTAGGGCCGTTAATTGATAAAGCTGCAGTAAATATTTATTTACATGCCATTGAACAATGCAAAAAACAAGGCGGCAAATTTATTGTTGAAGGTGGGGTAATACATGGTGCAGGATATGAAAGCGGCTGCTATGTAAAACCCTGCATTGCAGAAGTAACGAATGAATTACAAATTGTGCAACATGAAACTTTCGCTCCCATTTTATATTTAATGAAATATACCACTATTCAGGAAGCCATAGCGATACAGAATAATGTACCGCAAGGTTTATCTTCATCCATCTTTACATTGAATATGCGTGAAGCGGAAGAATTTTTATCGCATGCAGGAAGTGATTGTGGCATTGCCAATGTGAATATAGGAACAAGCGGTGCAGAGATTGGTGGTGCATTTGGTGGTGAGAAAGAAACCGGTGGTGGCAGAGAAAGCGGCAGCGATGCATGGAAGGCTTATATGCGCCGGCAAACCAATACCATTAACTGGAGCGATCAATTGCCGTTGGCACAGGGAATTGAATTTAACATTTAAAAAACAAACCTTTGCGCAGCCTTTGCATTCTTGTTGTATTTCTTTTCGGTAAAAAATTTTACCATAAAGTTTGCAACGTTCACGCTTAGGCTACGCAAAAAATAAATACAATGTATCATTATGCCAGTCATTGAATTACAGGAATTAGAAAAGAAAACATTAACCACCGGTTATACTGCCCGATTCATTCACACCGGAACCATGACTTTTTCTTTTGTAGATGTAGTTGCGGGAAGTGTTTTGAAAGAACATAGCCATCCGCATGAACAGATTTCTATTGTAGACGAAGGAATATTTGAATTAACTGTTGATGGTGTTCCGTATATTTTAGAAAAAGGAAAAGTGTTTGTCATTCCGCCAAACGCCAAACATTCGGGTTTGGCCATTACCGATTGCAAATTATTAGACGTATTTAATCCCGAAAGAGAAGATTATAAAAAATTATAACTATGGACCTGAATCTGAAAGGCAGGACTGCATTGGTTTGCGGCGGATCGCAAGGATTGGGCCTGGCCTCTGCTGTTGAATTGTCATTGCTTGGTGCAAACATAATTTTGGTTTCACGCAATAAAGAAAAATTAGCAAAAGCGATTGAAGCATTAGATGTATCAGTTAATCAACAACATCAATATTTAGTTGCTGATTTTTCAGATACTACTTCAGTAAAAAAAATGATTGATGATTCTATTTCTGCAAATAACATCATTCATATATTAGTCAATAATACCGGCGGGCCGGCCAGCGGAGATATCATATCTGCAGAACCATCTGCTTTTGAACAGGCATTTAAAATGCATGTCAGTTGTAATCAAATTTTAGTACAGGCAGTGGCAGAAGGCATGAAGAAAGAAAAATACGGACGCATCATCAATATCATTTCATTATCTGTTAAACAACCCATTCCCGGTTTGGGTGTATCCAATACCATTCGTGCTGCAGTAGCAGCTTGGGCAAAAACCTTAGCCAATGAACTGGGCCGGTTTGGCATTACAGTAAATAATGTTTTGCCCGGATATACCGAAACAGAGAGATTGGATTATTTATTAGGGCAATCTTCCTCCAAAAAAAATATTTCCTTAACAGCAGAAAAACAAATTGTTGCAGAAACCATACCTGCAAAGCGTTTGGGTCAACCCAATGAATTTGGTGCTGCCGTTGCCTTTTTAGCTTCGCCTGCAGCAGGTTATATCAATGGCATTAATCTTCCTGTTGATGGCGGCAGATTGGGCTGTCTCTAATATTTTCATAAATATTGCCGAAGGTTTTATTATATCAATTGCATTACACATATTTGCTGATGCACCATTTTACTTTAACCATGAAACGTTTATTATTCTTATCACTCATTTTATTTTGTTCGCTGAATATTTTTGCGCAATCAGATGTTCCCAAAGGTTGGCATTTAATGAGCGAAGAAACAGATGGTTACTACGGAATTAATTTAAATAAAGCCTATCAGTTTTTAAAAGATAAAAACAAAAAATCAAAAACCGTGATCGTTGCAGTGATTGATTCGGGAGTAGACACGTTACACGAAGATTTGAAAAATGTATTGTGGCATAATCCTAAAGAAATTCCGAACAATACAATGGATGATGATCATAATGGTTATGCAGATGATGTGTATGGCTGGAATTTTATTGGCGGAAAAGATGGAAAATTATTAAAAAAAGCAGGTGAAGAAAGAACAAGGGTATATCATCGTTTTGAAAATAAATATTCCGGAAAAGACATTGATACCTCGGGCATGAGTGCTGAAGATAAGTATCAATACAAAATGTGGAAACGTGCTTCGGATGAATTAAACATCAGTTCAGATGAACAAGCCGAGATCAGTTTCATGGATATGTTTTTAAAAAGTTTGAAAAGACAAAATCAGATCTTATGCGATGAGATGAAAGTGAAAGAATACACTTCAGAAGAATTGGAAAAATATGTTCCTCAATCACCCGAAGCTAAAAATGCAAAATTCAGTTACTTAACCAGTATGAAGATTGCCGGCATTGAACCGGATATGAAGAACACGACCATTATAGATGAATTAGAAACAGAGATCGATGGGAAGAAAGAAGTACTGACAGCCAAGCAAACGCCTTTGCATGATTATCGTGCCGATTTTATTAAAGATGATTACAGCAATATCAATGATAAATTTTATGGTAACAGTGATGTGATGGGGCCCGGCCCGATGCATGGAACACATGTATCCGGTATTATTGCTGCACAAAGAAATAATGGCATTGGTATAGATGGAGTAGCAGATAATGTAAAGATTATGATGCTGCGTGCTGTACCCGACGGAGATGAATATGATAAGGATATTGCATTGGCAATTTTTTATGCAGTTGACAATGGAGCCAAAGTGATTAACATGAGTTTTGGTAAATATTATTCACCCGAAAAAAAATGGGTGGACAGTGCCATCCGTTATGCCGAAAGCAAAGATGTTTTATTGGTACATGCGGCAGGCAATGAAAATGAAAATGTTGATGAAAAAGAAAATTTTCCCAATCCCAATTATTTATTTAACAGCGGCAAAGCTTCTAATTTTATTAATGTAGGTGCAAGCGGCGATCCGAAGATTGGCAATGGAAGTTTGGTTGCCTCTTTCAGTAATTATGGAAAAAATGGTGTGGATGTATTTGCACCGGGTTTAAAAATTTATTCAACGATTCCGGGTGGCAATCAATACGCCAATGAACAAGGCACCAGCATGGCATCGCCTGTGGTAGCGGGTTTGGCGGCATTAATCCGTTCTTATTTTCCTGAGTTTACTGCGCAGCAAGTGAAACAAGTGATTGAAAAATCTGTTTCAGTACCCAATGCAAGTTTAAAAGTAATTAAGCCGGGAACAAAAGATGAGAAAGTGCCGATGAGTGAATTATGTAAATCAGGCGGCATTGTAGATGCAGGCGCTGCAGTGGCGATGGCGTATGCATTAGAACAATCTTTGCAAAATAGAAATGAGAAGTTACCCAAATCAAGTTTCAGGAATACGATTAAAACCAATCAATAATGGCCAGACCACAGGAAAGCGATTATGCAATTTTTTTTAATAAATATGTGCAATTGCCCATTGGCAACAGTGTACAGGAATTGATTGAAAAATATTCATCCGCATTAAATGAATTCATCAATAGTTTGCCTGAATTAAAAGCTGATTATGCGTATGCAGCAGATAAGTGGACAGTGAAAGATGTTGTTCAACATTTGATAGATGCAGAAAGAGTATTTGCTTACAGAGTTTTGTGTTTTTCAAGAAAGGATCAAACCAATTTACCGGGTTTTAATGAAAATGATTTTGCAGCCAATGCCAATGCAAAGAGCAGAAGCTTAGCCTCTTTAAAAGAAGAATTTGCTGCAACAAGAAGATCAACAGATCTGTTATTACTTTCTTTTACTGAAGCGCAGTTACAACAAAAAGGAACGAGTAATCATCATTCAATTACAGCAAATGCAATCGCATTCATTATATTCGGGCATATACTGCATCATAAACAGATTTTGGAAGAAAGATATTTGTAAAGGTTAATATGCATATTTATAAAAATCAGCAAATACCTCATCACATAATAATCTTTTCAATGCGGGATCAGACAATACTTCGGTGTATAACATAGGTTTGCCTTCCACATAAATTTTTTCATACACCAATCGAATACCATGGCTATAATCCACCCACCAATTAATATGTCCGACATACAATGGCTGAATGGGTTTGCCGTCTAATTTATGCCAGCCGTAAATGGCTTCATGATCAGGTTTGGGATATCTTGGCACCAATCCGCTGATCACAACATCTTTCTTAATTCCTGCAATCAATCCCTTGCGCAATTTTCTTTGTCCTTCAATAATCAGATGATGATGCCACATGATGACACTGCTATCGCGAAAAGCATATAAAGGCACAGGTTCTAATTTTACTTTTGCAGCAGCATAAATATCGTTCACCATTTTACGTGTAGGTAAAAAGCAATGAAACGTATCTGCAATTTTTTGTGCAGCCATTGGGGTTAGGGGAATGCGAGCCCAGTCATCATCAGTACCGATACTTAAATAATCCGGGGCTACAAAATAATACGCATGAATTTCTTTCCCTGTTGATGAATCAAGAACAGATACATTAATCCTTTCAAATTTTTTTAAGAA
>Ga0316224_1003464_pt1 | contig 12921 bp, 11 predicted proteins | sample TBH18013metaG_FD_206254 | JGI IMG/M metagenome (GOLD analysis project Ga0316224, IMG submission 206254) | Freshwater microbial communities from Trout Bog Lake, Wisconsin, USA - TBH18013 | ecosystem: Environmental > Aquatic > Freshwater > Lake > Hypolimnion/Profundal zone | place: USA: Wisconsin... | reverse complement strand
ATGATGAGTTCTTTCAAAGACAGATTTGCATTAGTTCGATTTTGTCGGCAGGAGTAAATTTGTATAGCTCATACGATAACCTGATACGTCACTTGCACGACCCGTTACGCCTTGATCTTTGTTTTTAGATGACATTTTTTCAGATCATGGCACGGAAATTGAATATCCTTCACTCCGGCAATTATTGTTAATATCGTCACATTATATTCATAATTCTGTCATATTATCTCACACAAGTGGACATAGCCTCTCGATGAAGAATTCAAAGTCTGATCTCATGATCAGCGATGGTGAAATATCTTTCAAGGATGCGCAGAACGAAATCGCGAATAACTCGGTCGAAGCTTACAACAAGCATATCCTTGAAGAAGATTGCCAACCTATCCGGGGGAATGTGGAATAAATTTAAACCTCGACTTGTCAATGTATTAAGAACGCTTCTCATCAGGAGTTGTCATGAAATATCTGTGGCTGTTAATCGCAAGCTTCATTGTGCTCCCTGTTTTCGCGGGAGAACTTTGGGAAATTACTTCAACTTCTATTGCCCCAAACGGAACACCGATATCTTTCACTCAAAATCATTGTTTTCCCAATGAGGGCATTAACCCGGCTGAAATACTTGAAGGTCTGGGTAACTGCACGTTTGACCAAAAGAACGGTACGCCCTCGACCATGACCTTCATCATGACCTGCAAAACTGCTGGAATGCCTGCGGAGGTAGCAGCAATTAAAGTGATTGGTGACGCAAATCTTAGCGGCAATAAATTCATCATGAACTATGTCATCTCCGTTGGCGATGATCCAAGCGTATCAGGCGGAAATTTCAAGATGAACGGGAAAGCAGAGGCAAATAAATCAGGTCATTGTGATAGCCGTTAATCAGTTCTTTTTCATTCAGATTAATGGCATCTTCCAAATCATTTTAATAAGCAGTACACTCTCCTTCGCCAAGTGATGGTGGTGTGCGTTACTCCTTAATTCAAGGTTGATGTGCCACTACACTTGGCCCCAACAACTTGAGTCATCAGGCCAAAATGGAAGCAATTCAGCTTGAGTCAACATTGACCTGCCCACACTGCGGTTTTTCCAAGCTGGAAACTATGCCTACCGATGCCTGTCAGTTCTTCTACGAATGTTTGAACTGCAAGAAATTATTGCGACCCAAAACTGGCGATTGTTGTGTGTTCTGTTCCTACGGTACTGTCAAATGCCCTCCAATTCAAGCTCACTGTAGTTGTTGTAAGCCAAAATAGATTCGCATTAATGCCTTGTGCTATCCCTTGTATTTCACTTCATCCAATAGCGGGACAATGACTTAAATCAAATGGTAAATTCGTTAATTACGCAGCCAATTGTTCGAAAAGACTAAATCCTTCCGGCCATGCTCCTATCCCGCTTGGCGTATTGATATGCCCCATATTTCCAATATTGAAGAATCGACTTCCCCAAGCTTCTGCAAAGATTTTTGAATTAATTAAAGTGCTATATGGATCATTGGAGCTTGCCACAACAATACTTGGAAAAGTGAGTCGTTGCATGGGAATGGGCAAAAAGCCAGTGGCCATGGTATTAAAAATGTCAGCTGCGGGAGCTGCCTCTGGACTCGGCGGCGCAACCAGAAGAGCTCCACGTATTTTTAGATTCGCTTGTGCCGCCCAATGTGCAACCAACAAACAGCCCAGGCTATGTGCGACCAATACCACATTCTCACCATATTGAGTCACAGCCTGCTCTAAAGTGTCAACCCACTCCGCGCATGCCGGTTTTTCCCAGTCACGTTGATTGACCCTTATAAAATTTCGATGAGTGGATTGCCATTGACTCTGCCAGTGAGCGACATCTGAATCGCCTAACCCTGGAAGTATTAGTGCAGTAATTTCCTGATCAGAATGCATCATAAAATCTCGTAAAAATTCGTTGCGCAACAGCCATTCGTGAAGCATGAGAATCGGAATACTTATTGAATACAGACCCTGTTCCGTCCAGTTTGTTTTGCCTGGTAAAGCGCCTTATCGGCTTCATTAAGCAGCATCTCAATGTGTGTATTCTTATCAATAAGTGCAGTGATTCCAATCGATACTGTAAAACGGATACTTAATCCTGCCGGTAATGTAACCGCCCCTGCTGAAATGATTTCCCGCAAACGTTCTCCCACTTCGATTGCCTTATCAATCTCAGTTTCAGGCAGAATTACCGCAAATTCCTCCCCCCCCATGCGTCCTATAATATCTACACTACGCAACACTTCCTGAAAAATCATGGCTAACGCCTTAAGTACGAGATCGCCCGCCTGATGTCCATAGGTGTCATTGATTTGTTTGAAGTGGTCAATGTCCAGCATCAAAACCGATAGCGTGGTGTCGTAACGTTGTGTACGTGACAACTCAATCTCGGCCTGATCCATAAAGCTGCGACGATTAGGAAGCCCGGTTAGGTAATCAAGATGCGCCTGACGTTTAAGTTCCACTTCAAGTCGTTTGCGCTCTGTAATATCGACCGCACTTGGAAGCAAGCCGATGATCTGGCCGAAATTGTCATGCACCGGAGAAATCTGAAAATCAAGCGGCACAAAGTCCTCGCCCATCTTCACAACGACATCATAGCGACTGGATTCCCCCTGTTTCGCAGCGTCAATAGCAGCGATTAATTGTTCACGTACCCTATCGTCATAATTCCACCAAGGCGCATCATAAAAATATTGCCCCACAACCTCTTCACGTCGATAGCCTCCACGATCGATTGGTGCCTTGTTGACTTCCTGAATCACGCCATTGAGATCCAAAAGAGCAACGTAGGAAAATAAATTGTCCAGAATTTTATTAAAGCGCAGGTTACTTTCTCGAATCACTTCTTCGATCTGCTTGCGATCAGTGATGTCATTGTGGGTACCACTCATACGTGTGGGTTTTCCGTCTGCATCACGCTTCATCACCTTCGCCTGGTCAAGAATCCACCGAATGCTTCCATCTTTATGCAGCATGCGATATTCAATCTGATGGGACACAGTTCGGCCTTCAATGACATCAGCTATAGAGTCCCATGCTTTCTTTCTGTCATCGGGATGAATAAAATCTGTCCACTGCTGGGTCGTATGCTCAAGTTCAGCATACGTATAGCCAAGCATATTGGCCCATCGTTCGTTTCTCTTCACTTTACCGGTCTGAATATTCCAATCCCAAAATCCCAAATCACCGCCTTCCAGAACCAATCGAAGTTGCTCTTCGCTGTCTTGAACCGCTAATTCAGCCTCTTTTCGATCTGAAATATCAGTGGTTGTACCGATCATTCTCAAAGGATGCCCGTCTATGCTACGGTTTACCACCATCCCTCTACCCTGCACCCATTTATAGCTACCATCTTTGCATCTCATTCGACACTCAACCGAGTAATTCTGTGAATTACCCTCAAGATACGACTGCATGGATGCCATCACATAATCCTGGTCATCCGGGTGAAACGATTTTTTTAAATCGTCGCCCACTGGCATTAAATCGTGCTCGGAATAACCCAGAATTTCCCTCCAGCGCTTGGAGAAATTTGTTGTGTCCTGTTGAATGTTCCAATCCCAGACGCCTGCTCCGGCACCTTCAATGGCATATTTCCATAAAAATTCGCTTTCCAGCAATTTTGCTTCAGCTTGCTTACGTTCAGAGATGTCTTTTGCAAACCCCACGTTAAATTCATGACCATCAATACTGACGTAATTGGCTACCACCTCAACGGGAAAGAATCCACCGTCCTTACGTTTGTGTAGAGTTTCAAATGATTGAGTTTTATCTCGTTTGAGTTGTTCCCAATGTTCCGGCCAAAGGGTAATAGGATAATTTGGATCAAGATCTCCAAGAGAAAGTTGCAATAGCTCTTCCTTGGAATAACCTAGTTTTTTGCAGGCTTGATTGTTAGCATAGTATATTTTTGCATCACGACCCAACCAATAAATTTCGATTGATACATTCTCCATCGCGAACTGTGAAAGCCGCAATGTCAGGTCAGGATGATCGGTCAGTTTGTATTCAAAGGTTTCCGTCATGGTTCCCCAGCCCCATCTTTTGCATCAATTAAATTTGATCGCCAAGATTAAACTTGGTAATGGATACGTCAGCAAATCTGTCCATTAGGGATACTTTATAGCATGGAAACACAGGTTTGGGTGGAAGCTTAGACCCTACTCAAAGTAGGATATGCCATTTTGATATTGGAGGAAGTTGTTCAATGTTGCAATAACTTTAATTTGGCACTTAAGATCTATTAGCCCCTCGCCTGCTGAATCATGCAGCGAAAACGGTGCAACTATTACGGCAATCGTTTTTCCACCCATGCATCCAGCGACCATTTTCCTCGACTGATGATCAGTAACACAGCGAGCAGGATGCCCCAGGAAATATGCTGGTTGATACCCGCTTCGCTTAGATCGGCATAGGAAATAACCGCAACGAAGTTGAGAATAAATAGCCCTGCAGCGGAAAAGCGTCCTAACAGGCCAACAACCAGCAGAACGGAAAGGCCAAGCTCCGCACTTGCGGCCAACGTTGCAGCCAACTCAGGGGGTAATAACGGCACATGATATACATCACTAAACAGGTAGAGTGTGCTATCCCAGTTTTTAACCTTGGTTAAACCGGATTTAAAAAATACGTTAGCCAAATACAATCGCAATCCCAAGTCCATCGCAGGTGCCAGATACTCAGGCCAATGAGAAGCGGTATAGTAAAACCGTATGATGCGCGATAATTTTTTCAAGATACTCTCCCTGCTATCTATCAACCAGAACATCCAGTTGCAGCAGCTTATGCAACGTGGATTCCAGATTAAAATCTGAATACAATTCCAACGTGCTATCGGTAGCCGCTCCCAACGGCGTTCCTGCTTGTATGCTCCTCAACCACGCGGCATCTGCATCGGACAATTCAACCACACTAACGTTATTTTCTTTGCGACTAACCAATGCGTTGCACGGACCACTATCGAGATCAATATAAAACTCACCGGGCGCGCCGGGTTGGTGGGCATACCAAATCGAAGAAACGGGATAGCGGGAAGAGACCACTTGGCAGGCAGGATGAACATGCAGAATCAGCTCGGCATAGTGCTCGGAGGGTATCTGTGCCAACTTGCCAAGGTCTAGTGGTGCGTCATCCTCCGCGAAATAAGCAGTATGGCAGGCCCACTCTAATGCCGCCACATCGGACAGATAGGGTAATTCTTTCGCTGGCTCAAATCCCGCAATAAAGCTTGTCATTTCCCGGCCATAGTGATGCAGATTGCCCCCGCGCGATTGATACTGATCAATAAAACTCCGCGTCAGGAATCTGAAAAAATCCTTACCCACAAGTTGCTCAATGACCGGATAAACCAGAGCCAGCGTATCATGCAGATTGCCGCGATAATTATTCCGATAAACATCAATGGCGGTTTCGACAGAATAATTCCGGTAAGCTGCGTCGATCAGTGAAGACGGTTCCTCACCGCGAACAATACAATGGGCGAAACCGGAAAGATCGTCACTCAACCTGGACATGAATATTCTCCATTCGTAGCTGTGCCTTCTTCGCTTCGCCCATCAGTACCGACAGCGCTGGAATGTCGGCGTCCCATTCAATCAGGGTGGGGCGAGGCCCGATGACTTGCAAAACCCGTTCATATAATTCCCATACCTCGGTATAAACCGGATGATCATGGGTATCGACCAGACAACCGTCCCTCATGCTGTACCCGGCCAAGTGATATTCTTTCACGGCCTCAGCCGGAATGGCATTGATGAATGCCCCGGCATCCACGCCGAGATTACGCACATTTACGTATAAATTCTCCACATCGAACAGAATACCGCAGCCGGTGAGCCGGGTTAATTCGGCCAGAAATTCGCCTTCGGTCATTTCACTGTGTGAGAATGATAAATAGCTGGAGAGGTTTTCTACCAACAGTTGACGGCCCAGCTTTTCCTGAACCTGATCGATGCGGCTTGCCACATGTAACAAGGCCTCATGCGTATACGGAAACGGTAACAGATCGTTGATGACCAAGCCTGCAGCAGAATTCCAGCACAAGTGCTCCGATACGGCAGCGGGTTGCACCGCTTCGCACAGGCTTTTCAAAGAAGATAAATGCGACCGATCCAGCGCTGAGGTTGAGGCTAACCCCATGCCCACACCATGCAAACTGACTGCATAATGTTCACGTACTTTGAGCAAGGTATGCAGCGGCGCCCCACCCCCGAAGAAATTCTCGTTATGCACCTCCACCCAGCCAAGCTTGGGCAGATTTTCCAGTACTTCCCGGTAATGAGGCGCCCGCAAGCCAATACCTGCGGTGCATGGCAATATAGTGCTTGCGGGCATTTTCATTACATCGATTTCAGCGTGCCACCGGCAATCTTGTCGCACGTACCTTTAGGTAGTGCTACAAAATCCATCGGATCATTGTTTTTGGTAGCTTGTCCTGCACAGGAATGCGCACTCTTATTACTTGCGCAATCATTCATGCCTGCCTTGGCAACCCCGAAACATTTTTCCATCTCAACTTTTTTATCGGCAGCAATTGCGTTGCCGCTGGCTAGGCCCATCACCAGTAAACTGCCGATGGCAGCGGAAAGTATGTGTTTGTTATTCATGATAAAATCCTTTTTTGTTGGTTGTTAAAAGTATCCTGTCAGGTGATGCAGCCTCTAACCCTTAATGGGAGAAACCACGATTTCCTTACAGAGCTTTGATCGAATTAAAGTTTACACGGCCTCAATGTTCATTTTCATTTCATCCATGCATCCGCTGATTCGATCCGATTAGAAAAAAGGTTACAAGGAATATTTAATTTTTTGAAGCAACTCAAAAGTATCGAATTAACCATTACTAATATATGGAAAAATCAGTCATCTGATCATTTGACTTCTTGAGTTGGTTTTTAAGGATATCATTTGAGAGTAAACTACCCAGTATGCAACCTTAAGATTTGTACAGCATACTCACTGTGTATTTTCGTGATTGGTATCTAGCCCTGAGTAATTATTGCCACAATATTGAAGTTGATACGCCTAAATTTGTCAAATTTGATGGAACAGTTCAACAGTTATCGTTGTTTGCCTGACCGGTAATTATGAAACCCATAGTTCGTAATTCGGTTTACCCACTTATTATTATTGCCTTTACAGGCATCGCCTGTGCTTTCTACTGGTCATTTCTTGTTGATGCCCAGCGTGTTGAAATGGAGGCAGCTCGACATCGTGGCGAGTTGCACGTCCAACAAATCAACGAAGCAGTCGATCAACAACTTGATGCAACATTACGGAGTGTCGATACGGTTATCAGGCATTTGCGTACAATCTATGTACATGACCGTAAGGAATTTGACCGCTCAGTTCGAGACACGCTCGCAGCCTACCCCAAGGGAATGTTGCAGTTTGTTACAGTATTTGGACCGGACGGTTATCTCGACTACTCATCAGATACAACTCCGGGTTTCAAGCCTAAAAGGATCTACTTTGGTGATCGGGAACATTTTCAAATACACGCGGGTAGTAATCAAGACAATCTATTTATCAGCAAACCGATCATAGGGAGGATAGCTGGTATACCTTTAATTCAAATCACCCGCCCCATTTGGGACGGCAAACGTTTTGCAGGTGTGATTGGTGTTCCGTTGCGACCGGAATACATTGCAAACAATTTGTGGTCGTTACACATTGATCCCAACGACATGATTTCTATCGTCCGGGAAGATGGAAGAATTATTGCTCGAAGCAGGAAACTGGAAGAAGGGCTAAAACTAACTACCCCGCCTGATCGGCCATTCATGCACTCCCATTCAGGAGAACATGGCATATTCCGTAATACCTCTATTACTGACAAAATTCCGTTGCTCTTTTCATGGAGACATCTTACTAATTATCCGATTATTGCAGTCACCGCAATTGATGAAGAGGAGGAACTAAAGGGGATATCTGATCAACAATCGGACGCAAGAAATCGCACCCTCCTGGGCATGGTGTTAGTCATTACTTTTTCTGTATGGATTTCAGTGCTTGTCTCGCGTGTTAATCGAAAGAACAATGACCTTTCTCAAAGTGAACATCGATATAGAAGCCTGATTGACCACAATAATGCCATCATTCTTCAAGTTGATCCCAATAGTGGAAAAATACTGGGCGCGAATCAATCTGCCTGTAATTTCTACGGATGGTCTAATGAAGAGTTATGTTCTAAATCCATCCAGGCAATCAATCAATTATCTCCTGAACAAGTAGAGACAGAGCGTCAGGCTGCAGCAAGGGAAGATCGAAGGTATTTCATTTTCCCCCATCGCCTTGCAAACGGAGACACAAGAATAGTAGAGGTGCATTCGACCCCGGTGACTGATGGCTACCGGACTATTCTTATCTCGATCATTCATGACATTACACAACGTGTTCAGAACGAGAAGGAAATTGACAGTCTACTTCAGGAACAGAATGCAATTCTGCATAGCCGCATTGTGGGCATAGTTAAACTGAAAGATCGAAAGTTCATTTGGACTAATTCCACTTTTGCAGAAATGCTGGGATATACAAAAGATGAAATGATTGGACAGTCTACCCGAATCACCTATCCAAGTGATGAGGCCTATTCAGCTTTTGACCAAACTGCCTATCCCGTATTGCACAGATGCGAAATCTTCCGAACAGAAATTCAATATCAACATAAGAATGGAACGCTTAGATGGTTTGAAATCAATGGCAGTCTGATTAGTCCGGGAAGTGAAGAGTCAATCTGGGCATTTGTTGACATCACTGAACGTAAGCAAGCAGAAGAACTACTTCGCAAGTTGTCCACTGCTGTTGAGCAAAGTCCTGCTTCAGTCGTAATTACCAATCTGGAAGGTAATATCGAGTATGTTAATCCCAGATTTGTTGAAACTACGGGTTACAGCTCCGATGAAATTATTGGGAAAAACCCCCGTATTCTTCAGTCTGGACAGACTCCGAATGAAGTCTATCGTGATTTATGGGACAAGCTTACCCATGGTTTTGTATGGAATGGCGAACTTATAAATAAGCGGAAAAATGGTGAACTTTATTGGGAGGAAACACACATCTCACCAGTAAAGAATCCTAGCGGACTAATTACACATTATGTAGCAGTTAAAATTGACGTCACCGAACGCAAGAAGGTAGATGCTGAACGAAACCGGTTACTAAAAATTATTGAGGAAGCACCCGATTTCATCGCAATGTCCGATATGGACGCGCATATAACCTACCTTAATCCAGCAGGGGCGAGGATGGTAGGATTTCCTGAAAATGTAGATTGGTCATTATTGGAAATAAAAGATTTTCATCCTGAGTGGGCTATCAGGCGAGTCATGGAAGAGGCGATTCCAGATGTGCTTGTTCATGGTTCCTGGCAGGGTGAATCTGCTTTACAGCATCGCAATGGTCGAGTCACTCCTGTCTTGCAAGCCTTACTTCTCCATCGGGATCAATCCGGAAATCCGGAATATCTCTCCACCATTATGCGAGACATTACTGAGATCAAGAGAGCAGAGTCTGATTTGCGTATCGCTGCCACTGCATTTGAAGCTCAGGAAGGCATGAGCATTACTGATGAAAAAGGAATCATTATCAGGGTCAATCGCGCCTTCACCAATATTACGGGTTATACCGCAGATGAAGCTATTGGTAAAACTAACAAGCTGATGAAATCAGGTCGGCATGATGCAAACTTCTATACAGCCATGTGGGAGAGCATCAACAAAACGGGTTTGTGGGAAGGAGAAATATGGAATCGACGCAAGAATGGCGAAGTCTATCCGGAACATCTGACGATCACTGCCGTTAAAAACGTAGACGGGGTTGTTACTAACTACGTTTCAACCCTTACCGACATCACTTTGACCAAGGCGGCAGAGGATGAGATCAAGCATCTGGCCTTTTATGACCCACTCACTCGTCTACCCAACCGACGGCTTCTGCTGGACAGACTGAGACAAGCCTTGGCTTCGACTGCACGTAGCGGTTGTGCAGGTGCATTGTTGTTTATTGACTTAGACAACTTCAAAACGCTCAATGACACGCTTGGACATGACATTGGAGACTTGCTATTGGAACAAGTTGCAAAACGTCTGGAGTCGTGTGTGCGCGAAGGTGACACTGTTGCCCGACTTGGCGGCGATGAGTTCGTGATCATGCTGGAGGACCTGAGCAAAAGTTCCATTGAGGCAGCCGAGCAAACGGAATTGGTTGGCCATAAAATACTATCCATGCTCAACCAGCCTTACCAGCTTGCTTCCCATGAATATAACAATACACCCAGTATTGGCGCAACGTTGTTCAGTGATAACTCTCTATCCGTAGATGACTTGATGAGACAAGCAGACATTGCTATGTATCAGTCCAAGAAAGCAGGTCGCAATACCATACGTTTCTTTGACCCCCAAATGCAGGAAACCATTGATACCCGCGCAACTCTTGAACGTGAGCTACGCAATGCTCTTGAAAATCAACAATTCCAACTGTACTACCAACTGCAAGTTGATGGTATCCACGAAGAGGGAACTCCCCAACCCATCGGAGCAGAGGTACTAATACGCTGGAACCATCCGATGCGCGGCCTGGTGTCTCCTGCTGAATTTATTCCGCTGGCTGAGGAAACCGGGCTCATTCTTCCTATCGGGCAGTGGGTGTTGGACACAGCTTGCGCCCAGATCAAAACGTGGGAGCAACATATCCCCACCCAAGGTTTTGTCCTTGCAGTCAACGTGAGTGCCAAACAATTCCGCCAAGTTGATTTTGTTGACCAAGTTAAAGCGTTAGTGAAGCATCATGACATCAACCCTGGTCTGCTGAAACTAGAACTGACCGAAAGTCTGTTGCTGGATAACATCGACGCGACCATCGTTACCATGAGTGCATTAAAGGACATTGGAATTCAGTTTTCGCTGGATGACTTTGGTACGGGCTACTCTTCCTTGCAATATCTCAAGCGCCTGCCTCTTGATCAAGTCAAGATTGATCAATCCTTTGTGCGTGACATTGTCTTTGATGCTAACGATAGAGCGATTGTTAAGACCATCATCGGCATGGCGCGCAGTTTAAATCTCAACTACATAGCTGAGGGAGTAGAAACGGAAGAACAAAGCCAGCTACTGTTTGACATGGGCTGCTCCCACTACCAAGGCTATCTTTACGGCAAACCCATGCCCATCGAGCAGTTTGATGCAATTTTGCAGGTGGCTTGAAGGTAATTCGTGGCTGCTTTGATAACAGCCTTTTGACCAGCGAGGCAAGTATAACTCCCATTAAACTTAGATGTACCCTATGATGAATAGGACATGAAAATTCAGAAAAGATTTTTGCCTATACTCCTGCACTTGTTGCTTAGTGCATGTGTCTATGTGCCAGTAGTTGACGAAAACGAGTCGGCAAAATGCAATACCGTCACTAAAAGTTTATCTCTGGGTAAAATTGATTCCGAAGGGGATTTATCCATGCGCTGCCGGAATGAGGGCTGTGCTGCAGTGCTGGCAGGAGTGGCAACTATTTCTGCTGGTAGCGCTATTATTTCTGGAAGTATCGTACTGACCGGTAACACCCTTCATTGGCTGGAATATCAAGGCACCTGTAGCGATGGATACCTGAGCAAAGTTAAGCAAGCGTTCCTTGATAGCATTCGTCGCAAACCTTGAGATTGTAACCATGTGCCATAAATCACCTGTCTTGACTGGCGACTAACCGAGAGCCTTTTCAGCGTACCAGCCCATCCTTTCAATCCAGCTTCATAATCTGTCACGCTTTTGCTTTGCAAGATTTTGCAATATCTCAACCGATTCCTGGATATTCGAGAATATACGTATCCCGTTCGGGGAGCGCCTGATGGATGACAAGCCTGAACCACCCGCCCAAATTTCCACTTTTGGAGGGAGCAAATGCCTTAAATGCATCAACGTGGGTCTTGCATTGCGTGCTGGAAATGAGAAACTGAAAGATAGAGCGACTACATCAGCCTCACAAGACACTGCAGCCATTTTTAAATTACTTAATGGCATATGCGCCCCAACGTAGACAGTTTCGGCTCCATGATCGGCAAGCACGGCCTCGGCCATCAACAGTCCCAGTTCATGATGTTCTTGTGGCGGAGTGGAGAAAAGTATTCTGGGAAAACCTCGTTTGTGTTTGCATAAGCGAATCTCGCCATGTAACAAACGCTGAATGACAGTGGTGCAAAGATGCTCATGGTATATCTCAATTTCTTTACTTGACCATGCCTCCCCTACTCCGTTGATCAGCGGCACAACTGTTTTCAGGACAAACTCGCTGAGCGTTCCCTTGGCACGCTCTTTAGCCAAGAGTGTTTCAAAACCAGCCATATCAGATTTCTTAAGCCGTTCCAGGAGTCTACGTGTGGTTTCATTCAAGCCAGAATCAGGCTGGTCATTGTTTATGGCACGGCTCAGGCGTTCAAGTTCCAATGGAGGCCTTCCAACTATCTGAGCCGGTCTAAATCCTCCTTCAATTAACCGTTTGATCAGAAGCAGATGTTGGATCGATTTGCGCGAATATCCTATTTTGCCATCCGTCCCTGTTTCAACCGAAGGAAAACCATAGCGTTGTCGCCACTTTCGCAACAGGTCTTTGCCAAGCCCGGTTTCAAGCTCGATTTCCGATGCTGGAACGAGAAAATCGGATTGCATCATTTACCCCCTGAAAAAAAACATTTGTCCGCACTATTTTGTCACGGACAATGATCGTATTATACCGAAATGATAATTTTCCAAGTTTGTATTATCAAATTGATTTTAAAAAAACTGGCTAAGCCAAACTATGAACACTTCCCACCATCATGGCGCAAATCCAGCAGGTGTTGTCACGCGCCTCTTTAACGATCCTGTCGATCTTTCCAACTGCGATCGGGAGCAAGTGCAGTTTGCAGGTGCGATCATGCCGCAAGGGGCATT
>Ga0316224_1003463_pt1 | contig 12925 bp, 12 predicted proteins | sample TBH18013metaG_FD_206254 | JGI IMG/M metagenome (GOLD analysis project Ga0316224, IMG submission 206254) | Freshwater microbial communities from Trout Bog Lake, Wisconsin, USA - TBH18013 | ecosystem: Environmental > Aquatic > Freshwater > Lake > Hypolimnion/Profundal zone | place: USA: Wisconsin... | reverse complement strand
TCCTCGGGACACGCCTCGGTGCTGCCGTCGCTACGCCGGTGCCGTGCCTCTCGGGATTGGTCGCCACTCGCTGCGCCCACTGAACGCCCGGGCTTTTGCCCCACTTACAATATTTTCCGATAACTAATTGATTTAATTGAATATTTATATTTCAGGTCCCCTGGTCAGAGAGAACCGCAAACGGCAAAGGGTCCGACCGGCAGAACCAGTCGGACCCTCCGGCGACATCATATCAGCGGCTGCCCAGGACCAGATCGACGCGGTCGGCGGGACCGCCTTCGATCTTGTTGCCCAGCGCCCGGACCTCGATGCGGGTCGAGCGCACGCCCAACTCCATCAGATAGGTCCGCACCCTGAGGGCGCGGGTCAGCGACAAGCGGCGGGCATTGCTGGCGTTGGCCTCGTCGGCGGCGGCATAGGCCAGCAACTGCAAGGTCAGACTCTCGTCCTGCCCCATCTTCTTGGCCAGCTTCTCCAGATCGCCATTGGCACTTTCCGGCAGATGATCGCTGTCGCTGGCGAACAGCACCGTCAGATTGTCACCCTTGCGCAGCGGGTTGGGCATGGACGGCGCCACCGACGCCACCTGCGGCGGGGCGGCGGGCGGCTGAACCGCCGGCGGAGGAGCAATGGCCACCGGCGGCGGCACGGCCACGGGAGGAGGAGCGACAACAGCCACCGGCGGCGCGACGGCCACCTGCGGTGGGGCGGCGGGCGGCTGCACCACCGGCGGAGCGGCGGCGACGGGAGGGGCGATGGGCTTGGGCGGCTCCGGCGTTTTGACGAATTGCACGGCGCTGGGGGCGGGGGCCGGCTCGACCTTGGCCCGGACCTCGGCGGCGGCGGGCGGCGGGGCGGCAACGGTCTTGACCTTGCTCTCCGCCCCCGGCTTGACCATCTTGGGCGGTGGCGGCACATCGACCGCCAGGTCGGCCTTGGCCGGCTTGGCCGGCTGGGGGGAGGCCGCCACCTTTTCCGCCGGCGGCACTCCCGGAATCTCGGGAACGGCGGCGGTTTCGGCGGCGGGCTTGACCGGCTTCGCGGTGCCGGTTTCGGTGGTGGGGGCCTCGGTGGTGGGGGCGGTCGCCGCCTGCTTGACCGGCCGCACATGTTTGGGAGCGGCCGGCTTGGCCTCGGCATGACCGCCATAGGGCTTGAACACCACCCCATGGCCGGGGGCGGCGGCGGCTTTGTCCGGCTGGCGGGTCAGCAGACCGGGCAGGGTCGGCTCCGGCCCCAGCTTGTCCAGCACGTCCCAATTGACGTCGACGCTGGGCCGTTCCCCGCCGCCGATCACCATCTGGGCGACGGCGGGAGACGCCGCGACGGAGACCAGCGCCCCCAGCGCCAGGATTATGACTTTGCTCCCCTTCGTCATCCCGCCATACTCCCGGCTCGGTCCCATCAGGCAAATGCCGGCGGGAGTCTAGCCGAAGCGGACTCCGACGACAACAGGCGCTTTGTCGGGATGGAGAGAGGAATGCGGCTCAGCCGCGGGCGGTCTTGAGCAGGCGCAACAGCGGCTGATGCAGATGGTCGTTGGCCGCCACGACCTCGCCGGTCTCCAGCATCTTGCCGCCACCGTCGTAATCGGTGACATAGCCGCCGGCCTCGCGGACCAGCACGATGCCGGCGGCGATATCCCACGGCTTGATGCCGGCTTCCCAATAGCCGTCGCAGCGTCCGGCCGCCACATAGGCGAGATCCAGCGCCGCCGAGCCGAACCGGCGCACGCCGGCCACCTGGCCCATCACCGCCGCCAGTTCCTTGAGGAACACCCCATGGCCGGGACGGCCCAGAAACGGAATGCCGGTGGTCAGAACGGTTTCTTCCATCTTGCGCCGGGCCGAAACCCGCAGACGGCGCTCGTTGAGGAAGGATCCGGCGCCCTTCTCGGCATGGAACATCTCGTCGCCCAGCGGCTGATAGACCACGCCGGCGAACATCTCGCCGTCGCGCTCCAGGCCGATGGAGATGCAGAAATTGGGAATGCCGTGCAGGAAGTTGGTGGTGCCGTCGATGGGATCGATGATCCAGCGATGGCTCTTGTCGTCACCGGCGATCTCGCCGCCTTCCTCCAGCAGGAACCCATAGCCGGGGCGGGCCTTCTTCAACTCCGCCCGCAGGGTCTTTTCCGCCCGGATATCGGCCGAGGAGACGAAATCGGCCGGCCCCTTCATGGAGACCTGGAGCTGCTCGACCTCGCCGTAATCGCGCACCAGCGACCGGGCCGCCTTGCGGGCGGCCCCCATCATGACGTTGAGCAGGGCGGAACGAACGATCACGAACGGGTCATCCTTTGTAGCTTGGCCATGACGGGCGCGGCATTAGCCCTTGAACCGCTCCACATAGGAGCAATCGGAGGTCGAGACCCAGATGACCTCGCCCTCTTCCAGGAAGGGCGGCACCAGGATCTTGAGGCCGTTTTCCAGCCGGGCCGGCTTGTAGGACGAGGACGCGGTCTGGCCCTTGACCACCGGGTCGGCCTCGACCACCTTCATCACCACCTTTTCCGGCAGGGCGATGGACACCGGCGAACCCTCGACGAAGTCCACCTCGACCACCATGCCGTCCTGCAGGAAGGCGATGGTGTCGCCCAGGGTATCGTTGGGCATGGTGAACTGTTCGAAGCTTTCGCTGTCCATGAAGGTCATGTTGACGTCGTCACGGAACAGGAAGGTGCATTCCTTGGCCTCGACATTGCACTTCTCGATGGTGTCGGCGGTGCGCCACCGTTCGTTGGTCTTGTTGCCGGTGCGGATATCGCGCATCTCGACGGTAATGAAAGCACCGCCCTTGCCAGGCTGCACGATCTGGATCTTGAGAACGGCGTATTGGCGGCCGTTATGTTCAAGAATATTACCGGGACGAATCAAATTAGCGTTGATTTTCATGGCGCGATCCGGGGCTGTCGGAAATTCAGGCGCGGAACCTAACAGGTCGCCACCCGGAAGGCAAGCAGCGCCCACTGCCCGAATCCCGGAACTCCGTGCTGGGCAGACCCCGTGAAGGACGGTGTGCTTGGCCGGTGCGCCGTGTCATCATGAGCCAGTCCCATGGTTGTTCCCAGGAGGTCCCCCGTGAGTGATTTCCCCGCCCTGATGCTGGATGAAGAGGCCGGCAAGGTCCGCGCCTCGATCCATCGCCTGTCCGTCGCCGATCTTCCGGCCGGCGACGTCACCGTCGCCATCGACTATTCCACCCTCAACTATAAGGACGGAATGATCCTCAACGGCTTGGGCCGGCTGGTGCGGACCTATCCCCATGTGCCTGGAATAGATTTCGCCGGCACGGTCGAAGCCTCGGATGCCGCCGCGTACAAGCCCGGCGACAAGGTGATCCTGACCGGCTGGCGGGTGGGCGAGACCCATTGGGGCGGCTATGCCGGCAAGGCCCGGGTCAAGGCCGACTGGCTGGTGCCGCTGCCCGCCGGCCTGTCCACCCGGCGCGCCATGGCGGTGGGCACCGCCGGCTTCACCGCCATGCTGGCGGTGATGGCGCTGGAGGAGCACGGGCTCCGCCCCGGAGCCGAGGGCGAGGTCCTGGTCACCGGCGCCGCCGGCGGCCTGGGCAGCATCGCCGTGGTGCTGTTGTCCCGGCTGGGCTACCGCGTCGCCGCCTCCACCGGGCGGGCCAGCCAGCACGATTATCTGCGCGCCCTGGGGGCCGCCACCATCGTCGACCGCGCCGAGATCGGCGCGGTCCCGGCCAAGCCGCTGCTGCCCGAGCGCTGGGCCGGCGTGATCGACAGCGTCGGCGGCACCACCCTGGCCAACTGCCTGACCTCGTTGCGCATGCGCGCGGCGGTGGCCTCCTGCGGCAATGCCGGCGGGATCGACCTCGCCTGCACCGTGCTGCCGTTCCTGCTGCGCGGCGCCTCGATCCTCGGAATCGATTCGGTGATGTGCCCGCCGCCGCGCCGGCTGGAGGCCTGGCGGCGCCTGACCGAAGTGCTGCCGCCCGATCTGCTGGATTCGCTCACCACCGAGGCGCGGCTGCCGGATCTGCCGGAACTGGGGGCCAAGATCCTCAAGGGCGAGGTCAGGGGACGGGTGGTGGTGGACCCGAACCGGTAGGGGTTTCATCCCTTACAGCAGCATCACCCCGACCGCCAGCACGCCGGCCAGCAGCAATTGAAAGCGGGCGGTGGCGGCGAGGATGCCGTTGAAGGCCGGTCCGCGGGCCTCGACGGCGAAGCGGCGGGCCAGGAACAGGGCCGGCGGCGCCGCCACCAGGGTGAGGACGCCGCCCTCCGGCCCCCAGGGCGAGGCCAGCAGGGCCATGGGCGCCGCCAGCAGGGCGGCGTAGATCAGCTTGCTGGTCCCGATTCCCGCCAGGATCGCCAGGGTGCGGCGGCCGGCCAGACGGTCGGGCTCCATGTCGCGGTAATTGTTGGCCAGCAGCACCGCCGCCGCCACCAGGCCGAGGGCGACGCCGCTGACCACCACGGCGATGGTCAGGGTGTTGGTCTGGAGGTAATAGGTCCCCCCCACGGCGCCGATGCCGAAAAAGGCGATGACGAAGACCTCGCCCAGCGGCGAATAGGCGATGGGATGGCGGCCGCCGGAATAGGACCAGCCGGCCACCAGCGAGGCGACGCCCAAGGCCAGGATCGGCAGGCCGCCCAGCCAGGCGAGGTAAAGCCCCAGCACCGCCGCCGCCGCGAAGCAGACCAGCGCGGCATGGCGGACCCGTTGCGGCGAGGCCCAGCCCAGGGCGGTGACGCGCGGCGGACCCTGGCGCATGGGCTGATCGCCGCCGCGCAGGGCATCGCCCACATCGTTGAACAGATTGGTTCCGGCCTGGATTGCCAGGGCGCCCAGCAGCGCCGCCAGCAGCGGCCGGTAATCGAGGTCGCCGGTATCCTGCCAGGCCAGGGCCGCCCCCGCCACCACCGGCGCCACCGAAATGGTCAGGGTGCGGGGCCGGATCGCCAGCCACCACAACCGCCAGCCCCGGGGCGGCGGTTCGGCATGGCCGGGACCGGACATCATCCCCGGCGGGGGCGCGCTCAGGCCGGTTTGCAACGTCATGATGCGGGCTTGGCTCCCGAGTGCAGGCAGGCGATACCGGCCGAAAGATTGCGCCATTCCACCCCGGCAAAGCCGGCATCCGTCATCAATCCGGCCATCTCCCGCTGGTCGGGAAAGCGGCGGATGGATTCCACCAGATAGGAATAGGCCATGGGCTGGCGGGCGATCCAGGCCCCCAATCGGGGGATCACCGCGAAGGAGTAGGCGTCGTAAAAGGGGCGGATCAGCGCCCAGGGCCGCGAGAATTCCAGGCAGAGGAAGCGGCCACCCGGCTTGAGCACGCGGAAGATTTCGGCCAGACCGGCTTCGGGGCTGGTGGCGTTGCGCAACCCGAAGGCGATGGTGACCAGATCGACCGAATGGTCGGGAAACGGCATGGCCTCGGCCTTGCCCTCGACGAAGTCCACCCCCGGGAAGCGGGACGCGGGCGAGCGGGCCTTGCCCACCGCCATCATCTCCGCCGAGGGATCGCAGACCACCACCCGGCGTCCCGCGCCCGCCAGCAGCCGCGCCACATCGCCGGTGCCGCCGGCCAGATCGACGATCACCTGCCCCGGCCGGGGGGCGGCGACCTTGACCATCCGCCGCTTCCACAGGCGGTGGATGCCGAAGCTCATGACATCGTTCATCAGGTCGTAGCGCGGCGCCACCGCGTCGAACACCGCGCGGATGCGGCGTTCGCGCTCCTCTGGCGCCACATTCTGGTAACCAAAGCTCTGGGATAGGGATGGACTCAACGGCAGATCCTCTCGACGGAACCGGCGCCAAGATAGCCGCTCCGCCCCACCCCGTCGAGAATGATGGATTGAAAATGATGGATTGAACTGGCCGACGGAATTTTGTGTTATCACCGATCCGATGTGAAGAGGATGACTGACCATGCAACGCCGCGCTTTTCTCGCCGCCCTGGCGGCGCTCGGTCTGGCGGGACCCGCCCTGGCCGGATCGAGAACCACCCAGGGGCTGGTGATTCTCGACTCGCCTAAGCCGCTGCCCAGCCTGGATATCCGTGACGGCGACAGCAATCCCGCCGGTCTGGAAGCCCTGCGCGGGCAGGCGGTGGTGCTGAATCTGTGGGCCAGCTGGTGCATGCCTTGCGTCGCCGAACTGCCGGCGCTCGACCGCCTCAAGCCCCGGGCCGAAGCCAAGGGCGTGGCGGTGGTGGCGCTGTCGCTGGATCGCGGCGGCAAGATCAAGGTGGTCAACACCTATGCGCGGCTGGGCATCGCCGCCTTGGCCATCCGCACCGACGAGGCCCGGACCGCCGCCGAGAAGCTGGAGGTGGCGGTGCTGCCGGTCAGCCTGCTGCTGGATCGGCAAGGCCGTGAAGTCGCCCGCTATATCGGCGCCGCCGACTGGGACAGTCCGCAGGCCGCCGCCATGCTCGACGCCCTGGCCGCCGGCCGGCGGTTGACGGCGGCGATGGCCCCGCCGCTGGCCCGGACCGTGATCATGGCGCCTTAGCCGGATGCTTTGAGGCCGAATCACAGTAGTTTGAAGGCGCCTTCGGCAGGGCGACGTGGAAGGTACTGCCGGTGCCGACCTCGGACTCCACCCAGATCCGGCCATCGTGGTGTTCGGCGATCTTGCGGCAGGCCGCCAGCCCGATGCCGTTGCCCTGATATTGCTCCTGGCTGACCAGCCGCTGGAACACCGCGAACAGGCGGGGATAGTCCTTGGGTGCGATCCCGATGCCGTTGTCGGAGACGGAAACGATCCAGTCCTGGGGCTCTTCCCGGCACAGGATGGTCACCTCGGGCCTGCGGTCTGCGGCGCGAAACTTGATGCCATTGGCGATCAGGTTCTGGAACAGCCGTTCCAGCTCGCTGCCATAACCGGGAAGCTCCGGCAGGGCCGACCGCACCGTCACCACGGCATCGACATCACTGATGGCCGCCTCCAGATTGCCGATGGCGCTGAGCATCACCTCCTCCAGGGAGATCATGCTCTTGCCGACGGGGTCGCGGCCGATGCGGGAATAGTCCAGCAGATCGACGATCATGCGGTCCATGCGCTTGGCGCCGTCGACGGCGAAGCCGATAAAGAGCCGCTCATCGTCATCCAGGCGTCCGGCCAGCCTCCGCTCGATCAGCGTCAGGTAACTGCTGACCATCCGCAACGGCTGACGCAGGTCATGGGACGCCACATAGGCGAACTGCTCCAGCTCCTGGTTCTTCTGGGCCAGCATGGCGGCATTCCGCGCCTGCACCTCCTCGGCACGCCTGCGGTCGGAGATGTCTTCGAAAACCCAGATGCTTCCGCCGATGGAATGGCCGGATGGAATCAGCTTTCCCGAGATGCGCATCCAGACGTGACTGCCATCCCGGCGCCGCATCTCCTGTTCCGTCGTAAAGCGCTCTCCCTGCGCCAGGGTCTGGTAGCCGTCCGCCCCCCTCTCATAGGCTTCCGGCGTGGTATAAAACATGCTGGTGCTCTGATCCGCCATCTCCTCGAGCGAGTAGCCGAACATCTCGCCCATTCTTCTATTGGCCCAAACCTGCCGCCTGTCCTTGACATAGCTGATCCCGACGCTTGAGTTGTCGAGAATGGTATCGAGCTCCAGCATCTTTTCGCGAAGACTGTCCTGCAAATGCCTTTGATCGGTGATATCGCGGAAGATCGTCACCGCCCCGACGATCTCCCGGTCCTTGCGGATGGCGGCGGCGGTGAACGCCACCCTCACGGGGGTACCGTCCTTGCGCCAGAAGACATCGTCGGCCACATGGCGGGTCTCGCCGTCATGGGCGGTCTTGAAGGTCGGACAATCACACAGGGCGTATTCGGAACCATCGGCGTGATGATGGTGGGTGGTCTGGTGAAGATTGAGGCCGATCCCCTCGTCGGCCGCCCAGCCCAGCATCTCCCGCGCCGCGGCATTGACGAAAACGATGGATCCCTGGGGATCGACGCCGCAGATTCCCTCCCCCGCCGAAGCGAGGATCAGGTCGCTGCGATAACGCGCCTCTTCGGCCGCGGTCTTGGCGCTTTCCAGCGCTGCCGTGTATTCCAGGCGATGCCGCCAACTGCGCAGCAGGATCCTCGCCGCCAGGACCGTGGCCAGAATGAACAGCACGGTCAGCCCGATCATCCGCCACGCATCCCGCCGCCAATCGGCGAGGTAATCGTCCTCGGCGAGGCCGACGGTAAGATAAAGGGGGTAATCCCCCACCTTGCGGAAGGCGAACCTCCGTGCCACGCCATCAGCGCCCGACGTGGCGAGATAGGGGCTGGAGGCCGCCTTCGAGGTGATCAGGTCAAGCAACTCGCGCGACGGCGTGACGCTTCCGGCTTGATTGAGGAACCCTCCGGCCGCCGAATAGCGCGCCAGAATGGAGGGGCTGTCGTCCCACAGGCTGACCGCCCCTTGTGGTCCCAGTTGGAGGGCGGCAAACGATTTGGTGAAATAATCCAGGGTGACCGCCACATGGACGTCCCCGGCGAACGTGCCGTCGGGATTGTCCAGCCGGCGGCTGAGGGTGACCATCCACTTCTGCGCCGCCCGCCCGAACACCGGCTTGGAAATGACCAGCCCCGCCTGCGGGTCGTCGCGCATGCGGATGAACTGCGGCCGGTCGGCAATGCTCGCCTGGCTGACCACCACGCCGGTGACGGCATGGCGGATCACCCCTTGGGCGTCGACGACACGCAGGCCGAGGGCGCCGGGTATGCGGGCGTCCTGGCGGGCCAGGACCGCCTCGATCGCCTTGGCGTCGATGCCGCCGGCGGCTTCCTGCCGCTCGACCTCGTCACGAACCGAAAGCAGGGTCAGATCGATGCCGCCGATCAGGCCGATGATGCTTTCCTCAAGGACCTTGGACAGGTTGTCGGTCGTAACCTCGGCCTGGTTCCGTTCCTGCACCAGTCCCTGGGACAAGGAGAGCGCCACGATACCGGCGATGAAAAGATCGCTCAGCAGCACACCGAGGATGAGCACCCGGCTGAACCGTTGCGACAGGATCGGCCGCCTTGGCCAAGGAAACGTCATGGCCGATATGGGTGACATCAGACCTCTCATCGGAAAGGCCCCTCGGAACCCGGGAGCATCGCCCCATACTAAGGTATTACCTGGGATTTCAAAATGGAAATCCATCCCGTTTGATCAAGGAGGGAGGGCGGGGCGGGATCAGCCGCGATGGATCACCACCCGGTTGCGGCCGCCCCGCTTGCCGTCGTAAAGGGCGTTGTCGGCCCGCTCCAGCGATTCCTCCACCGAGTGGTCGGCGGTCAGCATGGCCAGACCGAAGGTGGCGCTGATGGTGATTGCCCGGCCGGTCGCATCGGTCATGGCCAGATGCTTGACCGCCGACCGCATGCGTTCCAACACCTGGGCGCCGGCCTCCAGGGTGGCGGCGGGCAGGCAGACCAGGAATTCCTCGCCGCCATAGCGGTACAGGATGTCGTAGGGCCGCACCGCCCCGCGCAGACAATCGGCCACCGCCCGGAGAACCCGGTCGCCGGTGGCATGGCCGAAGGTGTCGTTGATCTTCTTGAAGTGATCGATATCGGCCAGACCGACGCAGCACGGCTGTTCAAGCCGGATGGCGCGGTCGCGCTCGCCGATCAACTGGGACATCATGGTCTGGCGATTACCCAGCCCGGTCAGGGGATCGACGGTGGCCAGGGTCCGCCACACCTCGCGCTCCAGACTCTGGGCCGCGGTTCCAAAGGCCAGCACCAGGGCCATCATGGCCTCGTAATCGGAGGTGGTGATGGTCTGGCCGGTTCCGGCGCGGGCGATCAGCCGCTCGGCGGTGTCGTGAACCTCGTCATGCAGTTCCCCCAGCCGGGTGAACCCGACGAAGCCGCCGAGCAGCGATTCCCTGGCGCCGCCGAACCAGGCATCGAAGGCGCAGACGGCGCGGTCGATGGCATGTGGGCCGCCCTCTCCCCAATTGAGGATGGCGCTGTAGCAATGGCGCAACCAGTCCATATGGCTGCTGAGCGCATGCTGGTAGTCGCTGAGACCGGCGAAGATGTGCTCGGCCTGGAGGTGGGGAACGGCTTCGTTCTGGATGCTCATGGTTCATGTCCCATACGCCGGGCGGGCGCGTCCGCTAAGCTCATGTCACACTCTCACGTCCGGATTCCATGGCCTGCTCCACCTGAAGCGGCGTCGCGAAATGCGATCCCTGTCCCATGACGAAGCCCAAGTCCAGCAAGGTGCGGGCGGTGCCCGCATCCTCGACCCCTTCCGCGATCACCCCCATGTCGAGAGAACCGCACAGGTCCAGGATTCCCTTGAGCATGCCACGCTGCCGGGCCGAGGTCTGGCAGCCCTGCACCATGCCGCCATCGACCTTGACCAGATCGAACGGCAGGCGATACAGGACGCTGAGCGACGACAGGCCGGTGCCGAAATCATCCAGCGCGATGCGTAGACCCAGATCGTGGAGATCCTCCATGGTCCGCTCGGCGGCCGTCATATCGTCGATCAGCATGGCCTCGGTGACGTCCAGACAGATTCGCGACGGCGCCAGCCGGTGTTGCCCCAGCATCCGCTGCAAGGCGTCCACCAGGGCATGATCCTGGAACAGCCAGGCCGAGAGATTGACGCAGATGAACGGGGAATCCGGGTGTTGGCCCAGTCTGGCGGCGATGGCCATGGCCCGGTCGGCCATGGTCAGATCGATCCGGCGGATCAGGCCGGTGCGCCGCGCCAGCGGCAGGACGTCCATGGGCCGCATCAGGCCCAGCCGCTCGGAGCGCCAGCGGGCCAGCGTCTCGTAGCCCAGGATGGTTCCCTCGCCCAGATCGACGATCGGCTGCAGGGAAGGCTCGATCCCGCCGCCGATGATCGCCTCGGCGATATCGCGCTCGCGCAGCAGCGCGGCATAGCCCTCCCCCATGGGGGAGGATTGCAGGGTGACGTCCCCGTCGTCCCGGGCCACGGTTTTCTGGCTGTCGCGCAGGCGGCCGACCAGTTTGCGCATCAACTCGGCGAAGAACGGATCGGAGCGGGCGACGACCTGCTGAATCTGCTCGGCGGAGACCACCACCAGCCGGCAATCCTCGACCGCCACGGCGGAGGCCGACCGCGGCAGGCTGTCGATCACCCCCATCTCGCCGAACACTTCGCCCGGCCCCAGCAGGGCCAGCACCTGATCTCGCCCGTCGCGGCCGATGGCTATTCGCACCGCGCCGCGCTCGATCAGATAGGCGGCATCGGCGGGATCCCCTTCGGAAAAGATCAAGCAACCGGCGGCAACCTCCCGACTCAACATCCCCCATCTCCCTTCTCGTCATCAGGGCGTGCCCTTGCCGGATCGGCCGGCGGCGGCGGCAGGTCCAGTTCCACATCCCGCCGTTCCGCCATGGCCGCCTGGGCCAGCAGGGTGCTGACCATGGCCATGGCGGCATCCACCGCCCAGCGCAGTTGCGCCTCGGCCTGGGTATTGCCGTGGGCCACCGCCTCGGGCAGGATCTGCCGTTGCAGGACGGCGGCAAAGCCGGAAAAAGCCCGCGCAGCCACATCCAGGCGATCGGCGGTCACCGTCAGGCGCGGCCCGGCCCGGACGGCTTCGGCGGCCAGACGCAGTTCGGCCATCATCGCCCCGCCGCCGGAATCGTCCAACCCCGAAGTCTCGGCCTTGGCGGCGACAAAGCCCAGCATGGCGGCGAAAAAGGAAAGATCGGACACGCGACAGGCCCTTTCGGAACACTCGGACGGCAAGGATGACATACCCTTGATCGCCGTCAAGTTCGAGAGCTACACTCCGTGCCATGGTCCCTACACCAGGGAGGAGCGACTTGAGCGGATTTCGACCGATCACTCGGACGCGGATCTTGAGCGGCAGGCCGGCGACGCGGCTGCTGCTCCTGCTGCTGACGGTGACCGGCTTCACGCTTCAGGGTCTGCTTCCCGGCCTCGACCTCGCCTTCCGGGGCGATTTCCACCGAACCGCGTTCGGGACCGAGGCCGCCATCTGCCATTCCTCCCCATCCGAGCCGACCGGCCCGGGGGAGAGGCCATCGTCCGACAATCATGGATGCTGTCTGGTTTGTCAGGCCGCCGGACTGGCGAAAGGGGTGCTGCCGCTCCCAACCTTCACACGACCCACCTCAGGAATGGCAGAGCTTCTCACCGCCGCCGACGTCCCCTTGCGCGTCGACAGGCGAGCATCCCGCCAGCATCACGCCCGGGCGCCGCCGCCTGCGGTGGCGTGACGCCACCACTCCCATCCCCGTTTTCCGAGACGCCGCCATTGGATCGATGGCGGCCCGTCGAGTTTTACCCCGTGGAGCCTTGCATCCCATGAAGAAAATCATCCTCGCCGCCGCCGCCGCCGCCCTGCTGCTGCTCGGCGGTCACGCCTATGCCGCCGATATCGAGGTGGCCACCCCGTTCATGCGGGCGGCACCGGTGGCGGGCGGTAACGGCGCCGCCTTTCTGTCCATCACCAATCATGGTTCCGAGGACCGTCTGATCGGCGCCGAAGCCGGCATCAGCAAGACGGTGGAACTGCATACCCATGTCAAGGATGGCGATGTCTACCGCATGCGCCAGGTCGAAGCCCTGGTCGTGCCGGCCCAGGGCACGCTGGAGCTGAAGCCGGGCGGCAACCACATCATGTTCATCGGCCTGACCGCCCCGATCAAGGAAGGCGCCACCGTACCGCTGACCCTGATCTTCGAGAAGGCCGGCAAGATCACCGTCGATGTCCCGGTCCAGGCGCCCGGCGCCATGATGCCGGGCGGAGCGATGCATGACGGCATGATGCATGATGGCATGATGATGCATGACGGCCATCAATGAGCTGAATCCAGGCTAGAGCGGTTTGCGACGGAATTGAATCGCTCTGTTGCACCATGAGGGGAGGCAGGCCGCTCGGCGCGGTTCGCAGCGCCCCAGTTCGCCGTATTGGGCGGCGCATCGGGCAAGAGCCGCAACTCAG
>Ga0316224_1003461_pt1 | contig 12939 bp, 9 predicted proteins | sample TBH18013metaG_FD_206254 | JGI IMG/M metagenome (GOLD analysis project Ga0316224, IMG submission 206254) | Freshwater microbial communities from Trout Bog Lake, Wisconsin, USA - TBH18013 | ecosystem: Environmental > Aquatic > Freshwater > Lake > Hypolimnion/Profundal zone | place: USA: Wisconsin... | reverse complement strand
CGGCACCGTGGAAGTAAGATCGGACAGCGGAAACGCAGTGACCTTGGTTCCTTTCGAGGCGTTTCCGTTAGAGGCGTTGCAAGGCCGCAAAGCCGCTTGCCGATCCGGCAACGGCTATGTCGCAGCCAGCGATGCCAGCGTTATCGCCATTCCCGCCGAAGCCATCGCCGCTTTGCGAACCTCTTGCCGGGAATTCGACGATTTCTGCGAACGCCGCAGCGACATCGGGATGCAAAGCGGTTTCGGCAATCAGTCCGACATCAGCTCGCGCAACGCCCTTAACATGGACCTTGCGCGTTTACTGCCCAACCGTCAGGCAGCCACGTTGCCGCCGACCGCCACCATCGAAGACGTCGTACAGGAGTTGCACAACGCCAACACCAGCGAGGTGGTGCTGGTCGATACCGGAATCCCCGTGGGGATATTTACCCGCAGCGATTTGATCAGCCGCGTTCTGGTGCCCAAAATCAGCTTCAACACCCCCGTCAGCGACGTGATGTCGCCCAAGCTTGTAACCCTGCCCGCCTCGGCCCTTGGGTTCAACGCGGTCATCGAAATGCACCGCCGGGGGGTCAGCCACATTGTTTTGACCGACGACAACCATCATTTCGTCGGCGTAATCTCGGACAGCGACCTGCTGTACGCCTTGCAAGACAGCACCGACCTGCACAATCTGATCGCGCGATCGCGGTCGGAGGAGGACTTGGTAAGGGCGGCGGCAAAAATCCGCAATCTGGCCGTGGGCCTGATTGGTCAAGGAATCGAAACCGAACATTTGACCAAGCTGATTTCGACTTTGAACGACCAGTTGGCCGAACGCATCATCGATATCACGGCCGAACGCTACAAGATTCCCGCGGACCGTTTTTGTTGGCTGGCCTTGGGCAGCGAAGGCCGACACGAACAAACCCTGCACACCGATCAGGACAATGGCTTGATCTTCGTTTGCGACGACCCGGACTTGCTGGAAGACACCCGCCTGTCGATGACCGCCTTCGCCAAAGACGTCAACGCGATCCTGGATAAATGCGGGTTCCCGTTCTGCTCGGGCAACATCATGGCCAGCAACCCGGAATGTTGCCTGACGCTGTCGGAATGGCGGCAGCGCTTCGGCGAATGGATCAACGAGCCTACTCCCGTCGCACTTCTCAACGCGACCATCTATTTCGACCTTAGACCGCTGTGCGGCAATCGCGGTTTATGCGACGAGTTGATCAACTGGATGCTTAAGGCCGTTCGCAGCAACAAACGGTTCTTCCATTTCATGACGGCCAACGCGCTGCAACGGAAACCGCCGATCAGCCTGTTTCGCGACTTCATCGTCGACAAATCGGATTCCTGTCTGGACCTGAAACTTAGCGGCTTGGCTTTGTTGGTGGATGGCGCCCGCATTTTGGGATTAGCGGCGGGATGCATCAGTTCGTCGACGGTGGAAAGGCTCCGCGCGGCGGAAGAGCACAAGCTGATTTTATCCGAGCAAGTAGCCGACCTGATCGCCTCGTTCGACATCATTCAAAGAATCCGCCTGCGCCATCACCATGCGCAATGGCTTCAGGATGCCCCGTTAAGCAACCGCATCAATCCTTTCGAACTCAACATGGTCGACCGCAGAGGCTTCATGGAAGCCCTAAGACGCGCCAACACCCTTCAGAAGGAAATCGATCTTAAGTACAATATGGAACGGCGCCGCTAGCGAGACTTGGCATCACATCATGGAATCGATCGTGGCGCCGAATTCCTTAAGAGTCGACTGAGCGATTTCACGCCAGGTTTCCACATGATCGGCGCATCCGATCCGTTCCAGATAAGCCATATCCAAGCCGGGAGCGGACTTGCTGTTGGGCTTGACCATCAGTTGGGATGCGTGAACCGCCGTTATCGGCGATATCCCCTTGGTCGCGCCCGACGAACCGGGGTCGTGATGAAACAGGACAGCCTCGACCACATCGCCGGAAAACCCCCATAAAGCCAACAGCGCCGCGCCAAGTTCGGCATGGGAAACCCCGATGTGCTTGCGTTCGGCGGCGATCAGACTAAGTCTTTTGGCGTCGATATCATCGTTAATCAAAGAAATTTTCGACGCGAACGTGGTGGACAAAATCAACGAACCGATATGGGACAACATCCCCGCGCTTTGCGATTGCTCGACCGCGGATTGATCCAACCCTTCGCTGATGGCGATGCGGCGCGCCACCATGCCGATGGACAGGCTGCGGCCCTGCAAGCGCGATGCGGTATCCAGGGGACCGCCGGATTTCTTGAAACTTTCGAACACGCCGCTTAGCACGACCAACGACCGAATGGCTTCAAAACCCAACAACCGCACCGCATGGCTGACGTCGTTGATGGTCGCCGCCGTTCTGAAGAAACCCGAATTGGCCACTTTCAGAACCTGCGCCGTCAGCCCCACATCCGTTTCTATGATCCGTCCCAGCCCCGCGGTCGAACCGGTCGGCGAATGAATCTCGGCCATCATGTCCGACAGCGCTTTGGGAATCGCCGGTATCGACTTCACGCCGGAGACCAGTTCGAGCAAGGCCGGAGTGCGCAGACGCTTGCGGACGGCAAGCGAGCGAATGATCGCATCGGCCAACTTGGCGCTGCTGCAAGGTTTGGTGAAAAGCTGGTGCGCGGCTCCCGCAGTTCTTATCAGCAAATCCTTATCCGAACTGCCGGACAAAATAATGCGGGTGATTTCCGGCGAAATGCGCCTGACTTCTTCCAGAAGCTGGACGCCATCCATGCCGGACAAATTCAAATCGGTGACGATGACATCGATCTGACGGCTTTTAACAGCCTTCAACGCAAGGTCGGCCGCGTTAACGGTCAAGATTTCGAAGCTGCCCAGCAGGGTATAGAATCCCCGCCGCAACCCGACCAGCACGTCGGGGTCCTCGTCAACGAACAAAAGAGTGGGCTTCCGAGGGGCCATCACATTTTTTCCAGCGCGGGCAGATAAACGTGAAAGGTCGATCCCTCGCCCGCACGCGACTGAACGGAAAGCTTGCCGCCGTGACGATAGACGATGGCCTGGGTTATGGCCAACCCCTGCCCCGTCCCCTGACCGGACTGCTTGGTGGTGAAGAACATGTCGAAGATGCGTTTCAGGTTTTCCGGAGGAATGCCGATACCGGTGTCGGACACGCTTAGTAGAACCATGTTGTCGGACTTTTGCGTTGCAACGGTGATCAATCCTTCCACGGACTCTTTCTTTTCGGCGATAGCGTGCACGGCGTTGACGATCAAATTGACGAGAATTTGATAAATCTCGCCCTCGACCGCAACGATCATGGGAATGTCTTCTGCCAAATCCAACCGCATTTTGGCAACATTTTTCCACTTGTTCCGGGTGACCGTAACCGCGATTTCAATCAAATGATTTAGACTGAGCGGGGTCGGGGTCTTGACGCCGGGGTAACAAAATTCGCGAATGGCCTGAACGATGTTGCCGATCCGCTCGATCCCGTCGATGGCTTGTCGTGCCGCCGCCGGAATTTCTTCCGCCAGCAGCGCGACCGGTATTTTCCTGGTCAACGCCGCCACCTTGTCCCACCCGTTCCCGGACTTGGCCGCTTTATCCGCTTCCATGGCCACGGCGATCAGGCCGCCGATGGCGTCTTGAATGAATTTGAGATTGTCGCCGATGAACTGGGTCGGATTGTTGATTTCATGGGCTATCCCTCCGGCCAAGGTTCCCAAGGATTCCATCTGGCTGGTTTCGGTAAAAAGCTCGATCATCCGCGCCCGCTCTTGTTCGGAAAGAAGCTGAGCCGTCACATCCTTGAGCACAACGATGCCCGTAGCGCCGTTGTCGGCGACGGCATGAACCAAAGTCCACGAATTATCCTTGCCGCCGTTGACGCGAAATTGAAGATTGATCCCATCCGCCGGAGCGGTAAAGGCTTGGCGGAACTTGTCCAAATCGTCGTTATGGACTTTTTCGAGAACCGTTTCGAAACCGCGGGTGCCGCTGTTCTGACTTAAACCGAGCATCGCCGCAGCGGTCGGATCCACACACAAAATTCCGCAATCGTCAGACCAAGCCATGCACCCCATTCCCAGAAAATTCAGGGCTTCGCTCAAAGAATGGGCGACGGATTGACTTTGCACGCGAGCACCCAACGGCCCGAAAAACAGAAGAGGCATCATGATGTTTTATATCCGGGACGAAACGGTCGCATTCCTTGTCGGCGTTCGGTTCGGATTAGAGTCGCCGCCATCGCCCAAAGCCGGAGCGGATTGAATGGCCGCATCGAAAGCCCGAACAATCGTTCCGCTGAAACTGCCATCCATATCCGCCTCCTCTTTTGTATTTTAAAGCACAACTCCATGAACTTCCTATCCCAATTTGATGAAGACGAACGACATCATTGAGGAAATCTCAAAAGAACGACAGAATGCGTCTTGTCCCTTTTAGAATCGTGAAAGGATTCCATGCCCCATTCGTCGCATCCGGATCGCGCCAAAGTCGTTTTCGTCGACGATGAGAACGACGTCTTGGAAGGAATTCGCCGCTCTCTTTTGCTGCAGAACGTGGATTGGGATTTGCGTTTTTTTTCCGACCCCAAGCTTGCCCTGGCCGATGAAGACAGTTTGAAATCGGACGTCATCGTCACCGATCTAAGGATGCCGGGGCTTAACGGCATCGAGCTGATGAAGGCGCTTCGCGCCAAGGGCATGAGCGCGGAAATCATCGTCTTGACCGGCACCGGCGACATGGGAACCGCCTTGACCGCCATCAACGAACTTAGCGCGTTCCGGTTCTACATCAAACCCTGTCCGCAGCAGCGGTTGGTGGAAGGCATCAAGGACGCCATCGACCAGCGCAAGGCGTCGATGGCGGCCACCGACCTTCTTCCCTTCGCGGTCCTGGGCGTCGACAGCGGTCAACGCATCACCTTCATGAACAAGGAAGGCGCGACCCTGGTCAACGAAACCAAGCTTATCGTCGTCGACGGCGCCGGGCGATGCCGAGCCGCCACCGTCGCCCAGACGGCCACGCTTCACAATGCCATCGAATCGGTCCTGAAAACCGGCGATGCGACGGTGCTGGGATTGGACGACAACACCGGCGAGACCCGATTCTCGGTGCTGATCGAACGGGCGGTCGGCGGCAGCGGCAACGCATCGGCCTTTCTGTTCATCTCCGACCCCAACAAACGCCGCCCGCCATCCATGGACGCCTTGAAGCAATTGTTCAATTTCTCCAATTCCGAAGCCAAGTTGGCTTTTGGTCTGGCGCAGGGCCTGGACATCAAGGAAGTGGCGGAAAACATGGAGGTTACGGTGCAGACCGCTCGGACTTACCTGCGCAGCCTTTTCGAGAAGACCAACACCAACCGGCAGGCCGATCTGGTTCGCACCCTGATCACCGCCATTCCCCTGCCCGGTTCGATTGCTTGAAAACGGACTATTGCGTCTCCTTCGGTTCCCAGACCATGGTAGCCTCGTCTTTCGCGCTGTAGCAAAGGTCGGTAATGATCGCCGACGATACCCGCTTGGGCGTTACGCCGTTAACAGTCAGCACCCCTTTATGGACCAATTGCCACCCGGAAGCGGCGCAAATCCGGTTGGGAACCTTGTCGGCGACGACGGTGATCCGGCCTTCGACGGTCTTCCGTTTGATCTGCCCGCCAAACGTACTTGCCGCGTCGTCTGAACCGGGCTTGGCGGCGGCGATCATCTGGTCGGTAAGCGTCTTGGCATCCAGAAAGATGGAATTGCGGTCGGAGCGGCTGCTTTGCCAAACGATGCTGCCGACCAGGATCGCGGCGAACACCGAAGCGGCCACCAAAAGTTTGAGCGCGAAGTTTTTTTCGGTCGGAACGGCGCGAGGCGCCTTCGCCGCCACGTTGTCTTCCTTCGCTCCTTGGGGATAATCGATGTCGCGGGGCAACCGACGTTCTTTGGCGGCCTGCAACACCTCGACACAATCCCTTGCCGTTCTGGCCGCTCTCGCCTTCTGAACGGTCGACGGCGGTTCCAACACCCGCCCCACGAACATATCGTTGACACACTGAATCAATTTGCCACGCAGGGACTCATCTCCGGGCTGACGCAGGATCAAACCCACGGTTTGCTTGACCAGTTCCTTCAGCCGCGACGGCTCCTTGATCGACGGTATCTTTTTGACGATGATTTGATAGAGGGCGTCCAGCTCTTGCGGATTAAGGGTCAATTCGCTCATTTGCCAACTCCCCAGAAGGAGGCCCGTGCGCGGTAACGCCCGTCGCCACCCGTACCTGGTATGCACTCACAGCCTTATGGCTTAATTGTGTTGCATATTGGAGGACATTTCCATCGGTTCGTATCCCCATTTGGGGACGGCGCCGTTAAGCCTCGCGACGATGCGATCCCTGTTCATCGTCGGACGGCTCGATCCCGCCCCCGTCTTCCTCGTCTTCGGGCAAATGCAGCATGCCGGAATTGTAATCGTAGTCGAAAATTTCCGCGTACCGCCCCCAATCGACCATGACCTCCAAGACCCGTTCCGCCTCTTCGTTGGTCAGGTAATCCTGCAATTCCTGCAAGAACCGGTCTTCCGGAGCGCGGTGCTTGGGGCGATCGTCCAAGACCCGTTTGATATGCGTGGCCAACGGAATGGTTTGCAGCAGATGCTCGGCGAAGATGGCTTTGCGCTGTTCGTTTTCGGCTTCAACCAGAACGCGGCCGCCGGGCGTCAGGAAAATGTCGCCTTCGGCCAAACGCGCGAAGCCAAGCACGCGCAAACCGTCGTAGATATGAAACAAGGTATCGTCGGGCAGTTCCGTCACTTCCGCCAAAGCGGGCAAGTCGGCCCGGCCGTCGAAGGGGTTGTCGGCGATGGTTTCCAGGATTTCAACCATTTTTCCGGGCGTCGTATCGGGCAGGCGATAGCCGATGGTCAGTTGTTCGACCCCGGCCGCCATGCGGCCATGGGCGGTCATCAGTCCGTAGACTTCGTCGACGATCTGCCGAAAAGCGGCGGATTCGGTATCGCGAGGGCGCGGAAGATTGATGGGTATCTCGGCCCGCACCCGTCCGGGGTCGCTGGAAAAAACCAGAACCCGATCGGCCATGGACACGGCCTCTTCGATATTGTGCGACACCAGCAAGATGCCCTTGGTGGGGATGCGCCGTTCGTCCCACAACTCCAGCAGATCGGCCCGCAACGTTTCCGAGGTCAGCACATCCAGCGCCGAAAACGGTTCGTCCAGCAGCATCACGTCGGGACGCATGACCAGGGCGCGGGCAAAACCGACCCGCTGCCGCATGCCGCCGGACAGTTCCTTGGGATAGGCGCTTTCGAACCCGCCCAATCCGATCATCTCGATGGCGTCCTGGGCGCGTTCCTCGCGCTCGAGAACCGGCACGTCCAGCGCTTCCAACCCCAATTCCACATTTTCCTGAACGGTCAGCCAGGGAAACAGCGCGAAAGATTGAAACACCATCGAAATGCCCCGGGCGGGACCGGTCATTTCCTCGCCGCGATAAAGAACCTGCCCGCCATTGGCGCGGGTCAAACCGGCCATGATCCGCAGCAGGGTCGATTTTCCGGAACCCGACTTGCCCAGCAAAGCGACGATTTCCCCTTCGGCCAATCGGAAATCCACGCCTTCCAGCACGGTCCGCTCCTTGCGGTCCGGCGTGCGGAACGTCTTCTTGACATTGGACAGGTAAAGCAAGTCGGTCGTCGAAGACGGGGCGGTTGCGGTCATGACAGCGTACCTTCTTTCATTAATCCAAACGCAGCCTTTCCGAGGCGATCACGTACATCCGGCGCCACAGCAACCGATTGAACGCCATGACGAACAGGCACATGACGGCGATACCCAAGGCGATCCTGGGAAAATCGCCCTTGTCGGTCGCATCGGCGATATACGAGCCAAGGCCGACCGCTTGATACTTCGTATCGCCCCAACTGACCAGTTCCGACACGATGCTGGCGTTCCACGACCCGCCCGAGGCGGTTATCGCTCCGGTGATGTAAGACGGAAAGATGGCGGGAAGAATGAACCGCTTCCACCTCAGCCATCCCTTAAGGCCCAGATTGGTCGCCGCGTCCTTCATGTCCTGCGGCATCGCCGACGCACCGGCGATGACGTTGAACAGAATATACCACTGCGTCCCCAGAATCATCAAAGGACTGGTCCAGATATCCGGATCAAGCTGAAAGTGGTGAATGGCGATCACGGCCACCGGAAACATCAGATTGGCCGGAAACGCCGCCAGAAACTGAGCGACAGCCTGAAGGTTCTGGGCCATGTGCGGCCGCAAGCCGATCCACACCCCGACGGGAACCCAAACGAACGACGCCATGACGATCAGCACCACCACGCGGGTCGTGGTCGCCAAGCCGTAAGCCAGGACCCGCCACACCTCGGACGTGGACACCTCATCGGAAACGAAGATAGCGACTTTGGTCACGGCAACAGCCGAAGCCACGATCAACAGTACGTTCCACAGCGGATCGAACCAGACCGGCAAGGAGAACCGGGGCCCCACCGCCCGGAAGAATTTTACTTCGCGTTCCTGCCTTTGCCCCAAATGCTGAACGAACCTTAGCAATCTCGCCAACAGCGACAGCAAGCCCTGAAACATGCGAGCCCGTTGCAAGACGGTCAGAAGCCAGGATTCCGGCACCTGCTCGCCGGGCATGGTTTCAACCTTGAACTTATCCGCCCAAGCGACCAGCGGCCTGAAGAACAATTGATCGTAAACGATAATGCCGGCCAGCACCGCCAGAATGGCCCAGCCGATGGCCGGCAGATTGCGTTCGTTGATGGCCAGGGCAATATAACTGCCGACGCCGGGCAGCATGATGTTCTGACCGGAAACGGTTATGGCCTCGGACGCCACCACGAAGAACCACCCGCCCGAAACCGACATCATCATGTTCCAAACCAGACCGGGCACCGACCACGGCAATTCCAGCCGCCAGAACCGCTGCCACGGGGTAAGATGGAACATATTGGCCGCTTCGATCAGGTCATTGGGAACCGTGGTCAGCGATCCGAACAGGCTGAACGTCATGTTCCACGCCTGCGACGTGAAAATGGCGAAGATCGCGGCGCATTCCACCCCCAGCAAATTGCCCGGAAACAGCGCGATGAAACCGGTTACGGTAATCGACAGAAACCCCAGAATGGGAATGGACTGCAAAACATCCAAGATGGGAATAAGAACGCGTTCCAGCGGCTTAATCTTGGCCGCCAAGGTGGCGTAGACCAGGGTAAAGGCCAGGGAAGCAGCCAACGCCGCGGCCATCCGCAATGCGCTTCGCAACAAATAATAAGGCAAATTGGACGGGTCCAAGGATATGTCGATCGGCTGCCCCACATCGTAGGGCGTCGTCATTTGACTTCCGCCGTAAGCCAGCACCGTCAACAGCAGGAAAATGAACGGAATCAGCGCCACGTCCCATGCGTTGGGTCTGATCTGGGCCAGCTCGATTTGTGTTCGCTGTTGGGACAAGGCTGAATCCTTAAGGCGGTTGCGGGCCTTCATACCCGTTCACTTGGCCAAAGTCGAGCCTAATAGCCGCTGTCAATAAAGTGTAAAATTCGTGCCGTCGGGATTACTCGCGGCCCCGCGCATTCATTTGCCAAGCCAGTGGAAACCGGCGGCGGCATGGGGTATAGTATGCATGCCGGTTTACCGGCTATGGCGCTAAACACCTTGTGGAATAAGCGTTGCGGACCCGGGGGCGGTACCCGGCGCCTCCACCATTTCGATTAAGGGGGCGAAACAGGATCGACGCGCGTAGTAAAGATAAGGTTTGTTCCCGGCATGATACCACCGTTATCGGGTCGATCTAACAAGTGCCAACGACAACGTTGCATTTGCCGCTGCGGCCTAATCCGTAAGCGCGGTCCGGGGGGAACCGGGCAACAGAACTCCCCCCACTTAAATGCGAGGACAAGGTTGGGGACTGATGAAGGACGGCGTTAATTACGAACAGTTGGTGGAAAAAGCCCTGAGACGGGTGGTTCATGACGTTCTCGAAATCGCAAGTCGCGACGGCCTATACGGCGACCAGCATTTCTTCGTGACCTTTTGCACCTCCGACTCCCGCAATTCCATACCGCAGTGGCTTCTGGTCAATCACCCCGAGGAAATGAGCGTCATCCTTCAGCACCAGTTCTGGGATCTCGCCGTCGATGACGAGGCTTTTTCGGTAACGCTGTCGTTCGGCGGCAAACCCGAGCGGCTTCGGGTCGTGTTCGATACCGTATCCGCTTTCAGCGATCCGGCGTCCAAGTTCGAATTGCAGTTCCGGTCCAGCGTTCCCGCTCGCAAGCAGCAGCTTCCCGATGCGTCCGTCCCTCTCGGCCCCGCCGAAATAACGGCGGAAAAGAAGGAAAATACCGAAGGGGCCGACAACGTGGTGACGCTGGACGCCTTCCGTAAGAAATAAATCCTTCCCCCTTTTTTCCAAAACCGAGGTTTGTCATGAGCGATTTCGTTTACCACGATTTGTTTCAGCTTGAGCACGACGACACGCCGTATCGTCTGTTGACCGCCGACGGGGTCGCGACCGCGACGTTCGCCGGAAAACCGGTTCTGACCGTCGAATCGGCCGCGCTGACCAAGCTGACCTACGACGCCATCCACGACACCTCGCATCTGCTGCGCCCCGCCCATCTCGGCCAGTTAAGGGCCATCCTGGACGACCCGGAAGCCAGTTCGAACGACCGTTTCGTCGCCTTGGACCTGTTGAAAAACGCCTGCATCGCGGCGGGCGGCGTGCTGCCCATGTGTCAGGACACCGGAACCGCCATCGTCATGGGGAAAAAGGGGCAGCGCGTTTGGACCGACGGAAGCGACGAGGCCGCCATTTCCGAAGGGGTGCAGCGCGCCTATACCGACCTTAACCTGCGCTATTCCCAAACCGCCGCCTTGACCATGTACGATGAGGTCAACACCGGCACCAACCTGCCCGCCCAAATCGATCTGTTCGCCACCCAGGGCGATTCCTACAAGTTCATGTTCATGGCCAAGGGCGGCGGTTCGGCCAACAAGACGTTCTTGTTCCAGCAAACCAAGGCGCTGCTTAACCCCGCCAGCCTCGCCAAGTTTCTTAAGGAACAAATCCCCACCTTGGGAACGTCGGCGTGCCCCCCCTATCATCTGGCCATCGTCATCGGCGGCCTGTCGGCGGAAATGACCTTGAAGACCGTCAAGCTGGCCTCGGCCAAGTACCTGGACGGCTTGCCGCCCACCGGCGACAAGTTCGGCCGCGCATTCCGCGATCGCGAGTTGGAGGCCCAGGTTCTGGCCATGACCCAACATTTGGGGATCGGCGCGCAATTCGGCGGCAAGTATTTCTGCCATGACGTCCGGGTCGTTCGTTTGCCGCGTCACGGTGCTTCGTGCCCGGTCGCCATCGGCGTCTCGTGCTCGGCCGACCGCCAGATCCTGGGCAAAATCACCGCGGACGGGGTTTTCATCGAAGCCCTGGAAACCGATCCCGCGCGCTTCCTGCCCGAAATCAAGCAAGAGGCTCTGCCCGGCGAGGTGGTCAAAATCGACCTGAACATGCCGATGGATCAAATCCGCCGGACCTTGTCGGGATATCCGGTCAAGACTCGCGTTTCGTTGTCCGGCCCGATGATCGTGGCCCGCGACATCGCCCACGCCAAGCTGAAGGAACGTCTCGACAGCGGCCAAGGCCTGCCCGATTACTTCAAGCAAATGGCGGTCTATTACGCCGGTCCGGCCAAGACCCCCGACGGCATGGCGTCGGGAGCGTTCGGACCGACCACCGCCGGGCGAATGGATTCCTATGTCGATCTGTTTCAAGCCAATGGCGGCAGCATGGTGATGATCGCCAAGGGCAACCGTTCGAACGCCGTGACCGACGCCTGCAAGACCCATGGCGGTTTCTACCTGGGTTCCATCGGCGGCGCCGCCGCCCGTTTGGCGCAGGATTGCATTCGCAAGGTCGAAGTCATCGAATATCCCGAATTGGGCATGGAAGCCATTTGGCGCATCGAGGTCGAAGATTTCCCCGCCTTTATCGTCGTCGACGACAAGGGCAACGATTTCTTCGCCGATTTCGCCCATGACTGATATCAACGACCTGGGGCAATCCCTTCCGTATTTGGAGCAGGAAGGGTTGGATTGGGGCATTCGTCTGGCGTGGGCCGCCGCCCTGATCGTCGCCGGTTGGTTCGGCGCCGGATGGCTGGAAAAGGGAATAAAGGCGGCGCTGTGCAAATTCAAGCACAGCGACCCCATGGTAGCGGGGTTTTTCTCCAATCTGGCGCGCTGGACGGTCCTGGTCGTCACCGCGCTGGCGGTTCTCGATCGTTTGGGCATTCAGACCACCAGCGTCGTCACCATCCTGGGCGCCGCCGGTCTGGCCATCGGCTTGGCATTGCAAGGCACGCTTAGCAACTTGGCGGCCGGAATCATGCTGCTGTTGTTCCGTCCGTTCCAAGTGGGCGACAAAGTCGAGACCGCGGCGATCGCAGGCACGATAAAAATGGTGGCGTTGTTTCATACCGAATTGGTAACCGACGACAACGTGCACGTCGTCGCCCCCAATTCGGCCCTGTGGGGCGTCACCCTTAAGAATACATCCCATTACGCGATGAGGCGGACGACGTTCATCGTTCCCGTTCCATTCGGCGGTCCCGTGGACAAGGCGCTGGAAATAACCCGCGCGGCCATCGCCAAAGACAGCCGCGTCGCCCAGTCCCCCTCTCCGGACGTGTTCATCCTGCGCTTCAACACCTCGGATAAGGTGACCGAAATCGAGGTCGGGTTGTGGGCGGATCACTCGGTCCTGGCGGCCGTTAAAACCGAAATCCTGGCCGCCATCTATCATGAAATTCTAGAGTATCCGTTATGCGCAAGCCCTCGTTTCAGCCCACATTCGATCATCTCTGATCAATGCGTTGGCAAGGATTAGGAGCTTGCGCATGACGGCGACAAGGGCAATTTTGGGAGGTTTTC
>Ga0316224_1003458_pt1 | contig 12968 bp, 8 predicted proteins | sample TBH18013metaG_FD_206254 | JGI IMG/M metagenome (GOLD analysis project Ga0316224, IMG submission 206254) | Freshwater microbial communities from Trout Bog Lake, Wisconsin, USA - TBH18013 | ecosystem: Environmental > Aquatic > Freshwater > Lake > Hypolimnion/Profundal zone | place: USA: Wisconsin... | reverse complement strand
AGTCGGGCATTCTGGTGATAGTCCATTCGATCCCTCCGGTAAAGCCGATTCGTCGCAGAACCAGCTTCTCGCAGTCAGATCGAATGGACAACCTGTTGAAACATCACACGTAGGGACCAGGGACTAGTGGGAGGGTTGATGGTGTGAAGTACGCGCTCAGCAGGGTGGGGCGAGTTGGAGGCGGGCGGCGAGGGCCTGGGCGGCGGCGCGGGGGGTGAGGTTGTCGACGGGGAGGGTGAGGTGGGCGAGGCGGTACAGGGGAAGGCGGCGGAGGTAGCGGGCTTCGAGGTTGGCGCGGTCGGCGAGGACGGGGCGGATGGCGTCGGTGCCGGAGGTGCGGAGGAGGACGGTTTCAAAGGAGGCTTCGAGGTGGACGAGGCGGGTTGCGGGGTCGTTGAGGAGGAGGGTGCGGGTGCGCTCGTCTTCGATGGCTCCGCCACCTAGGGCGAGGACGACGCGGCGGTCGTTGAGGAGGCGGGCAATGGTTTCGTGCTCGAGCTGGCGGAAGTAGGGTTCGCCGTGGAGGCGGAAGATATCTGCGATGGTGGTGCCGGCGGCGTGCTCGATTTGGCGGTCAACGTCGAGGAATCGCCACCAGACGGAACGGGCGAGGATGCGGCCGACGGTGGATTTGCCGGAGCCCATGAAGCCGGTGAGGACGACGCGGTCGGGGAAGCCGGAGAGGCGTGGGCCGGTGGGCTCAGTCATGGGAGGGGTCCTCTGCAGATTCGAGGGCGATGGCGCGCTGGATTTGGTCCCAGAGCTTGTCTGGGGGGTCAGCGGGGAGGAGCTGGCGGGCGGCTTCGGCGATGGCTTCGAGATCGCGTACGAGAGCCTGGCAGCGGGGACAGGAGCGGAGGTGGGGGTCTAGCTGGAGGTCTTCTCCAGCGCCGATGCGGGCGGCCATGGAGGCCTGGAAGCGGGCGCAGGCGTCTTCGGCGGCAGCGGCCTGTTCGGCGGAGAAATCGGGATTGGTCAGGAATGCATCGGTCACGGGGTGACCTCCCTGTTTTCAGTTTTGGCGAGGGCCTGGCGGAGGCGGAGGCGTGCCTTGTGCAGCTGGGATTTGGAGTTGCCGACGGAGCACTCCAGCATGGCGGCGATTTCGTTGTGTTCGTAGCCTTCAATGTCGTGCAGGACGAAGATCATGCGGTATCCGGCGGGGAGGTCCTGGACGGCTTTTTCGAGGGTCATGCGATCGATGGCGCCGTTGAGGTGCAGATCGGGCGCGCCGAAGCTGCGGATGGGGCCGGAGTCGGGCGCGGTGTCGAGTGCTTCGTCAAGGGAGATGAGGTTGAGTCCCTTGCGGCGGAGGTTCATGAGGACGACGTTGACGGTGAGGCGATGGAGCCAGGTGGAGAAGGCGGAGTCGCCGCGGAAGGAGCGGATTTTGCGGAAGAGCTGGAGGAAGGCTTCCTGGGTGAGGTCTTCGGCTTCAGTGGGGTTGCCCAGCATGCGAAGGCAGAGGGAGTAGACGCGGCGCTTGTGGAGCGCGTAGAGCTCAGCAAAAGCGGCGTGGTCGCCCTGCTGTGCGCGGGCGATGGCGTGGAGGTCGGGGGAAGTGGAAACGGTATCCGCCTGGGGGGATTCGGATTCTTGCCGGGCGGTGTCCTGATGTGTCACTCCAACTCCTGTTCATGATGCAGGTTGCTGCCGCAAGGGGCAGAAGCGGTGAAGCGGGGCCCGTGTTGCAGGGCCTGGAGGGTGCAGGCCCAGGAATGGACGGCGAGGCTTGCCGGAGTTGCGGCAAACGACTGTGCCGGGGAGGGTCTGCTTCCAGCCAGAGGTGGGTTGCGTCAGAAGAAGGAACGGGCTTGGCGGGAAGTAGACAGGTTATGGTGTGTGCCGAATTGGACCGGCACAAGAGGGCGTTGGTTATTAGTATAGGGAACAGGGTTGAGAGCCGTGCGGAGCCTGCCGGGAAGAAGTGAAGCGGGCCGTGCGGAGTGGTGCGGAGTGCAGCGTTTGATGCGGTTTGGGATGGGAGCGAGCGGGCGGCGGCTGGGGTTGGCGGGACGAATTGTCCGGCTGGCGCTGCTGCTGCTGTTGCTGACCCCGATGCTGCATGGGCAACAGGCGGAAAAGAGCACGGCGCTGGAGCCGGAGCGGCGGTTGCTGGCTCGGCTGGATGGGCGCGCTGTGAGCCGGGTGGAGTTTACCGGAATTACGGCGGAGCAACTGGGGCCGATTCCGGGACAACTGGCACAACAGGCGGGTGTGGCTCTGAGCGCGGAGAAGGTGCGGGCGAGCCTGCGACGGCTGTTTGCAACGGGACGCTACGACAGCCTGGCGCTGGAGGCGCGGGAAGAAGGCGGAGGGCTGGTGCTGGTGTTTGCCGGCAAGCCGCGGAGTTTTGTGGGCGTGGTGACGGTGGAGGGGGCGAAGGGAACGAATCTGAATTCACTGCTGCTGCGGGCGAGCCGGCTGACACCGGGCGAGCGGTTTACCGAAGCCGGCCTGCTGCAGGCGGAGACGCAGATGCGCCGGGTGCTGGCGGAAAACGGGTTCCACGAGCCGACGTTTACGCACAAGCTGGTTGAGCACAAGGAAGACCAACTGGTGGATGTGGCGTACACGGTGAACAGCGGCGTGCAGGCGCGGATTGGCACGGTGAGCGTGGAGGGGGACAGCGGGCTGACGGCGGATACGATTCGGCGGGCGGCCAGGCTGGAGACTGGAAAGCTGGTGGACCGGGATACCTCCAGCAAGGCGCTGGCGGGGCTGGAGAAGCGGTACCGGAAGGCAGACCGGCTGGAGGCGGAAGTGAAGCTGGCCAAGCCGGAGTATGACGCTGAAAAGAAGCGGGTGAACTGGCAGGTGACGGCGAATCGCGGCCCGGTGGTGACGGTGGAGGTGGAAGGCGCAAACCTGAGCGAGGACAAAATTCGGAAGCTGGTGCCGGTGTATGAAGAAGGCGCGGTGGATGAGGATCTGCTGAACGAGGGCGGGCGGAACCTGCAGAACTACTACCAGCGGCTTGGGTATTTTGACGTGAAGGTGCGGCATGAGAATCGGAACCCGACGCCTGAGCTGGTGAAGATTGTGTACACGGTGGAACTGGGGGCGCGGCACCGTGTGCAGCGGGTGAGCGTGACGGGGAACAAGTACATTGACCAGCAGACGCTGCGGGATTTGCTGAATGTGAAGGCGAGCGATTCGTTTGAGCGGCAGGGTGTGTATAACCAGCAACTGGTGGCGAGCGATGTGGCGTCGCTGCAGGCGGTGTACCAGAACAACGGCTTCTCGCATGTGCAGGTGACGCCGGAGATTCAGGACTGGGTGAACAGCCTGGGCGTGGCGGTGAAGGCGCATGGGAAACAGGTTCCGCTGAATGTGATTTACCACGTGGAGGAAGGGCAGCAGCAGCGGGTGCACTCGGTGCAGCTTGTCGGGGTGGAACATGGAGAGATGGCGAAGCTGGCGGCGCTGCTGAATACGGCGGCGGGGCAGCCGCTGTCTCCTGAGAGCCTGGCGGGGGACCGGGAATCGCTGCTGACGTGGTATTTGAGCCATGGATTTGACCAGGTGCGGGTGGAGATTTCGCAGACGGAGCAGGCGACGGATGCGAGCCAGGTGGATGTGGTGTTTCACATCACCGAGGGGCAGCAGATCTTCCTGCGGCGGCTGCTGATTACCGGGCTGCACTACACCCGGCCAGAGACGGTGCAGTCGGTGATTCCGCTGCATGACGGGGACCCGCTGGACCAGACAGCGCTGGTGGAGATGCAGCGGCGGCTGTATGACCTGGCGCTGTTTGACGAAGTGAATACGGCGATTCTGAATCCGAATGGGGATGAGGTGCAGAAGACGGTGCTGCTGCAGACGGTGGAGGCGCGGCGCTGGGATGTGAGCTATGGCGCGGGGTTTGAGTTGCAGACGGGAACGGTGAGCGCGGGGACATCGAGCAATCCCAATGGGCGGGTGGGAGCGAGCCCGCGGGGATTGATTGAGGTGAGCCGGATCAACCTGTTTGGGCGGGACCAGACGGCGAGTTTGCGGGGGACGCTCGGTTTGCTGGAGCAGAGGGTGAATCTGCTGTACCAGTACCCGCACTTTCTGGGAAACCGGAACTTTGGATTTGCAATTTCGGCCGGGTACAACAACAGCCAGGATGTGACGACGTACTCGGCATCGAAGCTGGAAGGGAGCTTCCGGCTGACGGAGCACTTTACCGGGGACGGGCACGGGCCCAGCAAGGCGAATACGCTGATTTACCAGTTCATTTACCGCAGGGTGAAGGTGAATGCGGACAGCGTGGAGGTGCCGGCTATTGATATTCCGCTGGTGTCGCAGGCGGTGCGCGTGGGCGGCCCGGCGATGACGTGGATACGGGATACGCGGGATACGCCGCTGGACGCGCATCACGGCACGTACACGAGCTTCCAGGAGTTTTTGTCGTCGGCAATTTTCAGTTCGCAGGCGAATTTCAACCAGGTGGATATTTCGAACTCGAGCTATTACCGGATCGACAAGAACCGGATTGTGCTGGCCCGCAATACGCGATGGGGCCAGGAGCGCGCGTATGGGCGGGCGGCCGATGAGCTGATTCCGCTGCCGGAGCGGTTGTATGGCGGCGGGGCAAATTCGCATCGCGGGTTTGGCGTGAACTCTGCCGGACCGCGCGACCCGCAGACGGGGTATCCGATTGGCGGGGCGGGCGTGTTTGTGAACAGCACGGAGCTGCGGTTGCCTGCGCCGACGCTGCCATTTGTGGGGAATACGGTGAGCTTTGTGCCCTTCCACGATATGGGCAACGTGTTTACGAATGCGAGCGACATTTGGGCGAGCATGTTGCGATTCCGGCAGCAGAACCGGGCGGGATGCCGAAACCTGACGGCAGGCGCGCCGACGGGGCCGGTGACCTCGACGGGGCAGGAGGGAACCTGCACATTCAACTATTTCTCGCACACGGTGGGGATGGGGATTCGGTACAAGACGCCGGTGGGGCCTATCCGCGTGGACTTCAGCTATAACCTGAACCCTCCGATTTACCCGGTGACGTATGATGCGGTGCACAAGGTGAACCTGGTGAAGCCGTATGTGGGCGAGGGTTCGCACTTCAACTTTTTCTTCAGCCTGGGGCAGAGCTTTTGATGGCGACGCGGCGCGGCATGGGCGGCAGTGCGGGGTGGCGGTGGCTGCCTGCGTTGCTGTGTGCGTTGCTTGGGTGCGCGTGTGCCGGGGCGCAGGTTGAGGTGGACCGCGTGGTGGCGGTGGTGAACAACCAGGTGATATTGGCCAGCGATGTGGAGCTGGAGCGGCGGATGTTTCTGCTGCTGCCGGTGCAGGAGCCGGGCGGGGAGACGGCGGCGCAGGCGCTGGAGCGGCTGACGACGCGGGCGCTGATTGAGCAGCAGATTGTGCGCGAAGACCCGAAGGGGATGGATGTGGCGGCGGCGCAGGTGGATGCGTCACTGACGGAGCTGAAGCAGAACCTGCCGGGATGCCGGCAACAGGAGTGCATGTCGGCGGAGGGTTGGGCGGCGCACCTGGCGGCGATGGACCTGACGGTGGAGGAAGTTCGCGGGTACTGGATGAACCGGATGGCGGTGCTGCGGTTTATCGAGATGCGCTTCCGGTCGGGGATCCGGATTGCGCCGGAAGAGATTGAGAAGTACTACCGGGAGAAGCTGACGCCGCAGTATGCGAAGGCGGCGGATGTGCCGCCGCTGGAGCGGGTGAGTGCACGGATTGAAGAGGTACTGCTGCAGGAGCAGGTGAACGCGCTGCTGAATGACTGGCTGAAGACACTGCAGGATGAGGGCCAGGTGGAGGTTCTGGATCCGGCGCTGCGGGGGGCGGTCCAGGTTGGCGGTGCGCCGAACGGCGAACGTGGGGGTGGCCGGTGACGGAGGACCCACAGAAGATACCTGAACCCCAGGGCGACGCGGCGGCTGAGAGGGATGCGCGGGAACGCGAGGCGCTGAGCCATGAGTCGGTGTCTGAGCGGGCGGCCGAGCTGCTGGAAGAGCTGAAGCCGCGGATTCGCAAGGGGCGGCGGTGGCTGCTGCATCTGGGTGTGTCGGGTGGGTCGCTGGCGGTGCTGACGCTGGCGTGCCTGATTGCCGCGTATGTGTGGGTGAGCACGCCGGAGTTTGAGAACCTGGTGCGGAAGCGGCTGATTGCGGAGATGGAAGCAAGCACGGGCGGCCGGGTGGAGATGGCGCGATTCCACTGGAATGTGCTGCGGCTGACGGTGGAGGCCGAGGGGGTGACGATCCACGGGCTGGAGCCGAAGGGGGAAGAACCGTATGCCCATGTGGACAGGATTCATGCCGAACTGGGGATATATGGGCTGCTGCAGACGGGGGTGAGCTCGCGGGTGGTGCTGCATGCGCTGGAGCTGGATCGTCCCACGTTTCACCTGATGGTGAATGCGGACGGGACGACGAACCAGCCAAAGCCGAAGCGGGTGTCGCAGCCGGGCAAGCCGGTGCTGGATACGCTGTTTGACCTGCGGGTGGGCAGCTTTGAGGCGCGGCAGGGGCGAATACACATTGGCAGCGTGGTGAAGGACCTTCCATACGACTGGCGGGTGCAGGATGCTTCGCTGGGACTGTCGTGGGTGCCGAGCGTTGGAGAGACGCCGGGAGCGAACGCAAGCAGCGAAGACGACGGAGTGTACCGGCTGGCGGTGGGGCTGAACGAGATGACCTATGCGCAGGGCGACACGCTGGGCAAGGTAGAGCCGCTGGTTGGGCACGTGGATTTGTCGGCGCTGCTGACGAAGAAGAGCCTGCGGATTGAGCAGATGCGGTTGGAGTCGCTGGGGCGGATGCTGTTTGTGAAGGGCGGAGTTTCTGACTTTGCTGCGGCTACCTGGGATGGCGAGGTTGACGGGGATGTTGACTTGCGCGGGCTGCCGGGGGGCTCGGGATTTCCGTTTATCCGGAGCGGTGTAGCGCACGTGACGGCGACGCTCATGGGCAAGGCTGACAAGTTCCAGGGCCGGGGCAGCCTGAACGGCGCCAACATCCGGTATTTTGACCCGTTTGTGGATGCGACGGTGCGGGACTTGACGGCGGTTTTCCAGATGGACGAGCGGAAGCTGCTGGTATCGGATGTAAAGACGCACCCGGTGGGCGGGGGCGAGATTGACGGCGAGGTTTACCTGGACAACTGGCTGGCCTTGACGCCGCCGCCGGGCAGCGCGCTGGCATTGAAGGTGAAACGGGAGCATCTGGTGCTTCCTATACCGACGGGGCGGGTGCGGGCGACGCTGCATGAGATTACGCTGGATAACTTGCTGGACATGACGGCGAACCGGCAGTACCGGCGGCTGGGGCTGGATACGGTGGTGAACGGGCCGGCGTGGTCCGACTGGACGGGGCTGGCGTTTGACCTGAGCATTGGCGCGCACCTGAACATGGCGGCGAGCGGGAAGCCGGAGCCGGGCGAGGTTCCGGTGGCGGGAGAGGTAGAAGGGACGTACCACGCGGACCAGGGCGTTATCCAGATGCGGACGATTGATGTGCAGATGCCGCACAACACGCTGACGGGGTCGGGTGCGCTGGCGGTTTTCCCGATTGACCGTGCTTCGGACCTGGATTTGGAGATGCACTCGTCGGACTTGACGGAGTTTGACGGGGCGCTGCGGGCGCTGGAGCTGAAGCGGAATGACCGCGTGGGAGCGGCGGCGCTGATTGCGACAATGACACCGCAGGGGAGCGACGGCAAGCTGCTGCATGGGCAGGCGAGCTTCAAGGGGCGGCTGACGAGCTCGTGGATACGGCCTCGGGTGGAAGGACACCTGGAGGGGACGAATGTGGGGCTGGAGATTCCGCCGCTGAAGGCGACAGATCCGCCGCGGTTCCTGGCTTGGGACAAGGTGGTGGGTGACGGGATTTACACGCCGGCGCGGATCCAGTTTACGAACGCGACGCTGAACCGGGGCGGGGCGACGCTGGAGCTGGAAGGCGAGGTGGACAGCCGCGAGCCGAACTACAGCCTGGACGAGGTGGCGGACGAGTTTGACAGCGGGGCTAGCGTTCGGGTGCACGCGGATATGCGGGGATTTGGGTTGGACGACCTGCTGCCGCTGGCGGGAGTGACAGCGCCGGTGACGGGCAAGATGAATGCGCGGGTGGATGTGCAGGGGGTGGTGACGGCGCTGAACGGGACGGGGACTGCCGAGGTGATGAAGGGCGAGGCGTACGGGGTTCCGGTGGAGCGGGTGCGGGTGGCGGGAAATTTGCGGGACCAGGTGCTGCACCTGACCAGCGTGAGCGTGGAAAAGGGCGCAGGGCGGATGACGGGGACCGCGAGCTGGGATTTGGACAAGAGCCGCTTTACGGTGGAGGCGAAGGGCTCGGGAATTGATATTGCGAACCTGCAAAAGGTGCAGGCGGATACCACGCCGTTTGCGGGCAGGCTGGGCTTTACGGTGAGCGGAAGCGGGACGGTGGACGATCCGCGGTTGCAGGCTCACGCGGTGCTGAGCGGGATGAAGCTGGGGACCGAGCCGGTTGCGGATCTGGTGGTGAATGCGAGCACAAACAAGCGAACGGTGGTGTATGACCTGAACTCGCATCAGAGCGCGGGGGAGTTTAACGCGCACGGGCAGACCACGCTGGACAGCGAGCTGGGGACGCAGGCAAGTGTGCGGTTTTCGCGGTTTGATGTGGGGGCGCTGTTGCAGTTGCTGCAGGTGCGCGGGCTGACGGGCAGCTCAAACCTGGAGGGCACGGTGGAGCTGAATGGGCCGCTGGCGCATCCTGAGAAGATTAACGGCGAGGCGAAGCTGGGCGAGCTGGCGGTGGTGATTGAAGGCGTTCATCTGGCAAGCCAGGGAGCGGCACACGCGGTGATTGCGAACGGGATTGCGCGGCTGGACCCCTTGAAGATTACCGGCGAGGATACGGATATTGAGCTGGGCGGGAGCCTGGGACTGACGGGCAAGCAGCAAATGGATTTGGCGGCGAAGGGGACGGTGAATCTGCGGCTGATGGAGTCGATTGACCCCGACCTTATTGCGAGCGGATCAACGAGCTTCCAGTTGGAGGCGCATGGGCCGCTGCTGGACCCGGTGCTGACGGGCAAGGCGGAGTTCCACAATGGGGCGATGGCGCTGGGGGATTTTCCGAACGGGTTGAGCCAGATTAACGGGACGCTGGAGTTTATCCAGCAGCGGCTGGAGGTGCGGTCGCTGACGGCAATGAGCGGCGGCGGACAGTTGCGGGTGGCCGGGTATCTGGGATTCCAGCATGGGTTGTATGCGGATTTGTCGGCGACGGGGGAGGGGATTCGGCTGCGGTATCCGCAGGGGATAAGTTCGCTGGCGGATGCGAAGCTGAAGCTGCAGGGGCCGCAGCAGAATCTGCTGCTGTCGGGCGAGGTGCAGGTGACGCGGTTTGCGGTGAATTCTGACCTGGATTTGACGCAACTGACGGCGCAGAGCAACTCGGTGCAGCCGGTGGTCTCGCAGGATGCGCCCTCGAACCATATCCGGCTGGATGTGCATCTGACGACTGCGCCGCAGTTGAACTTCCAGAATGCGTTCGCGAAGCTGGCCGGGGATGCGGATTTGCGGTTGCGGGGGACGCTGGCGTCGCCGTCGCTGCTAGGGCGGATTTCCCTGACGGAGGGAAGCGCGTCGGTAGCAGGGACGCGGTATGAGCTGCAGCGCGGGGATATTACGTTCAACAACCCGGTGCGCATTCAGCCGATTGTGGACCTGGACGCGACGGCGCGGGTGGAAGACTATGACATTACGCTGGGGCTGCACGGGACGACGGACAAGCTGCGGGTGAGCTACCGGAGCGAGCCGCCGCTGCCGGAGGCGGATGTGATTGCGTTGCTGGCGCTGGGGCGGACGAGCAGCGAGCAGCGGATTAATTCGCAGACGCAGCAGCAGGCGGGGGATAATCCGACGACGGACGCGCTGCTGGGCGGGGCGCTGAATGCGACGGTATCGAGCCGGGTGCAGCGGCTGTTTGGGTCGGGCGCGGTGAAGGTTGATCCGAACTTTATCGGGTCGATTGGCAACTCGTCGGCGCGGGTGACGGTGGTGGAGCAGATTGGGCAGAACGTCACGTTCACGTTTGCCAGCAATGTGAACTCGACGGCGCAGCAGTTGATTCAGGCGGAGATTGCGGTGAACCGGCATGTTTCGGTGCTGGTGACGCAGGATGAGTCGGGAATTTTCTCGATGGTGCTGAAGGCGCGGCGGCGTTACCGGTAAGCAAAACCGGGTTTGTGAATTCAGACAAAACCTTTTTCGTCTTCCTGTGTCCAATGGGGCAGAGACCGCGAGTGGCTGCGAATTACGGTAGCGATGCGACGGTCCACGATGCATGAGACAGGAGGAATAAAAAATGACTACCAGGCGAATTTTGAGCGGGATGATGCTTGCTGCGCTGGTGATGGCGGCAGGTATGGCCCACGCTGCACCCCGAGCGGGTGGGCAAAGCGAGAGCAATACAACCACGGTCGCTGCGGCGACGGCGAAGCTGGAAAAGAAGCAGTTCCAACAGGTGAAGGTGACGGTTGACAACGGTGTTGCCACACTGACTGGAACTGTCGCGCTGGCGATTGACAAGTCTGACGCGGAGAAGCGCGTTGCGCATGCCAAGGGCGTCGCGGCGGTGCGAAACCTGATTACCGTGAGCGGGCCGCAGGTGGCGGACTCTGAACTGGAAAAGAAGCTGGGCGAAAAGCTGGCCTATGACCGCGTGGGCTACGGCAACACCTTTAACGCGATTACGCTGAAGGTGGAAAATGGGCAGGTTACGCTCGGTGGCCATGCTCGCACGTACATGGATCGCGACTCTGCGGTAGCGGTGGTGAGCACCTACCCGGGAGTGAAGGATGTGGTGGACGAGGTCGAGGTGGATCCGGTGTCGATCATGGATGACCAACTGCGGCTGGCGGTGGCGCGGGCGGTGTATGGCGATGCGCAACTGAGCCGTTATGGGATAGACCCTGCCAAGCCGATTCGCATCAGCGTGCAGAACGGCAATGTGGAGCTGTACGGAACGGTGGACACGAAGGGAGACAAGGAAGTGGCCTACCTTCGTGCGATGGGTGTTCCGGGTACCTTCAGCGTGAAGAGCTACCTTCAGGTAGCCGGCTCTGGCGGGGAAACCAACTGACCGCAGGCCGAAGATCAGCCAACAGAACCAAAGCCCCCGGGAAAGAGTCCGGGGGCTTTGCCTTTGGGGTGGATTTGTTCTGGCTACTTCCAGCGGAAGATTTTGAGGGCGATGGCGAAGGGGGCGACGAACCAGAAGACCAGGGTGAGGACGGGGAGGAGAAGCTGGTTGAGTCCCTGGCCCTGGAGCATGTTGCCGCGCATGGCGTCGATGGCAGCGGTGAGCGGGAGAGCGTGGACGAGCGGCTGGATGATGGCGGGGAAGCGGGTGGCGGAGAAGAAGATGCCGGAGAGGATCCACATGGGCATCATGGTGAGGTTCATGAGGCCAGAGGCGGCTTCCATGGTGCGGGCGCGGGAGGCGACGAGCAGCGCGAGCGCCGAGAAGGCCAGCGAGGTGAGGACGCAGACCAGGACGAGCTGCCAGATGGGCCCGCGGAAGGGGATTCCGAAGGTGACGCGGGCAAAGCCGAGGAAGAAGCCCACCTCAATGACGAGGATAAAGATGCGGGAGAGCAGGAAGGATGCCAGGTACTGCCAGCGAGGCATGGGCGAGGCAATCATGCGCTTGAGGAGCTTTTTCTGGCGGGCCTCGACGATGGCAAAGCCCATGCCCCACATGGCGGAGCCCATGAGGTTCATGCCGAGCAGGCCGGGCACGACGAAGTCGATGTAGCGAGCGCCGGCCTCGTGGACGTACTGGTTTTGGGCGCTGAGGGCGGGTTTGCGGCCGGCGGCCTGCTGGAGGGCGTCGTCGGCGAGGAGGCGGGCGTTGCGGGCGTCGGGGTTGGTGTCGTCGTAGCGATAGGTGACGGAGCCGTGGTTGTCAACGGCGAGGACGAGGATGCGTCCGGTGGCGAGGGCATGCGCGCCGGCTGCGTCGTCGAGGGTGGTGGCGGAGAGGCCGTGGTCCTGGGCGAGCATGGCGGTGAGCTGCGGGGTGGTGGCGGCGACAGGCAGCACCTCAGGCGGGCGATTGCGAAAGGCCATGCCGAGGCCGACGACCATGAGGATGGGGAAGATGAAGATCCAGAAGATAGCCTCCGGCTCGCGAAAGAAGAGGCGGAAGCGTGCGGTGGTGAGCTGATAGAGCGAGCTGAGTTCGCGGCGGGTTGGGCTACTCATCGCGCAGATTCCTTCCGGTGAGGGCTACAAAGACGTCTTCGAGGGTGGCAGAATGGGTGCGGAATTCGGAGAGTTCAAGGCCCTGGCGGGTGAGGGCGGCGAAGATTTCCGGCACAGCGGTGTGGAGTTCCGTGACGGAGAGCTGATGCAGGCCGGCATCGACGCGGTGGGACTGGATGCCGGGGATGGCGAGGAGCGGGGCGGTATCGACCGCGCCGTGGGAGTTCGCGTCGCCTGCGGCCCCGGCGACAGCGAACTCGACGATGTGCTCGCCGCCGATGGAGGCGATGAGCTCGTTGGGGGTGCCGAGGGCGATGACCTGGCCGTGGTCCATGACGGCGACGCGGTCCGAGAGGCGCTCGGCTTCGTCCATGTAGTGGGTGGTGAGGATGATGGTGCGGCCGGCCTGCTTGAGCTTGTCGACGAGGTCCCAAAGGTGGCGGCGAGCCTGGGGGTCGAGGCCGGTGGTGGGCTCGTCGAGGAAGAGGAGTTCGGGGTCGCCGACGAGGGCGCAGGCCATGGCGAGGCGTTGTTTTTGTCCGCCAGAGAGGCCGCCGACGCGGGAGGTACGTTTTTCGTCGAGCTGGGCCATGGCGATGAGCTCGTCGACGGAGAGGCCCTGATTGTAGAAGCTGCGGAAGAGGCGGATGATTTCTTCGACGGTGAGCTTGTCAGGGAATTGGGTTTCCTGGAGCTGGACGCCGATGCGCTGGCGGAGCTGGGCGGCGTTGCGGGCCCAGGTGAGGCCGAGGAG
>Ga0316224_1003457_pt1 | contig 12984 bp, 9 predicted proteins | sample TBH18013metaG_FD_206254 | JGI IMG/M metagenome (GOLD analysis project Ga0316224, IMG submission 206254) | Freshwater microbial communities from Trout Bog Lake, Wisconsin, USA - TBH18013 | ecosystem: Environmental > Aquatic > Freshwater > Lake > Hypolimnion/Profundal zone | place: USA: Wisconsin... | reverse complement strand
TCAACCGTCTTTTACCCGAAGGCAAATCCCGCTGACCAGGCCGCTTTTCCCACCACGCCAAACCCTCCGGCCGTCGCGGTGAGGGGCGGGTTCTAGACCCTCCCGACCAACTCGTCAATGCCTATTGTGAAGGCTTGGTGACGCCGCCCCAGAACTTGGGACGAACTCTCAGTGTAGTCCGAGCGGCACCGGCCCGCAATCCTATTCTGCCCCCTTGCACCGCGCCCCTGCCGCGACCTTATACACGGTCGGGAGGATGCATGGACCTCGGGTCACAACCCTATTGTCGGCTGGAATGCGAAGGCCCTAAAGTCGGGAAAGTTTGCGGGGAGCAGGCCATGGCCACCAAGTCTCGGACACAGATCATCGACGACATCGAAGACTGCATCGCCCGCAACGGCGCCAACTTCGCCGAGTGGTATGTGGGCTTCACCGGCAGTCCCAAGGTCAAGCTGTTCAATCACCATAAGCTGAAGGACAAGGGCGACGCCTGGATCTCGCGCCTGGCCAAGGACGAATACGAGGCCCATGAGGTCGCCGAGTTCTTCCGCACCAACCGCCGCACCAAGGGACCGGGCGGCCAGCCCACCGACAACGACCTTTACGTCTACGCTTACAAGATGAAGCCCCACACCAAGCCTTGAGACCGGGGCAACGGCAGGCTTGCTCCCCCCTCCCCTCCCAGGGCTATGCTGCCCATCATTTGGTCTCACCGGGAGGCATCATGGATCCGCGCCCCAGCAACCGCACCACCGCCGAGCGCGATGTCGATTCGGTTCTGCACCCCTATACCAATCTGGTCCGCCACAAGGAGGTGGGGCCGCTGGTGATCACCCATGGCCGGGGGGTCTCGGTGTTCGACGAGCAGGGCCGCGATTATATCGAGGGGCTGGCGGGGTTGTGGTGCACCTCGCTGGGCTGGGGCGAGGAGCGGCTGGTGGCGGCCGCCAGCGCCCAGATGCGCAAGCTGCCGTTCTACCACCTGTTCAGCCACAAGACCCATGATCCGGCGGTGGAACTGTGCGACCGCCTGTTGGGGCTGGCGCCGGTTCCCATGTCCAAGGTGTTCCTGGCCGGGTCGGGATCGGAGGCCAACGACACCGCCATCAAGCTGATCCATTACCGCGCCAATGCCCTGGGCCTGCCGGCCAAGAAGAAGATCATCGCCCGCGACAAGGCCTATCACGGCGTCACCGTCGCCACCGCCTCGCTGACCGGTCTGGTCAACAACCAGCGGAGCTTCGACCTGCCGATCCCCGGCGTATTGCGGGCCGGTTGCCCTCATCATTACCGCTTCGGTCTGCCGGGCGAGAGCGAGGAACAATTCGCCACCCGTCTGGCCGAAGAGCTGGAGGCGCTGATCCTGGCCGAGGGGCCGGAGACCGTCGCCGCCTTCTTCGCCGAGCCGGTAATGGGGGCCGGCGGCGTCATCGTGCCGCCCAAGGGCTATTTCCCCAAGATCCAGGCGGTGCTCGACAAATACGACGTGCTGTTGATCGCCGACGAGGTCATTTGCGGCTTCTGCCGCACCGGCCGGATGTTCGGCACCGAAACCTTCGGCATCCGCCCCGACATGATGACCCTGGCCAAGGGCCTGTCCTCGGGCTACGCCCCGATCTCGGCACTGATGGTCAACGAGCGGGTATACGCGCCCATCGCCGCGGAATCCGGGCGCATCGGCGTCTTCGGCCACGGCTATACCTATGGCGGCCATCCGGTCTCGGCGGCGGTGGCGGTCGAAACCCTGAACATCTATGCCGAACGCGATATCCTGGCCCAGGTGGCCCTGGTCGCGCCGGTGCTGCAGCAGGGGCTGGCCGGGTTCCGCGACCACCCCCTGGTGGGCGAGGCCCGGGGAATCGGCCTGATCGGCGCCCTGGAACTGGTCGCCGACAAGGCGGCCAGGACACCGTTCGATGCTGGACGGGCGGTCGGCGCCATGGTGGTGGCCAAGGCCCAATCCCACGGCGTCATTCTGCGCGCCATGGGCGACACCATCGCCTTCTCGCCGCCCCTGATCATCACCGCCGAGGAGATCGCCGAGATGCTGCGGCGCTTCGGCCGAGCGCTTGACGAAACTCAGGGCGCACTGGGTTGAGGGCCTGCCCCAAAACAGGCTCTGAGGCCCGATTAAAATGGTACCCTCGTGCAGGATTACGGCGAGTACACTTGCACGCGGGGTTTTGCTTCCTCTAGGATCGCCGGAAATCGGACCGCAGCGGCGGGACGGAGGGAGGACCGGATGGATTACGAGCATTACTTCACCAAGCGGATCGCCGAGCTGAAAAGCGAGGGCCGTTATCGCGTCTTTGCCGATCTCGAACGCCAGCGTGGCCGTTTTCCCATCGCCACCAATTATCGCGACGGCAAGACCTATGACGTGGTGGTGTGGTGCTCCAACGATTACCTCGGCATGGGACAGCACCCCGAGGTGATCGCCGCCGCCCATGAGGCGCTGGAGCGCTGCGGCGCCGGCGCCGGCGGCACCCGCAATATTTCCGGCACCAACCACTACCATGTGCTGCTGGAGGAGGAACTGGCCGCCTTCAACGGCAAGGACGCGGCGCTGTTGTTCACTTCGGGCTATGTGGCGAACCAGACGACGCTGTCGACCCTGGGGGCCAACATCCCCGGCTGCGTCGTGTTCTCCGACGAGCTCAACCACAATTCCATGATCGAGGGCATCCGCCACGGCCGCTCGGCCAAACATGTCTTCCGGCACAACGACCCGGAAAACCTCGACCAGTTGCTGTCGGCCTATCCCAAGGAAACCCCCAAGCTGGTGGCCTTCGAGTCGGTCTATTCCATGGATGGCGATATCGCCCCCATCGCCGAATTGTGCGACGTGGCTGAAGCCCACAACGCCATGACCTATCTGGATGAAGTCCACGCCGTCGGCATGTACGGCGCGGAAGGCTCGGGCGTGGCGGAACGCGACGGCGTGCGCGACCGCATCACCATCATCCAGGGCACCCTTGCCAAGGCCCTCGGCGTGGTCGGCGGCTATATCGCCGCCAGCACCGCCTGCGTCGATTATGTGCGCAGCTTCGGCCCCGGCTTCATCTTCTCATCGTCCATGCCGCCGGCGGTGGCCGCCGCCGCCCTGGCCAGCATCCGTTTCCTGCGCGCCCACCCCGAGATTCGCGACCGCCACCAGGAGCGCGCCGCCACCTGCAAGCGCCTGCTGCTGGAAAAAGGCATCCCGGTGGCCCCCTCGGTCAGCCATATCGTGCCGGTGATGGTGGGCAACGCCGCCCTGTGCAAGGACGCCAGCGATCTGCTGCTGAAGGATCACGGCATCTACGTCCAGCCCATCAACTTCCCCACCGTTCCCATCGGCACCGAACGCCTGCGCATCACCCCGACTCCCCTGCACGACGATGCCATGATGGCGCATCTGGTGACATCGTTCTGCACCGTATGGGATCAGCTGGACCTGCCCAAGGCCCATCCGCCCCGGACCGCCAAGGCGGCGGAATAGGGCGACACGCCCGAGTCAGCCCTCGGGCGGAACCTGGCGCTTGATGCCGTTGTCGTCGACCGCCACATAGGTGAAGGTGGCGCTGGTCACCTTCACCAGGGCGTCGCTGCCGCCGTGGCGGCGGACCCAGGCCTGGACCTGGATGGCGAGGGAGGTCCGCCCGACCCGGGTGATCTCGGTGTAGCAGCTGACTTCGTCGCCCACATAGACCGGCTGGTGAAACTCCATCCCCTCCACCGCGACGGTGGGGCAATGGCCCTTGGCGCGGCGATAGGCATGGGTGCCGCCGGCCAGGTCCATCTGACTGAGCAGCCAGCCGCCGAACACATGGCCGAACGGATTGGTGTCGGCCGGCATGGCGATGGCCCGGGTCGATAGCCGGCCCCGTGGCGCACTGCTGATCTCGATGCTCTCGGTCACGGGCGTCCCTCCCATCTCACAATATGTTGTGGTTAACTGCGGGAACGCTACAGCATGCGCTTGCGTCCAGCCACTGCTTTTCTATAATAATGGCGCCATGTCAGACCTTTTCCAGCAGCTTGCCCCCAAGGGCACGGAATACTCCGCCAAGGACATCGAGGTTCTCGAAGGCCTCGAACCCGTCCGCCGCCGCCCCGGTATGTATATCGGGGGTACCGATGACCGCGCCCTGCACCATCTGGTGGCCGAGGTGCTGGACAACGCCATGGACGAGGCCGTCGCCGGCCATGCCAGCTGGATCGAGCTGGAACTGGCGGTCGACGGCGTCTGCACCGTGCGCGACAACGGCCGCGGCATTCCGGTCGATCCCCATCCGAAGTTTCCCGATAAAAGCGCGCTGGAGGTGATTCTCACCACCTTGCACTCGGGCGGCAAGTTCGGCGGCGATGCCTACAAGGTGTCGGGCGGCCTGCACGGTGTCGGCGTCTCGGTGGTCAACGCCCTGTCGGACAAGCTGGTGGTCGAGGTGGCGCGCGAGCGCACCCTTTACACCCAAAGCTTTTCGCGCGGCGCCCCGCTGGGGCCGCTGGAGAAGGTGGGGGCGGTGCAGAACCGCCGCGGCACCACCGTGATGTTCCATCCCGATCCCCAGATCTTCGGCGAGCGCGCCCATCTGCGCCCCGGCCCGCTCTATCGCCTGGCCCGCTCCAAGGCCTATCTGTTCCGGGGGGTGCAGATCCGCTGGAAATGCGACCCGCTGCTGATCAAGGACGGCGACGAATTCCCGGCCGAGGACACGCTGCACTTTCCCGGCGGCCTGACCGATTTCCTGCGGGCGGTGCTCAAGGAGCGGCCGCTGATCACCCGCGACGAGTTCCAGGGCATGGCGCCGCTGGCCGACGATATGGGGCAGATGGAATGGGCGGTGGCCTGGCCGGACGACGACGACGACGGCTTCGTCAACACCTATTGCAACACCGTGCCCACCCCCGAGGGCGGCACCCACGAGGCCGGTTTCCGCAACGCGCTGACCCGCGGCCTGCGCGCCTATGGCGACATGGCCAACAACAAGAAGGCGGCCCAGATCACCGTCGAGGATGTGATGGCCGGCGCCTGCGTCATGGTCAGCCTGTTCCTGCGCGACCCGCAGTTCCAGGGCCAGACCAAGGAAAAGCTGGCCTCGCCGGAGGCCACCCGGCTGGTGGAGAACGCGGTCAAGGACCATTTCGACCACTGGCTGTCGGGGGACAAGACCTCGGCCGCCGCCCTGCTGGGCAAGCTGATCGACCGGGCCGAGGACCGTCTGCGCCGCCGCCAGGCCAAGGAGATGAACCGCAAGACCCCGACCAAGCGCTTGCGGCTGCCCGGCAAGCTGGCCGACTGCTCGCGCTCGCTCAATGTGGGCACCGAACTGTTCCTGGTGGAGGGCGATTCCGCCGGCGGCTCGGCCAAGTCGGGCCGCAACCGCGAGACCCAGGCCATCCTGCCGCTGCGGGGCAAGATCCTCAACGTCGCCTCGGCCTCGGTGGACAAGCTGCGCCAGAACCAGGAGTTGAAGGACCTGATGGAGGCGCTGGGCTGCGGCTTCCGCGAATTTTATGACGACGAGAAGCTGCGCTACGAGAAGATCATCATCATGACCGATGCCGACGTGGACGGCGCCCATATCGCGTCGCTGCTGATGACCTTCTTCTATCAGGAAATGCCCGAGCTGATCCGCAACGGCCATCTCTATCTGGCGCTGCCGCCCCTCTACCGCCTGTCCCACGGCCAGACCGTGATCTATGGCCGCGACGACGCCCACAAGGAAGAGCTGCTGAACACCCTGTTCGCCGGCAAGAAAAACGTCGAGATCAGTCGCTTCAAAGGCCTGGGCGAAATGCCGCCGGCTCAACTCAAGGAAACCACCATGGACCCGTCCCGGCGCGTCCTGCTGCGGGTCACCATCCCCTCGGGCCGCACCGAGGAGGACCACGAGGAAGCCAAGGAGGTCGCCCGGCTGGTGGAAAGCCTGATGGGCCGCAAACCGGAACTGCGCTTCCAGTTCATCCAGGAACGCGCCAAATTCGCCACGGATCTGGATGTGTAATACCAGTGTAGGTTTGGCCATAAGGTGAGAAATTTGGGCATAAGATGAGAATGGCCGAATGGCCTTGTGCGGGCCGGGTTCTCTTTTGAGCGCTCCCCGTGTGCCCCTCGCAGTCCGGGTTTCATTGGGAGCGGACATGCGCCGATGTTTGGCTGAGGCCGTGATCGACAATGACCGCGTTGGGCCGTTTGCGGTCCGAGCTTCTGGATCGAATCACACAGCAAGCGGCCGTTTCCCCACATTACAGCCCTGATTTGGGTGATTGCTTTATCGCTAGGCAGCTGCCCCCACACTGAAAGGCATATAATGCTCGAGCCGAAAATTGGGTGAGACTTAGCCGCCGAAGTTTAGGGTGCGATTTTGCTCTGTATAGCGTGGCCCAATCGTAAATTTCTCCAGATCGAGATCTGGATTTAGCATAGAAGTAGTGAATATTATTTGATGCGGAAGTCGGGCTTGTTGGGACAAGTTGACAATGATTTTTTGGAAATTGTGACTGCGCTGCTGTTCCATACCCTTGTCTTCGACATTGTCCATCAGCACGAAGCGTGGGTGCCAGAACTTTTCATCGTCTGCAGCAGCGCCTAGCAGTGCGAGGATCGTGGTATTCTTGAGTACGACGTTGCTACTCTCGGCGAAGTTCATCTTATCATCGACCAGAATCGCATCATCGCCAAAACTGACCGTCACCATTCCTGGGTCGACGAATTCCTCCTGCCGCTTCAGGTCCTGCTTGAGAAGTGATTTGACTCTGGTGCTGACCATGCTCATCGCCTGGAGGATTCGTCCGGAGGTACCCTGGTTGAGGCGCCGGATCTGTGCATCCAAGCGATCGACTTCACTATTGGCCGCGTCCCGTTCCGCAATCAGCTTGGCAACGCGCTCTGCAAGTTCGCGGATGGAGCCCAGATAGGTGATCTCCTGCCCAATCTGACCAATCCGATTGTTGAGCTCCGCGAGCTTGGCATCTCTCGGCGATCCGGCGAGTTCGAAGGCGGAGTGGAACTCAAGGCTGCGTCTGCGCAGCTCATGCCGAGTGCGCTTTAGCTCCGCGCCGTCCTTTTGGCGCTCCACCGCTTTTGCTTCGAGAATTTGGCGGGATTCGCGCAGCTGCATCGAGATGTCGAGCTTGATCTCCAGGTAGCGCGCCCCCTCGCGCTCAGGGTCAACAGGCTTCGAACACAGTACGCACTGCGACGTTCCGGTATGGCTCTCGATTGGCTCGAGGCATGCGGGGCAGTATGCAAAGTCAATCGACCCTAGGGCGTCGGCAATCGATGAGGAGGCGTTGACCTTCTCCATTGTCTGCTCGAGATAATCCACGAACGTATCTAGGTCGGAAATTTCGAGTTCGAGCTTTTCAATGCTTTCCTCGAGCCGCCGGACGTCGATTCGGGCACGACGAATATCGTGTAGGGCTTGGCTTCTGCGGTCCTCGAATTCCTTGTCGACATCGGCAGGCACGATTGCGTCGACCGCCGCGATCTGCTCAATGACGCTATCACGCTCTTGTTCGAGCGCGGTGATGCGGCCAGCGAGTTCAATCTCGTTCATCGAGCCATATTGACCGGGTATGGCAGCAAGCAGCGAAGTGAGTTTTGCCTGGCGGTCTTCGAGGACCTTCTTGGCGTTGCGAAGCTCAAGCTGGGCAACATATAGGTCGTAGGTATTGGTGCCCAAAAGTAAATCGCCGACGGCCGTCCGCATGTTGCTCGTGTCGAAGCGTTCGAAGCGGAACAGCCGGGGCGCGGGCGTGCGCTGGTCCGAATAGAGCAAGCGCAGAATCTGATGCGCCGTGACGTTGCCTCCTTCGATCGTTGGCGCCTCGGGAATGCCGCAGGCCCGGAAAAGCACTTGTGAGAAGCCGAGTTGCTTGTCGGTATTGCGCCTGATCGGATAACGCTCCCAGCCTTCCATTGGGCTGTTGATCGCGTCTGACATCGGGCCGAAGAATACGGTTATCGGTTCCTGCTTGGTCCCGATCAGCCGGCGCAGCGTTAAGGGCCCAGATGTAGTCGCGACTTCCGCACGGACTTCGGTGCAGAGACTGGCCTTGTCCTTCCACTCGTCGAATTCGCCACCCAACACGTAAAAGATGAAATCGGCAATTGTCGACTTGCCCGAGCCATTTTCGCCCCGGATGATGTTCACACCTTGATGGAACTGCTGATCGTACACCATACGGGCGTGCGAAAAGATGCTCAGGCGTTTGAGAGTGAGAAGGCTGAAGCTCATGTACCAGGCCTCCGCAAGCCAGTGGCGAGGCGAAGATCTCCAGGCACGCCTGCGCCGATGCGCGCAAAGGCGCTCGTCAAAAAGCCGACAACGCGGCGTTCGTCCGAGCTCATGACGACAATGTCACCGACTTGGGCGAGCTTTTCATCAGCGGCGATCTTACCGGCCCGTAGCGCGTCAAGGGCCACGAAACCCTTGCCGACCAGCGTGCGCAGCGCTTCTTTTTGCACCGGCTCCATCTTGGCGAAAAGCATCTGGGGCGAAGGAAAGCTCAAAAACCCCTTCTCTGCTTTCACGATCGACAATGCCTGGAATTCCTTGCGGATCTCCGATGGCATGTGCGCCCTATGCAGTAACGGCGGGTTGGCCAAATAAAAGTCCGAGATATAGAGCCGCTCGGCGGTTAGGTCCTGGTTCGGCCAAGCTATCAGCAGGCCGAGCATACGCCTAACCGTGTCATAGACGTCAAGTTGCGGATACCAAAGGCGCGGGTTCATTCGGGATCCCATCGAAGATGGCATTGTTCGGTGAGGAAATACATGGCTTCAACGACGGTTCGCGCGTGAACCTTGTGGCTGTCCCCATATTTGGCCACCAACGTGTCAACCACTTCCACCTGAATTGCGTTTGATATCGCTTTGTCCGAGGCGCCCTTGCAGATCTGCGCGAGGTAGACATGCGTCTCGAAACGCTGCTGCACTTCACTAAGTAGATTGTCGTGCGCTTCCTTGGCCGCCGTGTGCAGGCCAAGTTTCATATAAGATTGCGCGAACTTGTTCTGCGCCTCATTGGCGATGCGATATTCGTGCTCGCGGTTCGCAGCGGAAAGCTTCTCAAGCAGATCGCGTCGATCAGCGGACTTCGCGCAATAGTCCTCTATTGTGAAAAAAGCGCCGGGCTCCTTCTCGGCGGCCAAGTTGGCCGGTTGCGGACAGCCATCGGCAAACTTCTTGAGATGGCGCAATACGCTGCAATAGATCGGCGCGTTACGATCAACCGGCTTGCAAATCGTCGCGTGATCCGCATCTACCGGTATCGGATTGACACCTACAACGCCGGGATCCGCGCTCTCTTTGCTGACAACGAGCGCGCCCTTGGTCTTGAACATCTCATAATACGCGGTAGTCGTAATTCTCTGTTTGCGGGCCTGCATCCGATAGGACTGGTTGAGTTCGTCTAGCTGCGGGCTGCCCGCTTTAAGCGTATCGATGTGCTTTGAGGCGATCTTGGTCGCAACAAAGCTGAGCACCGATGCGAGACTCGAACCGAAATGGGGTGTTGCAAGAAACGCGACAAATTTGATGCTTTGGGCAATTTTCTGCCAGTCAGAGTCTTCGGATTCCAGGCCAGTGCGAATGATTTGCTTGGTGAGAAGACCGCCGAGACTATGCGCGATCACTGCGATGGGACGCGCCCCGAAAGCCTGCCCAGCGAGATACTCGAGCACAGCCTTCGCGCGTTCGTAGAGAGACATGCTCTCCTCGATCCATTTCACGAAAATCTCTGCCGGATATCCGAGCGAGTATACGTTCGCTGTCTCGACGTCCTGCGCGACCCATATAGGCCAATACGCATCGGCGGGATCGGGCGTCGTCGTGCAGGTCCATGTCACCTTCGGATCCCCCGAGAGCCCATGGATGAAGATCACGTCGAAAGATCCCGAGCCTCCTGCGACCTGCTCGAACGAGAAAGATGACATCCTGCTAACGTAACCTTGGAGTATCGGGTCGGCCAACCCTTCCCGCAATATCGCGTACCATGTGGTACGTAGAAAGCAAATTAGCGAGCGCCTGCTTTGGCAGCTTACTACCATTAGCATTATAACAGACAGCAAGGGAATGGCAATTTTTGGGGATCAACGCAACATATAGAAGCCAGGGCATGGAAGATATGCCGCCAGATACCCTTGTCAGCCCAGCGGTACAGCGTCGCGTCATGCAGTGTTGCCCTGGAGTTTTGAGCGTAGCTCTAGGTCGGTGAACGTAAAGACTTGAGCCAACACCCCTGCCAGCCTCAATCGTACAGACACTTCCGCCATTTCCATCTGTTATATCACCAGCGCAATTTGAGCAAGCCGATAGAACGAAGACGGAGAATAGGTGAAGGCGGCGCTCGCCAGTGAAGAAAATATACCAAATATAAGTGCCGTTGAATCGCCAAATTCAATACTTCATACGACCATACAATTGCACACACACCCCTGATGCAGCCCCGATCAATCTGATTGAACAATTGAATTAGCGCAACATATACAGAATAGTACCGCGCGCAAACGCACACTCAATGTTTACGAGCTAGTGTGCGCACGGAACATTCTATAGGTTGCCATCATTTCCGTAATTTTTTGCCCCATTAGCATAACAATATAATTAAAACAGTCTGTTATAAGGCATCGATATCATCATGAGTATAATCATTAATTTTTTTGGGCGACTGATAAACTGCGAAGTGCAAGACGCCGAAGGCGGCTCACTTCGCAGTTTATCAGTCGCAATCATGGTTGGTTGAGGTATTATCTTATTCGCGTACGAGGATTTTTAGGGGGAAGAATAATACTAATGCAATACGTGTTGCCTGCGGTGTTTAAGTGTCCGCGCCAATGTATGACAAAAGATCAAGGTTAAATTTTCGTCTATAAGTAATATATCGGAGCCCTAGTGACAGAGCTAGTCCTTACCCATCGCCTCCTGGTAGTAGAACGCGTTCCAGTCGTCCTCACCCCACTCGTCGTCTTCATTTTCATACTCTGGTAGCTCTGGCTCTGGGCTTGGATCAGGACCATGCTGGTAGTAGTTCTCCATTAAGACGAAAGCCTCCCCCAATTCGTTCAGCTTAACCTCAAACGTGTGGGTTTGTACTTCGCCGCTTCCGTCTTCTTCCGGGCGGCAGTGATATACAAAGGACAGCCATGGGAAAAGAATATCCATGACCTTGGATATTGATCGGGATGGATAGTAGAATTCGATGCTGTGGATTGGTTCGGAGCATTCCGGGTCATCGTAATAGATCGCAGCTCCGCGAAAATTTAGTCCCTTGTTGACCCACTCTTCCAGTGCCACATATGCGATTCCCTGAGCTTTGACTTCGCGGATAAACGGGGTGTCAAGCGCAAGTCGGCGGCGGCGAACGCTTTCAGCGTCGCTCTTGTCGATATTTTCCGCGATGATACTTGCCGACTTGGTGGTCAACTCCTGTTTGACAGGTATTTCAACAACCCAATGGCCGTCTGGCAACACGCTCACCAGGTGACGCTCGATCTTGACCCACACCGTCAACGCGGTCTCCGAGTTGTGGAGAACCAAGAGGACCGGAAGTGCGTGGTTCTCCCAATAGCGTAGATGTCGTGGCTTTCCACGGTAGACGATGACATCACCGCGTTGCCTAAACCACGACGGACCCGATTTGATTTGTAAAGCGATTAGCTGGCCGGTTGGCTCACCATTTTCGACGATCTCAACATGAGCATCAACACCGAAATCGCTCACCGGTTGTTCGCGGAAAATCCAGTTCATACCGAGGAATATGGCCTCGACACCGTTGACACCCTTCCTGCCCGTGTTATCGGTGCTCATGTTTCTTTCCTGTAATCGGTGGAAGGTAGAATCTTAGGTCAAAAGAGTAGACACGGTTATCGTAAATCGCCCCACGAGCAACGCGCCGTTGCCCGGTTCCACGCAACAATGGAGACGTCATGCATCTGTCGACGCATGGCGATAATTAGCCCAGACTTCATTTTCCCGCGGTTGGCCCTCCGACCGGCGACGAAGCCAGCGTTCGGAATGAGGTGAGGACGCGAGCGGCGGCCTCGTCAGCATCAATTCCCCAGCAGGCCGCCAGTGCCTCGCGGGCGAGTGTGACCTCGCACTTGCCGCACTGTTTGCCGGTTCGCTTCCACTTGCCGCAAGAAACGGTTTCTCCTGCGACTCGCGCCAACGTCGCCTTGTCGGCGCACGCCAGTAGCATCTCACCCTTCGTTCTCAGGGCGTAGGGGGTGGAGATTCTGACCGGCAGGCCAACTTCATCGAGCAGGCGTTGCATCAGCCCGAGGAAGTGCGGATGCGTGGTGCGGGTACTCAGGGCACCAATGCGCCGGACTGTTAGGGGTGGGTTTAGCGCGATGAGTCCATTCTCCGGCACAATGAGGTCGGCTGGTTCTTGTACCAACCCACGCTGGGCGAGTGTGGCGGTGACCAGAGCACCATAGGCGAGGAAGTTAAAACTGCGTGTACGCATCTGGACATCGTTCAGGTAACCAAGATCGGATACCGGATGCGCATTCGCCGCGAAGCGGGAGACCTTGGAAGGTAACCTACCCCAAATACATCCCTGCTTCTCAGCGTCTCCTCGGTAGGAGTGACTGACTAGGATCGGCTTACGCCCGGCGGCAAGTAAGTCAAGGACGCCGATCGTGCTGTCGAGGCCGCCGGAAAAAAGGCAGGCCCCATCGTGGCCGTAGAGCCTAGTGCGGGTGCCGCGGCGCAGCGGCGCCGGGCGCCGTGGGCCGTCGGGTAGGAACTCCAATACCCACAGGTCCCCACTCAAAAAATGGAGTGCCTTCTCAAGGAGCGGTCGCACCGGTTGCCAGGGATTAGGGTTTTCAAGCGGAATCCGCAAACGTAGATTGCGGGTCCAGCCTGCGGATTCCGATTTATCCGGCCGGGGATTCCGATTCCAATCCGGCCACCCATTCCGATCCGTTTCCGGCCACCTGTACCGATATGATTTCGGCCGGTCGGAGGGTGCCTGCCCAGCAGGTCTA
>Ga0316224_1003454_pt1 | contig 12992 bp, 10 predicted proteins | sample TBH18013metaG_FD_206254 | JGI IMG/M metagenome (GOLD analysis project Ga0316224, IMG submission 206254) | Freshwater microbial communities from Trout Bog Lake, Wisconsin, USA - TBH18013 | ecosystem: Environmental > Aquatic > Freshwater > Lake > Hypolimnion/Profundal zone | place: USA: Wisconsin... | reverse complement strand
CTCATCGAGCCGTGGTTAGGCGCAAGGCGCCGCGCGGCTTATGCCGCGGGAGCCAAGGGTTTCGGAGAAACCCGCCCGGCGCTTGAGGGCCTCGTTGATCGGTTCCGATCAACGAGATCTGGTATAAGCCGTCGTCCAGGAAAGGTTGAACAGAATGAGCAAGATCAAAGGGTCCTTCGTTGCCATCGTTACTCCCTTCGACCGGGAGGAAAATGTCCTGGTTCCGGCGCTCCGCGGTCAGGTCGAGCGTCAGGTCGGGGTGGGAAACGGCATCTTCTGCGCCGGCACCAACGGCGAGTTCTACGCGCTGTCCTTCGAGGAGAAGATCCTGGTTGCCGAGACTTGCGTGGAGGCGGCCGCCGGCCGTGTTCCGGTGCTGGCCCATATCGGCGAGATCTCGATCCACCAGACCATCGCGCTCGGCAAGGCGGTGCAGACGCTTGGCGTCAAGGCGGTGTCCGCCGTCACGCCCTCCTTCATCGCCTGCTCCCAGGCGGAACTGGAGGGCTATTACCGCCGTGTGGCCGACGCCCTGACGGTGCCGGTCTACCTCTACAACATCCCGGCGCGGACCGGGAACACCATCGAGCCCGCCACCGCGCGCAAGCTGGCCGACCACCCCAATATCATCGGCATCAAGGACAGCGCCGGCGCGCAGGACAGCCTCGACGCCTTTCTCGCCATCGCGCGGGAGCGTGACGACTTTGACGTGCTGGTCGGGCCGGACTCGCTGGTGCTGCACGGCCTGCGCCATGGTGCCGCCGGCAATATCTCGGGCCTGGGCAATGTGGCGCCGGTGACGCTGAACACCATTCAGAGCGCATTTGCCGCCAACGACCAGACGGCGGCGGACGCCCACCAGGCCCATTTCAGCCGGTTGCGCCAGGAGCTTTACGCCCTGGGCTTCCCGCCGGCCATGGTCAAGCGGGCGCTCTGCCATGCCATGCCCGAGGTCGGTCACAGCCGCGGCCCGATCCTGATCGGCGACGAGGCGAACATCAAGATCAAGCTGGTCTCGGAAAAATATGTCGAGGCCGTATAGAAGCGAAAAATAAAAACAATGAAACCGGAGGACCCAGGACATGAATGTCGCTTTGGGAATCGAGGGCGCGGACCAATCACGGGGCGGTAAGGTCGGGCGTGTCCGGTGGGTCGTGGCGGCCCTGATGTGGCTGGCCATCGCGGTCAACTATATCGACCGGACGGTGCTTTCGGCGGCGGCGCCCAATCTCATCAAGGATCTGAACATTCCCGTGGAGATGATGGGTTTTGTGTTGTCGGCCTTCTTCTGGTCCTATGCCCTGCTGCAGATTCCGGCGGGCTGGTTTTCCGACAAGTTCGGGCAAAAGCTGGGGCTGGGCATGTCGGTGGCCTGGTGGTCGGTGGCGACCTCGGCCACCGGCTTGGCCACCGGATTCTATTCCCTGATGGGGCTGCGCATCACGCTCGGCGTCGGCGAGGCCGGGGCCTATCCCAGCAATGCCGGCATCGCCTCCAAATGGTTTCCCGACCGGGAGCGGGCGACCATTTCCGGCCTGTTCGACAGCGCTTCCAAATTCGGTGGCGCCGTCGCCATGCCGCTGATCGTGTGGATGATCGCGCTTCTCGACTGGCGCATGACCTTCGTGGCCATTGGCGCGGTCGGTCTGGTCTGGGCGGTGGCGTGGTGGTGGTTTTTCTCCGAAACGCCGGAAGCCAGCCGCTTCATCGGTCCAGACGAAGTCCGCTATATCCGCAACGGGCAGGCGCGCAAGCACGGCATGGACAATGTGCGGCCGCTGAAATGGCACCAGCTTCTGCGCTACCGCAATGTCTGGGCCATGTGCCTGGGTTTTTTCACCATCAACTACATCTCCTATTTCTTCATCACCTGGCTGCCGACCTATCTGGTCAAGGAGCAGGGGATGGGCATGCTGACCATGGGCTTCGTCGCGTCGCTGCCGCTGCTGGCCGGCCTTGTCGCCGAGATCGCCGCCGGCTGGCTGTCCGATCAGGTGATCCATCGCCAGTGGCTGTCGCGGACGGCGACCCGCAAGCTGTTCCTGATCGGCGGGCTGTCCATGGCGCTGTGCATCGGATTGGCGCCCTATGCCGGTTCGGTGATCTTCACCGTCGTCCTGTTGTGCGTCGCCAAGGCGGGAACGACGGTCGCAGCCTCCCAGGTCTGGGCCCTGCCCGGCGATGTGGCGCCACAGAACATGACCTCGACCTTGGCGGGGCTGCAGAACATGGTGTCCAATTTCGGCGGTGTGGTGGGGCCGATCATCACCGGCTTCATCGTCGCGGCGACGGGATCATTTGCCGCCGCCCTGATGTTCTCGGCCGCTCTCGGCGTGATGGGCATTCTCAATTACGCTTTTCTGATGGGAAAGATCGAACCCATCCACACCCCCGACTGACCAATCATCGCGACAGGAGAGTAAAATGGCATTCACGGTTGTCAGCCTGGGCGGTCCGGTGGCCCCGGAGGGGGAAGAGATGATGCGGGCGGCCGGCATCCGCTCCATCGCCACGGCGCCTTATCCGTCGGCGGCGGCGATGGTGGCATTGCTGGCCGAACATCGGGCCGACGCCGTTATCGTGCGCCTGGTGGACCGGATCGACGAGGCGGTGATGCGGGCCTCGCCCAATCTGAAGGTGATCGCCAAGCATGGCGCGGGGACCAACGATATCGACGTGGCCGCCGCCAAGCGTCTGGGACTGCCCGTCCTGGCGGCGGTCGGATGCAACGCCCACTCGGTGGCGGAGCATGCCATGGCTTTGATGCTGGCGCTGGTCAAGGATCTGCGCCGACAGGACGCCTTCGTCCGTGGCGGCGGCTGGGAGAAGAAGTCCTATCATGGCCACGAATTGCGCGGTCGCCGCCTTGGCCTCGTCGGCATCGGCATGATTGGCCGCATCCTCGCCAGGATGGCCGATTCCTTCGGTATGAGCGTGACCGCCTATGATCCCTTCGCCCCGGACGAGGCGTTTGGTCCCCATGTGGCCCGGCAGGCCGAGTTGGACGCCTTGCTGGCCGAAAGCGACGTGGTCAGCCTGCATTGTCCCTTGACCGATCAGACCCACGGCCTCATCGGCACGCGCGAACTGGGCCTGATGAAGCCCTCGGCGCTTCTGATCAATACCGCCCGGGGCGAAGTGGTGAACGAGGCGGCTCTGGTCGCGGCTCTGCACACGGGCGTCATCGCCGGCGCCGGCCTCGACAGCTTTTCTCCCGAACCTCCCATACCCGACAATCCATTGTGGTCCCTCGACACCGTCATCGTCTCGCCCCATGTGGGCGGCGTGACCGAGGAAGCGCGTCGGGAGGTCTCGATCACCACCGTCGGCAATGTTCTCGCCGTGCTGAACGGCGAGCCGGTGAATCCACGCTGTTGCGTCACGGGGTGATACCGTGTCTCGACGTCAACGGCTCCCGAACGGCACCACTTTGTTGTCGGAATCGTGGCCGATATCGGCGCGGCCGAGATAGGGTATGCCGGCGCGCGCGCACCAGAAGCGCGCCACCTCCTCCTCGCTCAGGCCAAAATCGGGCTCGTTGGGGGTGATATCGGAACAGCGGCCGAGGCGGATGCCGGCCACCTGGCCAAGCGCCCGGGCGCTGGTGATCTGGCCCATCGCCCGGTCGATGCGGTACATCGCCTCGGACACCTCTTCCAGCATCACCACGTGGCCGTCGAGGTTGGGGAGATAGGGGGTGCCGATCAGATGGGCCAGGATGGTAAGGTTGAAGGCCGCCGCCGGACGAGCATCGGCGGCGAGAGAGGGTTCCAGCGCCGCCGGGTCACCCTCGGTCAGGAAGGCCAGGGCACGCCGCACCGCCGCCGCGCCACCCGGGCGGTTGAGGTCGGCCGGCATGGGGCCATGGGCGACCCGGCCGACGCCGCCGGCATGGAGTGCCGCCAGCATGGCGCCGGCGTCGCTGTAGCCGAGATAGGCCTTGTCGTTGGCGGCAGGGGTCAGCCCGCCCATCACCCGCTCAACCAGACGGAACGAGCCATAGCCGCCGCGCCCGAACCACAGGGCGTCGAACCCGGGATCGTTGGCGACGTCAAGGAAGGCGTTCGCGCGCACCGCGTCGGGGCCGGCGAAGTGGCCGTCGGCCGCGAAGCATTGCGGGTGGAACACGATCTCCGGCCGCCGATCCCGGGCGATCCCGGCGACCAGCGCCCCCAGCCGATCCGCGAGGTCACGGTCTATCCGGCTGCTGGGGGCAACGATTCCGATTTTGAAGGGGCGGTGGCGCGCCACGCTTGCGAACTCCAGTTCTGCCTTGCCCCAGTTCGGTCTTGCCAAGGGCGGCGGGCGAATTGTAGCCTCCGGCCATGGAGCGAGATAGGCATTATTTCTTTTGCGGCATCGGCGGCAGCGGCATGCTGCCCCTGGCGCTGATCGTCCAGCAGCGGGGCTTCGCCGTGTCCGGCTCGGACCGGGCGCTGGACCAGGGACGCACGGCGGAGAAGTTCGACTTTCTGAGCGCCCGCGGCATCGCGCTCCACCCCCAGGACGGCAGCGGACTCAAACGGCCCGGCACGGTGCTGGTCACCTCGGCGGCGGTTGAGGAGACCGTCCCGGACGTCATGGCCGCCCGCGCCGTTGGCGCTCGGATGATGACCCGGGCCGCGTTGCTGGCCGAACTGTTCAACGCCGCCCCGCGCGCGGTGGGGGTGGCCGGCACCAGCGGCAAGTCGACCACCACCGGGATGATCGCCTGGCTGCTGTCCCGCGCCGGCCTCGACCCCACCGTGATGAACGGCGCGGTGATGAAGAACTTCGTCACCGCCGCGTCCCCCTTCGCCAGCGCCGTGGTCGGCGCCGACGAGATCTTCGTCGCCGAGGTGGACGAAAGCGATGGCTCTATCGCCGGCTACACTCCTCATGTGGCGGTGCTCAACAACGTCGCCCACGATCACGCGTCGATGGACGAGTTGCGCCGGTTGTTCGGCGACTTCATCGCCAAGGCCGCCGTCAGCGTCCTCAATCTCGACAATGCCGAGACCGCCCGCCTCGCCGCCGCGCTACCCCGCGACCGGCGCCTGACCTATTCCCTGGGCGACGCGTCCGCCGACCTGGTGGCCGAGGCGATCACCCCGGCGCCCGACGGCATCGCCTTCGCGGTGCGCGAGGCCGGGGCCGCGCCGATCGCCCTGCGCCTGGGGGTGCCCGGCCGCCACAACGTCGCCAACGCCCTGGCTGCGGTGGGGGCCGCCCGTGCCCTCGGCCTCGGTCTGGCTGAGGCCGTCCAGGCGCTGGAGGGCTTCACCGGCATCCGTCGCCGGCTGGAGGTGGTCGGCAGCGCCGGCGGCGTCACCGTGATTGACGATTTCGCCCACAATCCGGACAAGATTGCCGCCACCCTGACCACTTTGCACGCCTTCCCCGGCCGACTGCTGCTGCTGTTCCAGCCCCATGGCTTCGGGCCGCTGCGGCTGTTGCGCGACGAATTCATCGCCACCTTCACCGCCCAACTCGGCCCCGAGGACGTTCTGGCGATGCCCGAGCCGCTCTATTTCGGCGGCACCGTCGACCGCGGCGTCAGCAGCCGCGACATCGTCGCCGGCATCCGGGCCGGTGGGCGCGAGGCCGTGGCCTTTCCCGACCGCTCGGCTTGCGGTGAACACCTGCTCGGCCTGGTCCGGCCGGGCGACCGCATCGTGGTGATGGGGGCGCGCGACGATACCCTGGCCTCCTTCGCCGCCGAGCTGCTGCGAACCCTCCCCTTGACCAGGATACGCTGATGAACAACGTGCGAAACATGCTGGAGGGCCGTGTTCCCAGGCTTCACGCCTGTATCGAGACGATGCTGGCCGAGGCGGAGGCGCGCTACACCAAGCGAAACAACCAGACCCCGTCGGCATTCCTCCTGGAACACACCCGGCGCACCGCCGCCATTGCCTATAAAATATCCGGGATGGAGAATGTAGATCCGTTCCTTCCCGTTCTTGTGGCGCTCTACCACGATGCCGGAAAATTTCACGAGGGCGAATACCACAAGGACGGCGTCCCGGAAGAGGAACATGCGGCGATCCTGGCCGGGGAGATGCTCACCGCGTTCGGGGTCGACCCCGGCGATATCGAGACCGTGCTCGACTCGCTGCGCGCGCTGTACAACGATCGGCTTGTCTGCATCGGCCCCTGCCGCATCGTTCAGGATGCCGACCGGCTGGAAAAGCTGGGGACGCTGGGGGTGGGCGCCTTCTTCACCAAGGCGGCCTTGCGGGGGCGGGGGCTGGTCGATGCGCTGGTGCATAATCTCAGCCAGGAGATGACCTACGCCCTGGCGGCGCCGCAATCCATGTTCACGGATTCAGGCAAAAGGGTCGCCGGCGAACTGGCGGCCAAGGCGATCAGCTTTTTTGGCGACCTTCAGAATGAGCTGGAGAGTTGGGGAATCGCATCGTTCGAGCGCCGGAGCATCATCCTGGAGGAGAATTTCCGCACCCGTGACGGCGGGTCGGTGCCGAGGATGGAGGTCACCATCGTCATGCCGCGCGGCTGCCCGGATTGCGGCGCGCCGCTTGGACTGACCCATTGGCGCGGACGCGGCGTGAAGTGCGAAAGGCTTACCGCCAAATTCGCCTGCGGAGGCTGTGACTACACTCACGAAACCTCGTTCTGCCTGCCCGTCTTCGCCTGACGCGGCGACCCCTTGTCGCGGCAGCGGCCATCGTGGCAAGCTCAATCCACGGTAGGGTGGCGAGGCCGTTGCGACAGCCTCGCATAATCAGTCGTATGGCGACAACGCTGAAGACTTCGCGGACTATTCGCCAAGTCGCGGCGGGGCCGGAGCGACCACCGGTCCGGGAGGACTCCCGGGCGGCAGTATAGCCGGCCCCGGATGATGCGGCGCAGCATGGGCGATTACGTCCCTCACCACGGATCAGTTCGTGGGGGTGGTCGAAAGATGGTTTTCTCACCTTGTCCGTCAGATCACTCAACGTGATCTGTGGCAAGGATTACGTCCGCCCGATCAACGGCCCTTCGTGTTTCGTGCCCCTCCCTCGTCAAGCTTGAAGGGCGGATTTCTATGCCGTTTGACATAGGGCTTGACTCGCCCGAATAAATGAATGACCATTCAGATTGAATGAACATTCAGTCGGTAAGCGTCCTTCCACTACGAGGCATCGATGCCCCATCAGGTTCTGTCCGGCGCGCGTGAAGGCGCCATTGCCGTTCTCACTGTCGAACAGCCCGCCGGTCAACGCGTTGAGCCTTGCCGTCATCGCTGCCCTGGATCAGGAGCCGCGACGTGAGATACGCGGAGGCGGGTTTCGATCTCGAGATTGATTTGACGCGCGGCAGCATCGAGACGGTGTCCGTGGACCCGGGGTCGATTCATCTCGATCTGGGGGGGCAGGGTGCCGCGGAGCAGATCCTGTGGGACCGGGTTCCGGCTGAGGTCGAGCCATATTCTCCGGACAATCTCCTGATCTTCAGTGCCGGCCTCTTGGCGGCGACACCGGTTCCGGGGGCCAACCGGACCAGCATCAGCAGCATCGATCCCCAGTCGAATCTTTATGTCAATGCGGGCCTGGGCGGATCTTTTGGACCGGAGCTGAAGCAGGCGGGCTACGACAAGATCATCGTCGGCGGCAAGTCGGACGAACTGGTCTATCTGTGGATCAACGATGACGACGTGGAAATTCGCAACGCCAGCCATCTTCAGGGCAAGAGCGCTCTGGAAACGGCGGCACTGATCCGGCAGGAGTTGAAGGACGACAAGATCCAGGTCGCCGCCATCGGCCTGGCCGGCGAGAACGGCGTCTATCAGGCTTCCATCGACCACGGAAACACCAGCGCCTCGCGCGGGGTGGGGGTGATCATGGGAGATAAAAGATTAAAGGCGATCGCGGTTCGCGGAACCAAGGATGTCAGGGTTGCACATCCCGCCGAACTCTTTGCCCGATGCCAGCGGCTGTATCAGGAGATCCATGACAATCCGAAATGTGGGGATGTGCTGCTAAGCGAGGACGACGATTCCTGTCGCCGGAATATTCCCGCCTGGGACCAGGCCAGCGGGCGCGTCAGGGCTTTCCATAGCCCGGAGGTGCAAGCCGGGTGGGAGGTTCGTGTCGAAAGAGAGGTTGTCTCCTACCAGTGGGAAAATTATTCCCAGGTGCTCGAAGAGGTGCGGGAGACGGTTGTCGACAAGAGCCGAATCCTGCGCGGGACCGGGTGCTACAACTGTCCGAAGAGCTGCCATCACGTCGTCTCCTTGCCGGAGCAGCGCAAATATTTCCTCAAAAACTACGGCAAGCTTTGCTACGCATTGGCCGCCTATGACGATCTCGGGCTCAATTACGATGTGCTGGCAGCCCTGCAGGATTACGGGCTCGATGAATTTTCAATGCCGCAAATCATCGTCTTTGCCGTGACGCTTCACGACGCGGGCATCCTGACGGAACACGATCTGCCCGATTTTCCTGCGGACGCGGTCGGGCGATTCTCCTATCTGCTCGAGAAAATTGCCCGGCGGGACGGGATCGGCGATGTGCTGGCCAACGGCGTCCATCGGGCGGCACAACAGATTGGCAAGGGCGCGGAAGCATACGACCACAGCGCGAAGGGGATCGAACAGGTTCCGGTCGCGCTTGACCTGGCCGGTTACGCGTATTTTCTGATGTACGCCACCGGCGAGAAGATGAACATCACCCAGATTGAAGGGTCTTTTCCTCAGTTGCCGATTGCCGACACGGCGGAGAGGGAGGCGTTCGTCAAGACCTGGGATGCCGCGCCGGAGCGGTTCAAGACATGGTTCATGGATTGGGAGCCGGGTCAAAAGGTCTCGATGGAAGCGGCTGTGAATGTCGCCGATTGGAACGAGACCATGCACTACGCCGATGATGCTCTTGGGATCTGTCCCCTCTTGTCGTCGTCCCGGGGCCAATTCGGCGGTCGGCCACCCTATCACATCCACAACCTGCCCGAGCTGATTACGCTGGCCACCGGCGTGACTATGGATGCCGATCAACTTTGGCGCATCGCGGCACGGAACCGGACCCTGGTCCGGGCGATCAATGTGCGACGGGGCCTGAGACGAATTGACGAGAAGCCGCCGAAGAACTTTTGCGCGGGGATCGAACCCGAGATCGAGCAGCTTTTGCTGGACGCCTACTACGCGTTCAAGGGGTGGAGCAAAGACGGCATTCCGTCCAAGCAGGCTTTGGACAAGCTTGGACTGAGGGGTGTCAGTGACGCATTGGGACTGGATAACAGTGCGGAGGCCGTAGCATGAGGTACGCAGAGACCGGATATAATCTTGAAATCGATCTGTCCGGGCGAACCGTCACGCGCGTTGCCACGGATCCGCGCCTGACCGAACTTCATCTCGGCGGCCAAGGTTCCGCGGCCAAGATTCTATGGGATCGCGTTCCTCCCGAGGCGGCGCCATGCTCGCCGGACAATCTCCTCATCTTCAGTACCGGTCTTTTGCACGGGACACCCGTTCCCGGCGCCAATCGGACCTCGGTCAGCACGTTCTCGCCCCTGACGAATTTGTATGTCAATTCATTGATGGGGGGATGGTTCGGGCCGGAACTGAAGCATGCCGGTTACGATAAGCTGGTCATCAGTGGCCAGGCATCCGGTCTGGTCTATTTATACATAAACAATGATACCGTCGAAATCCGCGATGCCAGCCATCTCCAGGGAAAGGGCTGTCAGGAAACGGCTGAATTTCTGCAACAGGAGTTGAAGGATCCCGAGATCCAGGTGGCGGCGATCGGCCTGGCGGGAGAAAACATGGTCCTGATGGCGACCATCGACCATCTGAACTCCAGCGCATCGCGGCATGGCGTCGGCGCGGTGATGGGGTCCAAGCGCCTGAAGGCGATCGTTGTTCGTGGCACAAAAGACATTCACATCGCAAATCCGGCTCCGCTTTGGGACTTATGCAATAAAAAATATAAAGAAATTTATGAGAACAAGAATTGTGGCGATCCCATGGCGCATGACCACAATGAAGGATTTCATGTCGACAATTTCGCCTGGGGCAATGCGCGCGAGCGCCGGCGAGGATATTGGAGCCATGACCGCGAGAAGCAGTGGAAGGACAAGTGGAGGGAGGTGCGGACCCGTGATTCTGGATGCTATAACTGCCCGAAGAATTGCCATTACACAATTTCCTATCCGGGTCGACATAAGTACTTTCTAAAGTGTTTCAGCAAGCTTACCTATGCGATGGCGGCCTATGAAGAAATAGACTTCAACTATAACATTCTTGGACTTACCGCGGCCTACGGACTGGACGGCTTTTCGACGCCCCAGGTCCTCGCCTTTGCCATTGAACTCTTCGAGGCCGGCATCCTGACCGAGCAGGACCTTCCCGATTTTCCGCCCGACACGGCGGGGCGCTTCTTCTATCTCATTGAAAAAATAGTCCATCGGGACGGGATTGGCGATGTCCTGGCCAACGGTACCTATGCCGCGGCCCGCCAGATCGGCAAGGGAGCGGAGGCGTTCGACCACAATACGATGAAGAAGGTCGAGCAGGTGCCGCTCAAGCTTGGGGTCATAAATTATCCGTATTTCCTGATGTATGCCACCGGCGAGAAGATGAATATTACCCAGATCGAAGGGTCTTTTCCTCAGGCGCCCCTTGCGGATATGGAAAAGAGAAAAGAGTTCGTCGAAAGTTGGGACGCGGCGCCAGATCAATTCAAGAAATGGTATCTGGAATGGGAACCGCGTCAACATATGCCGATCGAAGCGTCGGTTAATGTGTGCGATTGGAACGAGGCCATGCATTACATCGATGACGCCATCGGAACCTGCGCCTGGTTGTCATCATTCAGGGGGCAATTTGGCGGATCGCCCCCGTATCATCTCTATAACTTACCGAACTTCATCTCGCTGGCGACGGGGATCGAGCTCGATTCGGACAAGCTGTTGGAAATTGCGCGACGGAATCGCAATCTGATCCGAGCCCTGAATATAAGGCGGGGACTGAGACGGGCCGACGAGAAGCCGCCGGAGGACCATTGGAAGATACGGGATCCGGAGATGGAGCAGAAGCACCTGGACGCCTACTATCAATTCAAAGGATGGACCGGTGACGGTATTCCGACCAAGGATACCCTGGTCGAACTTGGGCTTGACTACGTGAGCGATGACTTCGTCAGGCGTGGTGTGTTGGCGGACAGCTAAGTGACTGCCATCTTTTGACGCATTTGCGGAAAATAATTGCAGTCGAACTCGATGATGGTGGTGACCATGAGTGTTCAGTTGGGAACGAGAATAGTTAAGGAAATCAAGGCTGATCTCGACAAATGCATCGGTTGCCGTGCATGCGAGGTCGCCTGCTCCGGGTTTCATGCCAGCCCGAAATATAGCAGCTTCAATCCGTCGCGCTCCAGGATTCGGGTTGTCATGGATCTGATCAATGACATCTACGTTCCTGTCCGCGCCGGCGAGTATTCTTCAGCGGAATGCACCGGACGCCACTCTTTCAAGATTGATGGAAAGCAATATTCCGAGTGCAGTTTCTGTCCGACCTCCTGCCCTTCCCGGGATTTGTTTAAAGAGCCAGATTCAGGTCTTCCACTGCGTTGCGATATGTGTGACGGCGAGGACGTGCCGTTGTGCGTTCAGGTGTGCCGCCCTGGCGTGCTGGTCTACGAAGAGCGCGAGGAGGAGATTGGCAATGAAAAACCCCAGCTGGGCGATGTCGAGATCGGTGTCGATGCGATGATCGATAAATACGGTCTGCAGAAGGTCCTTGAAGCGATCGCCAGAAAGGCAAAGGCCTAGGGCGTGTCGTCAGTTGGGTCCCTAAATTTTTCTCAAGGATGGGTCAGGAAGCATGGAGACGGTCGTTCCGCAACCAGAGATCATCGAGGCCATCAAGGCTAACGGGGGCGATGCGTTCAAGAACTGCTACCAATGCGGTTTATGCGACACCGTCTGCCCTTGGAACCGGGTTGGCGGTTTCAGCATGCGCAAGCTGGTGCGCCAGGCGACCTTTGGCCTGACGGAGATCGAGAACGACGACATCTGGCGCTGCACCACCTGCGGCAAATGCCCGCAGGTCTGCCCGCGTGGGGTCAAGCAGATCGAGTCCGGGGTGGCGCTGCGCCGCATTGCCACCGAGTACGATATTTTCGCGGGGGCGGCCGCGTCGGTTCCGGGGGTGGCGGCGAGTCTGCGGGCGGAGGGCAACCCGTTCAGCGAGGAGCGGTCGAAGCGGGCCGACTGGGCCAAGGATCTCGGGGTCAAGCGGTTCACCGAGGGCATGGAGCTGCTGTATTCTCCCGGCTGCTACCTTTCCTACGATCCGCGCGGCAAGAAGATCGCCCGGGCGACCGTCCAGATCCTGCAGGCCGCCGGGGTTGACTTCGGCATCCTCGGCACCGAGGAGAGCTGCTGCGGCGAGAGCATCCGCAAGACCGGCGACGAGGCCCTGTTCAAGACCCTGGCGCGCGGCAACATCGGGGCCTTCATCGGCAACGGCGTCCAGAAGATCCTGGTGTCGTCGCCGCACTGCTATCACAGCTTCAAGACCGAATACCCCGAGTTCAAGGTGAACTTCGAGGTGGTGCACATGTCCGAATTCGTTTTCCAGCTGATCGAGGCGGGGCGGCTCACGCTTTCCAAGCCGGTCGCCAAGACGGTCGCCTATCACGATCCCTGCTATCTCGGCCGGCACAATCGTGTGTTCGAGCCGCCGCGCGACGCGCTGAAGCGGGTGCCGGAGCTGCGGCTGAAGGAGATGGCCGAGTCCCGCATGAACAGTCTGTGCTGCGGCGGCGGCGGCGGCCGGGTCTGGATGGAAACCCCCAAGGGCGAGCGCTTCTCCGATTTGCGGCTGGAACAGGCGGTGGCGCTCGGGGTTGAGGTGCTGGCGACCTGCTGTCCCTATTGCATCACTAATTTCGAGGACAGCCGGCTGAACCGGCCCGACGGCGGCGACAGCATCGAAGTGAGAGACATCACCGAAATCATCCGCGACGCAATCTAGGGCGTGACAAGCATGGAACATCTCCCCATCCAAGACA
>Ga0316224_1003453_pt1 | contig 12994 bp, 13 predicted proteins | sample TBH18013metaG_FD_206254 | JGI IMG/M metagenome (GOLD analysis project Ga0316224, IMG submission 206254) | Freshwater microbial communities from Trout Bog Lake, Wisconsin, USA - TBH18013 | ecosystem: Environmental > Aquatic > Freshwater > Lake > Hypolimnion/Profundal zone | place: USA: Wisconsin... | reverse complement strand
GCAGCTTCAGGTCGGCGCCCTGGTTCTTTGCCGTCGTATAGGAGCTGACGAGTTCGCCGAGGCCTGAGCTGTCGATGTAGTTCACTTCGCCCAGTCCTACGAGAATCTTCTTTCCGCCCTTGCCGATCAGCTCGCGAATCGCTTCACGCAGCTGCACGGCGCCTTCACCGAGCGTGATGCGTCCGCTCAGATCGAGAATCGTAACTCCGTCCAACTCCCGGGTTGCAATTGTCAGTGCCACAGTCTTGCCCTCCTTAGGGGATTTTTTCGATTGGTTTCTAAGCCTGAATCCTCAGGAATTAGCTTCAGCAGCCGGGGTCAGGTGTTTCACAAGTGTGAGTTCCGTCCCAGGGTGCAGTTGACGAAAGTGTACCTCATCCAGGAAGGAACGGATAAGGAGAATGCCGCGGCCGGTGCCGCGCAGCAGGTTTTCCGGGGCCAGCGGATCAGGCAACGTCTCCGGATCCAGTCCTTCGCCCTCGTCGGAGATGCGGATAATCAGCGACTTTCCATTGTTTTCAATCGAAACGCTGATCTGCTTGTTGGGGTCATACGCGTTGCCGTGCAACACCGCATTCACGGCAGCTTCGCGCGAGGCCATCGTCACGCGAAAGCTCTCATCCTCATCCAGCCCCGCCTCCGTGGCAATCTTTTCCACAGTCTGTTCCACTTCAGCCACGCTGTCCATGGTGGAAGGCAGACGAAAGCTCAGTTTTCCGGTTTCCGGTGCCGACAAAGTAGCCTCACGGGTAAGGGAGTTGACCCCAAAGCAGCCTGAACCTGGGGAAGTCTGAAATACCGACCAGGGGCTCAAGCGTCCTCCATGGCAGTTTCATCGCTGGCCCTGAATGTGTCAAGCACACTGCGCAGAATCACCCCGCGAGACAACTCCCGCTCGCCTTCATCGCGGCAAATCCATCTCCATCACCACATCCGTGCGGTTGTATTCGCTCGGCGGCCACTGCTCCTTCGGCACATGCCGAAACCCGACCGTCTCGTACAAATGCACCGCATTCGGCAGCTTCGTGCTGCTGTTCAGCGTCAGCTTGCGCACACCCATCTCCTCGGCCTGCTCCAGCGCGTAGCCCAGCAGCCTGCGCCCAATGCCCAACCCCCGCAGCCCCGGTACAACCGCCATCTTGCCCACCTCGCACACCCCCGGCTCCTTGGGAATCAGCGCCACACACCCCACCGTTACGCCCTCATGCGCCACCTGCAAAATGCGCCCACCTTTGGCCAGAATCGAATCCTCCGGGTGGTTCAGAATCTCGTGGTCCACCGCCTCCAGCGTGAATAAACGCTGAATCCACTCCTCGTTCAGCACCCGGAACGCCGTGCTGTCTCCGCCCGGCTCCAGCCGGAAGAATTGCAGCGCCGCAGCCCGTACGGACTGGGCAGCCTTCTGTGCGTTCGCTGCGGTATTGTGTGCTTCCATCGTGACCTCTGGGATTGAAGGAATCCGTCTGGGGAAGGGTCCTGGTCCCAATATAAGGGAGTCCGCCGACCGGTTCGACCTCGGGCCCCGCAACAGGCTAAACTCAACCTGCAATGGCAAAGCGCACCACAACCCGTGTCAGTCTCACGGCCATGCTCGGCACCCCAGTTACGGATGCTCAGGGCAACGTGCGCGGCAAGCTCAAAGACATTGCCGTTGCCACCGGTGCTGAGGCTGGCCAGGTCGCAGGCCTCGTCCTCAAAACCCGCCAGGGCCTGCAAATCGTTCCTTCCAACCAGGTCATGGAAACCCCCGCCGGCACGCTGGAACTCCGCAACCCCTCCGCCCTGCAGCCGCTCAACGGCGACGAAAACTACCTCTTCCTCCAGCAGGACCTCATCGACCGCCAGATTATCGATATCCACGGCCGCAAAGTCGTCCGCGTCAACGATGTGGATCTCGAGTGGATGGGCCAGGGCGGCGTCCATCTGCTGCGCGTTTCTGAGGTGGAAGTCGGCCTGCGCGGCGCCATGCAGCGCGTCTTCAAGGGCCTGCTGCCCCGCCAGACGCTCGAAACCATCTCCCGCCGCTTTGCCGCCAAGGGCATCCCCTGGGAATTTGTCGACGTCATCGAAGTTGACCCCGCCCGCCGCGTCAAGCTCCGTATTGAGCACGAGCGCCTCGCCGAGATGCATCCCAGCGAACTCGCCGAGATTCTCGCCGACCTCGCCCCTGCCGAGCGCGAAGCCATCTTCACCACGCTCGATGAGGAAGTCGCCGCAGAAGCTCTGGAAGAAGTCGATCCCAAGCTCCAGAAATCCCTTCTCGCTTCCATGGACGAGGAGCGCATCGCCGACATCGTCGAGGAGATGGATCCCGGCGCAGCCGCCGACCTCCTCAGCGAACTCCCCGACGAACGCTCCGAAGCCATTCTCGAAGAGATGGACCCCGAAGAGCGGCAGGAAGTCGCCGAGCTGCTTGAGTTCGACGAGGACTCCGCCGCAGGCCGCATGACCACCGACTTCGTCCAGGTCCCCTATGAAGCCACCGTGGCAGACGCCGTCGCTGCCCTGCGTGAGTTCGACGGCGATGCCGAGTTGCTCACCGAGGTCTACCTGCTCGACAAGGATGGCGTCCTCAAGGGTGCTGCCCCCCTGGCCCGCATGATTCTGGCCCAGCCCACCACACGGCTCTCAGTTCTCGCCGAGCCCCGCGTGGTCAGTTGCCCGGTTGACCTGCACCAGAACGAGCTGGCCGAGCTCTTCGACAAGTACAACCTGCACGCGCTCCCGGTGGTGGACGCGCAAAAGCGCATGGTCGGCGTCGTCCACTCCGAATCCATCATCAGCCTGCTGCTCGAAAAGCTCTAGCGCGTCAGCACTGCGCGGATGTCGCGCACTTCCAGCACATCTTTGGCGTAACCGGCGCAAGCACCGTGTACATCATGCGATAGATGCGGGTCTTGGAACGAATCCCGTCCATCGGCGCAATAAATCCTGGCCGCAGCATATACGTGGCGGCAAACCCCATTCCCAGCAGCGCATTCTCCAGCTTGCCCTTCACCCTGGCCCACATCACTTTGCCCACTTCCGTGCTGTCGGTGCCGGTTCCGCTCACATAGGTCAGCGTCATCTTCGGGTTTAGCCGGACAAGCGTGGACGCGATGGCTACGCCAAGGTCGTAGGTAATGTGGACGTAGGCCGCTTCCGACATTCCTGTCGAAGAAACCCCCAGGCAGAAGAAGCAGGCATCAAAGCCGGCCAGCGAGTCTTCGTATGCCGCCACATCAAACAGGTCGGCCACCACCACCTCCCGCAGCTTCGCGTGGACCATCGCCAGGCTCGTTCTTCCCACCACCACAACTTCGCTCACATCGGCGGCGCGCAGGCACTCGCGCAGCACGCCCTGGCCCACCATTCCCGTCGCTCCAAAAATCAGAACTCTCATGGTGCCATTATCCGCCTTGCCCGTTCATTCAATCCTTCGGCGGCTCCACAACCCCCGCTCCACCCACATGGAACATTTTCGGAATCCGCCGCTCCGCCGCCGGCAGGGCAGGGAAGGCCGCGTGCGGCTCGGTCTGGTACCAGTACGCGGTGGAGTAGAAATCGTCCGACCGGTGATTCGCGTGTCCATGCTCAATCGTCACTTTTATGGATTTCTCAAAGGTAATCGGGCTCTCCGTATGCCAGCGGTACAGCGCATACCGGCTCCCCAGCCGCTCGCTGCCGGTCATCTGCGGCGCGCCATTGTGCTGGAAGGCAAAGGTCTGCCCATTCCCGAAATCCCATGCTCCGTTGTAATAGTCCTCAGTCCCGGTGCCGTTAATCGTCGGCAGCGCGTCGCCGTCGATGAAGATCATGTCATCGCCCTCGCCAAACCACCCATCCTGCAACTGCAGCACAGACTGCGTCACTCCCACAAAGTGCCCGCGCCCCGTCGCCTCCAGAAAGACGTAATTTGTCGCCCCATCCAGGTTCTTGCGATTGCCCGCCGGCGGCTCGTACTCGTTGGTCCAGTTGTCCAGGTCGCCCTTCAGCGGCGCCGCCTGCCGGTACTGCGCGTGGAAGCGCCCCACATCGCCCGGCAGTTCCTCCAGCAGCACGTAGTCCACCGCAAAGTAGAGATTGTCCGTGCGAATCGTACCCTCATTGGTCACCGTCATCCGCGCCCCGTTCGAAAACGGCATCTGGAAGTACGAATTCAGCGCCTTCACCGGTGCCACCACCAGCAGCTCCGACTGGTAGACAAAATACTCCCCCAGTCCCAGGCCAAAGAAATCCCCCAGCGGAACCTCCACCGACGGGCTCGCCTCGCCATCCCACCACGCGCGCAAAACCAGGTTCTTCAGGTGGTGCGGGTCCTGCGAATTCACCGTAAACCACAGGTGAGTCACCACGCCCGCGCCTGTCGCCTCCAGAATCACCGCCGACTTCCCGGCTTCCACCGGCACCGCGTCGTCGTTGCCTCCCGTCCGGTCCCAGCTCGACGACCGCCGCGTCTTGTACCGGCGCAATCGCGCCAGGTGGAAGAGATCGTCGTTGCCCGCATTGGGATTTGGCGCCGCCGGCGCGCCAGCGGCAGCAGCGTGCGGCTTCTCCGCCATCGGCGAGGCCACGGCTGCCGCGCTGCCGGCCAGGCCCGCCACGGCCGCTCCCTGCGCCAGCATCCCCAGCATCTGGCGGCGTGGAACGTTACGGATTGTGGTCGTTGCTGCGGTCTTTTCTCTCTCGTCGTGCATGGCATTCCTCCCGGTCGTCTGCGGGCACCAAACTATCACTTGCCGCCCTGGTCCGGTCAAACCCGTTTCAAGTCAGTTCCCCCGCAACATCACATTCACAAAGTTCGGGCGAAATAACGTTCTCTATGAAACAATCAAACGCGTATGCAGTTTCCTAAAATCATCCAGGGCGGTATGGGAGCGGGTGTCTCCAACTGGCGGCTGGCGCAGGCTGTTTCGCGCCTCGGCCAGCTCGGCGTCGTCTCCAGCACAGCACTTGACCAGATTCTCGTTCGTCGTCTCGGCGATGGGGATCCTGACGGCCATATGAAGATTGGCTTTGACATGTTTCCCTTCCAGGAGATGGCAAAGCGGGTATGGCGCGAGTACTTTGTCCCAGAAGGCAAGGCCCCCGATGCGCCCTACAAGGCAACCCCCATGCACACGCGCAATGACGCGCGCAAGCTGGTGGAGCTCTGCATTCTGAGCAATTTTGTTGAGGTAACCCTGGCCCGTCTTGGCCACGACAACGCTGTCGGCATCAACCTTCTGGAAAAGGTGCAGGTCGTTCACCTGCCGTCGCTCTATGGCGCCATGTTGGCTGGCGCAGGCTATGTACTCATGGGCGCGGGCATTCCCCTGCACATCCCTGGCGTTCTCGACAAGCTGGCCCTGCATCAGCCGGTGGAGTACAAACTCAGCGTTGCCGGCGCACCGTCGGACCTCGACACCCAGCTTCGCTTTGACCCTCGCGACTACATGGAAGGGGATCTGCCGGCACTCAACCGGCCCAACTTCCTGGCCATCATCTCCTCCAACACCCTGGCCACCACCATGCTCAAGCGCGGCTCCGGCAAGACTAACGGCTTTGTGGTTGAAAAGCACACCGCCGGTGGCCACAACGCCCCGCCCCGCGGTAAAACCCAGATTTCCGAGACCGGTGAGCCCGTCTACGGCGAGCGCGACCAGGTCAACCTCGAAGCCCTCTCCGAGCTCGGCGTTCCCTTCTGGCTGGCCGGCGGCTACAACACTCCGGAAAAGCTGAAAGAGGCTCAGGCGGCCGGCGCACAGGGCATCCAGGTCGGCAGCGTCTTCGCGCTTTCCGCCGAGTCTGGCCTGCGCGAAGACCTTAAGCAACAGCTTCTGGATCAGGTCGTGGCAGAGAAAGCCAAGGTCTTCACCGACCCCCTCGCCTCCCCCACCGGCTTCCCGTTCAAGGTCGCCCTGCTCGAAGGAACCCTCTCAGGCGACACCGAGTACGAGGCCCGTACGCGCGTTTGCGACCTGGGATACCTCCGTGAGGGCTACGTCACGCCCAAGGGGGCAATCGGTTACCGCTGCGCGGCTGAGAACATCGATGCTTTCCTGGCCAAGGGAGGCACCATCGAAGAGACCGTCGGCCGCAAGTGCCTGTGCAATGCGCTGATGGCCAACGTGGGCTATGGTCAGATACGACCGGATGGCCGGCAGGAACAACCCCTGCTGACCGCCGGTGACGGACTGAACGAAGCCGCACGCTTCCTCCCTGTTGGTCAGAGCCGTTATACCGCGGCGGATGTGGTTCAGATTCTGCTGGGCGAAAAACCCGAAGCGCGAGTCCTAGCTGCCGCTGAGGCAGGACACGCCTGAAATAACATTCCAGGGAAACTTTGCCACTGAGAGCCGGACGACGAGTCCGGCTCTTTTTTGTCCCTCTCGCTCAGCTTTCCCCCCTGCTCTCTTGGCTGCCTCCCAGGATGTAAAAACCTTCAGAAGAAGTCGTCTTCGCGGGCCCTGAGACAGGTCTGCCGAGGGTGCCAAATGATATGTTCAGGTGGGGAACTTCTGAAGGGAACAAAGGGCCTGCGGGGATGGGTAAGCGGTGGCGAATCCGGATTATGCTCTTCCTGGCTGTGCTGGGGCCGGGATTCATTACTGCCAACGTCGATAACGATTCCGGCGGCATTCTCACCTACTCCCAGGCCGGCGCCCAGTATGGATACACCCTGCTCTGGACCATGCTCCCCATCACCCTCGCCCTCATCGTTGTGCAGGAGATGTGCGCCCGCATGGGCGTCGTCACCGGCAAGGGCCTCAGCGACCTTATCCGCGAAGAATTCGGCCTCCGCCTCACCGTCATCCTCATGGCCCTGCTGGTCATCGTCAACTTCACCAACGTCATCACCGAGTTCATCGGCATCACCGGCAGCCTGCACCTCTTCCACATCTCAAAGTTCATCTCCGTGCCGCTCAGTGCCGTGCTGGTCTGGTTCCTCGTCGTCCGCGGCGACTACAAACGCGTCGAAAAAATCTTCCTCGTCGCCTCCGTCGTCTACATCGCCTACATCTTCGCCGGCGTGCTCTCCCAGCCCAATTGGCACGACGCCATCTCGGCAACCGTGCGCATGCCCGACCGCAGCGTCTGGACCAACGACTACATCTACATGGCCATCGGCATCGTCGGCACCACCATCGCTCCCTGGATGCAGTTCTACCTCCAGTCCTCCATCGTGGAAAAGGGCATCCGCGTCAAGGACTACGGCGCCAGCCGCCTCGATGTCATCGTCGGCAGCCTCTTCACCGACATCGTCGCCTGGTTCATCGTCGTCGCCTGTGCCGCCACCCTCTGGGTTCACGGGCTCGGCGCAATCCAGGTGGCAGCAGACGCCGCCGAAGCCATGCGTCCCCTCGCCGGCAACTACGCCTTCCTGCTCTTTGCCTTTGGCCTCTTCAACGCCTCGCTCTTCGCCGCCAGCATCCTTCCGCTCTCCACGGCCTACACCGTCTGCGAGGGCCTCGGCGTCGAGTCCGGCGTCGACAAAACCTTCCGCGAGGCGCCCTTTTTCTACTGGCTCTACACCCTGCTCATTGCCGGTGGCGCAATCAGCGTACTGCTCCTGCCCGACTCGCAGCTCATCAACGTTGCCATTCTCTCGCAGGTACTCAACGGCGCTCTGCTGCCGGTCGTCATCATCCTCATGCTGGTGCTCATCAACCGCAAAGACCTGATGGGCAAGTACGTGAACTCGCGGCTCTGGAACATCGTCGCCTGGGCCACCAGCATCATCGTCATCGGCCTCACCTTGGTCATGCTCTACGGCCTTATCCCGAAGCACCAGGGGTAGAGCAACTATTCGAAACAGCCCATGGCAGATCGAACCAACGCAGCCAATCGGCAAATCTGCAAGTTGGAGACTGCGCGATGCCCTTCCACGGGTTCGGCAAGGTGGTTTCGTTGGAAGACACCGATGTTGTCGGCCATCGCAGCGCAGTCAGCCCGCAAGCCGGTTTCTCCTGAGCGCAGCAGCAAGTGGGCGGGGCCCATTTTGTGAATAGAGGTCGTCAGCGGTATCACCAGAACTGTATTCGCTCTGGGGTGGTTGTTTCGTGCATTTGGAGACACAACGATTACCGGGCGGCGACCCTTGTCGGGCGGGTCAGTTGGAAACTGGGTCCACCAAATCTCGCCGCGCTGCGGGAACCGCTCGGGGCTCACAGGTCCCCTCCGGTAATCATGTCAGGTCCCGCCATCGAAGCCCACGACTCCTCTTCCGCTAGAGATTCTTCAGGAAGCGAGTCGTAGTAGCTGGCGTATGCGGCTTCCAGTGCTTTGGTTTTGCGGGCCAGCATCAGTTCGCGGAGGAGCATATCGAGCGCTTCGGAGTCGGAGCCGGCGCGAATCTCTTCGCGCGCTAGGCGCAGGAACTCTGCAGAGTCGGGCGTGATGGTAAAGCTTCGCTTTATCTTGTTTGGTATCGCGTGTGTTGCCATGCAAAGTATCCTACTCTTTATCGCCTGAAATATCATCCGCAAATCCCGTGGAAAAAAGTCAGCCAAATCTTTGCCCCAAAGGCCGCAGCCGAACAAAGCAAGAATGTATTTGAGACTATGTAGGATTCGCCTAAAGCAGCTTCCCGCTCGCCAAATCCCGAATCAGCCCACGGTCGGCCGGCAGAAAGTCGTAGCCCGGCAAATCCTCCAGCCGCGCCCAGCGAACTTCCTTGAAGATACGGTTCTCAATCTCGCCCTCAAAGGCGTGCACGGCAAAGAACTGCAAATCCACCGCACCGCCATGACGGTAGTTGTGGCGGATATGCGTCACCCGCTTGCCGATCGTCGCGGTAATCCCCAGCTCCTCATTCAGCTCGCGCGCCAGCGCCTCTTCCGGACCTTCCCCTGGCTCAATCTTGCCGCCCGGGAACTCCCACTGCAGCGCCATCGGCTGGTCAGCCCGGCGCTGGCAAATCAGAATCTCGCCCCCGCGCAGCATCAACGCAGCCACCACCAGGCGCAAGGCACCCGGACGCTGCGACACAACTCCCCCCGCAGGCTGGCCTGCCAGTTGCGAAACCGGCTGTTCTGCATCGTGCGGATGGGGCGCGTCACTCACCTCAACAGTGTAGCCGCAACCGGTACCCAGCCGGGAAGGTATTGATATGACATACTTTCATCCCACGGAACCGGAGTGGTTACCGGTTCCATGCGGGGAACGTACCCTTACTCGCCGGCCACACCAGCGTGCACGCCCTCGGCCGCAGCCGGACGGAACCAGTTCCAGCCCTTGCGCGTGGCAGCCTCAATCAGCGCCGGTGAAGGGTTGATCGGAAAGGCATTTGCCGCAATCTCCAGCATCGCAAAGTCATGGATGGAGTTGCCAAAGACCGCATCCGGCCGCGGCAGGCCAACCCGTACCAGCGAGGCAGCCTTGCCCTCGTCCGTCGGCACATCCGTCAGTTGGTTGGTCACCAGCCCGTCCACCACGCGAACCTCAGCCGCCAGCACCCGGCGCTCCGGGATGCCAAAGGTGCGCACACCCTCAGCCACAACCCACTTGTTGGTCGAGCTCACCGCCCAAATCTCCGCACCACGCGCATGCAGCAGGTCAAGCAGCCGCTGAATCTCGGGGAAAATCCGCTGCCGTACAAAGCTGTCCACATACTCCGCAGCCGCCGTCCGCATCTCCTGCTCCCGCAGCCCCTCATACAACTGCACCATCTCGCCGCAAATCGCCAGCTCGCTTACGTTGCCGGCCAGGTACGCACGATAGCGGTTGTCAATCCAGTCGCTGGCAGACCGGGACACCAGCCCCTGCTCAATCGACCAATCCATAAATCCGTGGCCGGAGTCGCCAGACCAGATGGTGCCGTCGCAATCAAAAACAGCAGTGCGGGGATTGGCGGCAAGAACCGCCTGCTCCAGTTGTGCAGCAGAGATACGGGGAAGTTCGAGATTTGCAGTGCTCACAGTTGGTTCTTTCCGGACGTGCGTCCTGGGCCGGGACAAAATCACCGAACCCACCTGAAATAACATTAGGCTCAATTTCATTGTCCGATATCAGCCCAGATTTGCAAATGCGCCCTCTGTGAAGCTTCTGCAAACTGTCACCCCATCAATAACCGGAAGTCCACTTCGGGCATTGGCGAGAATGGTACCCGCGCGAGACGACTGCACCGGCACCACGTCAAGAGTCCGGCGGTGACCCTCTTGATTCCGTGTCCGCCGTGGTTCGACACCTGCCGATGGTTGCCGTCCCACGCCTCGGATAAGGCCATAATCAAGCCTGTGGAGAATACCGGCAATCTCGGCCTGCTGCGGGAGTACATGAACTACCTGCGCGTTGAGAAAGGCCTCCGCCCCCTCACCTGCGAAGCCTACCTGGGCGACCTGAAGACCTTCGCCGAGTTCCTCGAAGGCCGCCACGGGGTCCTGCAAACTGCCGTCCAGCAGGACGTATCCGGCTTCCTCGAGCACCTCCGCGCTCACGGCGTCGACTCCCGCTCCGCAGCCCGAAAACTCAGCTGCCTGCGCGGCCTCTACAAGTGGCTCCTCCTCGATCGCCGCATCCACCACGACCCCACGCTCAACATCGAATCCCCCAAAGCCTGGAAGGTCCTTCCCAAGTCGCTCGCCGAAAACGAAGTCAGCGCCATGTTGCAGGTTGCCTCCATGGCGGCCCATCATCCCCAGGCCCGCGCGACTGAGCTGCGCGACTCCGCAATCCTGGAACTTCTCTATGCCGGGGGCCTCCGCGTCAGCGAGGTTACAGGCCTTTCCGTCAGCGATCTCGCACTCGACCTCGGCCGCGTCATGGTTCGCGGCAAGGGCGACAAGGAACGCATCGTTCCCCTTGGCAAAGCCGCGCTCGACGCCCTCGATGTCTACCTTCGTCAGGGCCGCCCGCATCTTGCCCGCGCCGGTGTTCGCGCCCACAAGGCCGACGCCTCGCGCCTCTTCCTCTCCCTGCGCGGCATGCCCATGACCCGCCAGGCTGTTTGGATGATGGTCAAGGCCTACGGAGCCAACGCCAGCCCGCACATGCTGCGCCACAGTTGCGCCACCCACATGGTGGAGCACGGCGCCGACCTCCGCAGCGTCCAAATCCTCCTCGGCCACGCCGATATCTCCACCACGCAGGTCTACACCCACCTCGCGCTCGGCCGCCTCAAGGCGGTCCACCGCATGCACCATCCCCGTGCCCAGGCCCGCAGCCTCGCTCTCCAGCGCGCCGTTCTGGAAGACGAACAACCCGTCCCGGGCCTCCATCCCATGCTGGAGAAGGAAGCTTCATGAGCGCCCTTACCCAGCCCCTTCCCCAAACCCGATCCATCTCTGAGCCCCTCTCCATGCCGCGCCAGCGTCAGCCGCTTGATGCCTTGGTCACGGCCTATCTCTCGGTCCTCGCCAACGAGCGCGGCTCCTCGCCGCACACCATCCGCGCCTACGAACGCGAGCTGCGCGCCTTTGCCGCATGGATCTGCGAAGTGCAGGGCGCCGACACCGAACCCCGCGCCATCGAGCACACCCGCATCCGCGCCTATCTCGGCACACTCTACGAACGCGGCCTCTCCAAGGCATCCGCCGCCCGTGCCCTGGCCTCCATTCGCAGTTGGTTCAAGTGGCTCGCGCGTTTTGGTCAGGTCGAACAGAATGTTGCCGCCCTGGTCTCCACGCCCAAGCTGCCCAAGCACCTGCCCCGCGTGCCCTCCATTGAGCAGATGAACCAGGTCGTCGACTCCATTGACGAGGACAACGCCAGTTGGCCCGCCCGCGACGCCGTCATCTTCGAACTCCTCTACGGCTGCGGCATCCGAAATGCCGAGCTGACCGGCCTCAATCTTGGAGACATCCACTGGGCCAACGAGGCAATCCTCGTCCGCGGCAAGGGCCAGAAGCAGCGCTACGTTCCCCTCGGCGATGCCGCAGCTGAGGCCATCCGCGCCTACATGGGCGAGCGCGAAGCCAAGCTCTCCGCTGCCGCACGACAAAGCCAGGCACTGCTGCTCAACCTCTACCTGCGCGGTGAAGGCCGCCTCACCACCCGCAGCGTCGCGCGCATCGTCAAGCGCATCGCCATCCAGCGCGGCCTGCCGGCAGACGTACACCCGCACACCCTGCGCCATGCCTTTGGAACACATCTTTTGGAAGAGGGAGCCGACCTGCGCTCCATTCAGGAACTGCTTGGTCACGAGCGGCTTTCCACCACCCAGCGTTACACGCAGCTCACCACCTCGCAGCTCACCCAGGTCTACGACCGCACTCACCCGCGGGCCAGGTAACCCCAGCCCGCAGCGTGCGCAGTGCGTTATGCTTCGCTGGTGGTCGGATCGATGATGGTGTGAACCTGCAGCACGGCATCGGCGGGGAAGCCTCCAAGCCGGGCATGTTCGCGAATCAGTTCGGCATCCGGCGCGATATACACGCAGGTCACCTTGTCACCCGTCACGTACGACTGAACCCACTGGATCTGTGGTCCAAGCGAGCGCAGTACGCCGCACGATGTCTGTGAAATTCCCTGCAGTTGCTCAGCCGTAAGCTGGCCTGCCCCGGGAATATTTCGTTCAATCAGAAACTTTGGCACGTAACCTCCTGTCCCTTTTCGAGGGAACACGATTCTAGTGTTGCCAGCATCAATTAGCGAATCATTCTTTCCGGAAAAAATCGCAGGGTTGAGCTATCCAGCAAGCTGGGGGCTGTTTGCATATTTTCGCCGGATCCACTCGTAAATCGGCAGCCCCAGCAGAATCAGCGCCGAGCCCATCAGCGAGCCACGAAGGTTCCCGGTAAAGCTCGACACCAGCACCGCTCCCGAGCACAGCACAAACACCGCAGGCAGCACCGGATATCCCCACACCCGGTACGGCCGCGCCAACTCCGGCTGGCGCCGTCGGTACACAAACACCGTCGTCGCCGTCAGCATGTAGAAGAGCCACTCCGAGAAGACAGCCAGCTCAAACAGTTGCTGGAATCGCCCCAGCGCCAGCAGCAGCACGCTCGACAGCGCCGCCTGGAAAACCAGCGAGTACGACGGCGACTGAAACTTCGGATGAATCGCCGCAAAGCGCGGGAAGAAAAGCCGGTCG
>Ga0316224_1003445_pt1 | contig 13027 bp, 14 predicted proteins | sample TBH18013metaG_FD_206254 | JGI IMG/M metagenome (GOLD analysis project Ga0316224, IMG submission 206254) | Freshwater microbial communities from Trout Bog Lake, Wisconsin, USA - TBH18013 | ecosystem: Environmental > Aquatic > Freshwater > Lake > Hypolimnion/Profundal zone | place: USA: Wisconsin... | reverse complement strand
AATATCAATTGAATACATTGTATATTTTAATTTATATATATTATAGATAAAAAGTTAATAAGAAAATAAACACAATTTTAAACTGGACTTACTATAATGATTTTGATGTACATTTTAATGATATTTGAAAAACTACTATAAAATTCGATAATTTTGTCTTTGTAATTGGAATTGGAATTGGAATTAAAATGTATTTTAATTTTTGGAAAAATAGGATGAGATATTGAATTTGAATAATAAATTTGTTTAGTTGGACAAATTGTTGGGTTGGAAACTAATTCATTAACCAAACAATCATACCCATCAATTAACAAGTTTAAATTATTAGAACAACCTGACCATGTAATATCATCAGAATTAGAATAAATAGAATAATTAGAATAATTAGAATTATTTTCCTTTAATTTATCTTGTATATTAGCACCGGATAATCTTGTTTTTGACATTATAATTGTTGAATAAAAATCATCATTACCAAGATTATACACATATTCATTTGATATATTTGAAAATTTATCTACTTGGTAATTTAAAAAATTTTTATATACGTATTCGCTGGTAAATAATTGAAAATAAATTTGTTTAGAAGTTCCAACAAATCCAATTGGAGAATTGTGATCTGTCAATATTAAAATGTCATCAAAATTATAAAATAAATTATAAATATTAATTGATTTATTAAGTAAATTTTGAAGACTTGCATAAAAAACATGATACAAACTAAAATAATATCCGCAATTAAATATTTTATTATTTAAATTAATTATTGTACTGACCGAAAAAGCTGGAACAGTAAAATATGTTTCATGTGTTAATTTATCATGTAATATTAAATCAATTTCTGGTATTTTTAATGTTCTTGCTAAATTTAGTAATAATGGTCCAAAATTTATACTCAAACACAATTTTACTACCGAATAATCTTGTTCAATTGGATATCCATTGCAATCTATAAAAGAACTTGATAAATTATTGGGTTTGAAATTTAAATTAGGATTATGTGAATTTTTAATATTTGCTAATTCAAGTAATGTTGGAACTAAATTAACATGTGATGTAATTATATTTGAAGTAGTATTTTTTAGATTCGAATCCATATTTGGATAAGAAATAAAAGTTGGTACATTAAATCCTCCATTAAATATTGAAGCTCCTTTTTGTAATAGCCCATGAGCACCTACATAATCTCCATGATCTGAAGTCAAACAAATTACAGCTTTTGAAAAATAATCATTTGATTCTAAAAAATCATATATTTTATTTAATTCCATATCAACATGTTTTAAACATCTATAATAAGCAGTTTGATATTGTTGAAATTGGTCAATATTTGCATAATCATTACCAAAATAATAATATTTTGAAATTAATTGGAAAATAATTCCAATACTGTTGGGATCTGCATTAGTTAAAGAATTCATTTGATTATCAATTTGTACAGATTTATTTGTTTGTAATTCAAGTTCAGAATAAAGTAAAAAATTTTTACTATGTAAAGATACAGATTAAATATTATTTTTTAATTGGGTTTGCAAATCTAATCCATTGATTTGGATTGATGGAGATTGTAAATTTTTTATGTCTGTTGTTATATTTGTATATAGGATATCATGAGGATTGTCGTAATTTGCACACACTAAAAAATTATTATTTGATTTTTGAGAAGTTAAAAATGGTATCAAACCATCTAAAGCTATTTGTTGTATATGATCGTATAAATCTGCTGTTTCTTCTATTGTTCCTAATGGTAATATTTCTGAAGTAACTAAACTATCATTATAAAAACCAAGTCTACTATCAAAACAATAATCACCAAATTTATTATATTTGTCAAAATGATATTCCTTTAAAAAATACTCTGTTGATAATTTTGGTTTTGATTTTATAAAGTCGTTCGGAACTAAATTTTTTACCAAATGAGCTTTTCCAATATATCTTGTTAAATAATTGTTTTTTTTAACATACGAAGCCAAATTATCTAATCCTTCTGATGGTGTTGACAACGTTTTTTGCCATGCAATCTCAATATTTTCAGTTATTCTTGTTATATTTGTATGAGTTCCTGTATATATTACTGAACGAGCCGCTGAACATGGTACTGCATTTGTATAATAATTATCAAAATATATTCCCGCTTTTTTAAATTTTTGAATACCAGTTAATGAATCTAAACATTTTGGATTTATGTATTTTAATGATGTTAATTGATCGATAATAATTAAAATTATTGGATAGGGCATTGGAAAATAATATTGTTTTATATATTTATATTGGGTTGGGTTGGGTTGGGTTGGGTTAGGTTGGGTTAGATAATTTTTTTGATAAAATTTTAAATAATAATATGTATTGGATACTAATGTCAAGATTATGACTAATATAATTTGAATATTCCAATATTTTTAATGAATTTGGTAAATTATTTAATGATATTTTACCGCAATATAAATATTGTCAACTAAACTATTTTCTTCAGATTTAAAATTAAAAGCCGATAAATATTATAAAAAAATAAATAATTATGTATCAGTATGTAAAATATTTGAATGTAGTGAAAGAAGTTTAAAAATATAGATAGAAAATCAAGAAAAGAAGGCTCGTATACAATTACAATATAGCAATTACAATATAGCAATTACATACTTTTACACCTTTGCACATTTAAAACGCCTATTAATTTATAAATTTTGATATAAAGAGATTACATTATAATCATTATATATGAAAAATTTTATTAATTTAACATCAAGAGTAATAAATAAATTACATATTATTCAAATTATAAAAAAATCAAACAAATATGAGATACATATGAGTAACCATAATATTGAAGGTTTTTGGTTGTTGTCATCTGGCTGGTTGGATACTAATGATAAAATTATTGAAATATGTAACAAAAAAGATAAAGAAGATTATGAAACTATAACAAAATTAATTAAATCGGCATTTTAAATGTAAAAAGGTGTAAAGATAAATTTAAAAATTTAAATATATCAATACGTTATTTACACGATATAATAAGAGATAATAATATTACATATAAAAGGAAAACTTTTGAACATTTTCCAAAAACTTATAGAGGTGTTGAAAGAGATGAAAAAGCAGAATTAAAAAAATTTTATAAAGAAGTATAAATTATTGACGTGAAGGTTTATGATAAAAAGATGTATAATAAAAACTGATGATAATGCAGTATTTAAAAAATATTCTTTAGTTGTAGCAATAAGTAATAAAAAATGTTTAGGCTATAAATTATATGAAAATTATTTCATTTATGCTTATAATATAAAAAATTATAAGCATAATAAAAAGGACAGTAAAAAATCATCAAAACATAGAAAACCTAAAATTTATAAAACCGGCATTTTTAACACCAAATGCTCTAAATTATAAATTATTTTTTGATGAAAATGGTAAATTATTCAATAATGTTATTGGATTTGAATTGGAATATAGTATTCGCAATGAATTTGGTAAATTATCTAATATGTTAGAATAATTTCCATAACAATCTAATCGTTCTAATGTGTTTGGTAAATTATTTAATGATATTATTTGATTATAAGAACAATTTAATTGGAATAATGAATTTGGTAAATTATTTAATGATGTTATTTGATTATAAGAACAATTTAATATTTTTAATGTGTTTGGCAAATTATCTAGCAATGTAATTTTATTTCCTTTGCAACGTAATTTTTTTAATGAGTTCGGTAAATTATCCAATGTGCTTAATTGATTTTCATCACAATGTAATATTTCCAATGAATTTGGTAAATTATCTAATGTGCTTAATTGATTATAAGAACAAGATAATTCTTTTAATGTATTTGGCAAATTATCCAATATGCTTAATTGATTTTTACAACAATATAATTCGAATAATAAATCAGGTAAATTATTTAATGATATTATTTGATTTCTATTACAATTTAATCTTACAACATTAAAAAATCCGATCAAATCCAATGAACCTGTAATATTTTTATCCGCTAAATACAATTCATTAGATAAATAATTATTTTCAAATATATTTACACCCATTCAATTATATTGATATATTAGTATATTGATATATTGATATATTGATATATTATTGTTCAAATTCAAATTTTATATTGGGATATTTTTGTTCTAATAATAAAATATTCATTTTATTTATTTTATTATTAGAACAATTTAATGTTTTTAATGAACTTGGTAAATTATTAAATATTGTTAGTCGATTTCCATAACAATTTAATATTTCCAATGAATTTGGCAAATTATCTAATGTGTCAATATAATTTGATCCACAGTATAATTGGAATAATGAATTGGGTAAATTGTTAAATGATGTTATTTTATTTACACAACAATTTAATATTTCCAATGAACTTGGCAAATTGTTTAATGTCTTTAGTTGATTTCCATTACAATATAGTATTCGCAATGAATTTGGTAAATTATTTAATATATTTATTTCATTTACACCCTTGAAGATTTAAAATGCCGATTTTACTCAACAAAAAAAATATTCAAGGTTTGCCCGTTGCAGAGCATGTAAATTATGATTTTGTTAAGGCGACAACCTCAACTGATTTATTGACTTTCTTTTGAACGACTTTTTTAACCTTCTCTTTTATTGGTTTTTCTACTTTTACATTTTCTTCCTTCTTCTCCCTACATAAATATTTAGGTCGTTCAAGTCCATTAATTGCATTTTTTGCAATTTTGTATATATTAGTGGCACCATTTACATCTCTATTCCATACACCTGAACACTTTTTACAAGTTAAAAGCCCATGGACTAAGATATTACCACTTTTATATGGTTTTGGATTTTTTCTTATTTGGAATTTTTCACATCTTCCAATTTCAGTTTTACAAATTGAACACATGCAACTAGTTCTAAATTCATCAACTAAATATGTTTTATAATTATTTTGTCTAAATAATATTCTCATTCCTTTTCCTTTAATTGGTTCCTTATATTTCATATGTTGTTTTTGTTCCCAATCACCAAAAATTACTATTGTTTCTTCTGGTTTTCCAAATATTTTTTTAAAATTATTTATTAGTTTTTGTTCATTCTTTTTTCTATTCATATATCCATTTAGTTTAAGTTTTCTGAATATATATTTTTCATAAACCTTATATAATTTATTATTTATTTCACTTTTCTTTTTTATGTATTCCTTAAAATCTGTAATAATTAAGGTTTTCCTATTTAATTTTGATAGTTCAGTTTCGTATTCTATAACTGTTTTTCCATCTATTTTTTCTTTCTTAAATTCTAAAATTATTTTAGCATATTTTTTAATTTTGCATTCTTTTCTTCTGCTATCTTGTGTATATCTAAATTCATTTGCTTCTTTATTATTATTATCAACACAATATAAAATATCAGATTTTCCAGGATCAATACAGACAATCTTTTTATTTTTTATATTTGTATAATCACTTAATTCATCAATATATTGTTCAGTATTTGAACCTACTTTAATATTTGGTATTCTTTTTCCAATCAAATCATTTCTTAACATTAAAATAGAACAACTTACTCCATCTGTTTCTATCATATGATGAAATGTATATTTTGGTTTATTAAAACATTGTCTTTCAGTTCTAAAGAAAAATTCCCAAATTTTATTTTCGTATTTCTTCAAATTTCCTTCTAATAAATAATCTGTCTTATTTCCTTGTTTTTTTGTCATTAGTAAATGAACTAAAGTAGTTGTATCTAATTTTATATTTTTCATTATTATATCATTTCTCATTGGAAAAACATTATATATCATAACTTTATCTTTTTCTACTTCTTTCATCATTCTAATCATACAAGGTAAATAATCTTGTGGATTACATTGTAAATCATAATATAAATTATCTTTTTGATATTTATCTTTATTTGGTGTTATCGTTTTTTTAATATCCTTAATCCAATTATGATATTTTTCGTCTGATTTATATTCTGTTGTTATTTCAAGTATATCAGTTTTAATTTTTCTTAATTGTCTACAAAATTCATTAACTAATTCTTTTTGTTTTTCTTCATCTTTATTTTCTTCTTTTATTTTAGTTATTGTGTCTTTCTTTTTCCAAATAATATTAACATATCTTTCAATATACTCAACATAATGTAATTTAATATTATTTTCATACATTGTAATAATTCCTATTGTCAGATAATCCAAAACTGTATTAAGATGTGTATAATCTAAGTTAGTATCTTTAATTAGTGTTTTATAATCAGAATTATAAAAAGTAGTTAATTTATCTTTTAGTTCTTTAATTTCTTTCTTTGGTGGACGTCCTGATGCACTTTCATTACATAAAATTTTCATACAAGAATTAACAAATACTTTATCTATTTCTGGTAATTTATTATTTTTTTCAAAATAATCCAATAAATAAAGTTTCATAAACATCAATGTATTAATTATAATCTTATTACATTTAATAACTGCCTCTGTAATTTTAGGTAAATTAATATCTGGATTTTTCAAAACATGTTTAAGATGAATCTTAACACACTTGAAATAATCAGTAAGTTTATCTGGTGGTTTAGTTTTTTTTTCTTCTATAGCATTCATTATAATATACTATATTTATATAACTTTATATATATTTTAATTTCAAAAAATAAACGCAAAAATTAAGTAAAAATAAAGTAAATTATTTTATACTTAATATTATATATGGACTATAAAGATAAATATATAAAATATAAGACAAAGTATTTGGGATTAAAAAATATAAATAATCAAATTGGTGGTAGTAAAAATAATTTTATTATAATTGGTAATATTAGGGGTAATGATTTAGATTTTATACCAGAATTAAAAAGAACATTAAAATCACTAAATGGAAATGTAAATGAATACAAATTTAAATTTAAAAATAAAAGATTTATTTTAGATGATTTAACATTTGAAAGTGTAAGTGATGACATTAAATTATTTATTAATAAAAAAGAATTATCAAATAATATTATTATATGTTTAGAAGAATCATCACCATTTGGATTATTTTTTGCAAATATGTATCCTGAGTTATGTAAAGCAATTATTTGTTATCCATTGAGATTAAATACAAAAGAAAGTTTAGACAGATTATATCATAAATATGTTGAAAAAAATGGGTGGAAATTTATTAGTAAATATTATGATCCAATTGATTATTTTTTTGAAATAAATGATGAAAGATTAAATGAACTATTTAATAAAAATGGTGAAGAAGAAAAAAACATTATTGATTTATTAATTAATCTAGAATTAAGAAAACAATATAATAAAATACCAACATTTTTTAAAGTGTCAACTTATTTATTTTCTCGTTTAGATATGGATTCTGTTAGCACAGTAAAATTAAATTTTGAAAGAAAAGATATTGCAGAAATGAAAGGTATTTTATCTCCAGATGATGCGATTTATACTTCTATGATGTGGAATATAGCAAGAGTTCAATATGATAGAAAATTGATTGAATTAAATAAAGAAAATAATTTTTTAAGAATTCATTATACAATTGCTTTTGAAATTAATGAAGATGTTAGATTAATATGTGATGCAGTTAAAATATTAATATATAATTAATTTTTAATTAAAATTCATCCCATATTTGTTCAAGTATTCCAATAGGATCATTTGGAATCATACTATCTTTAATACTTTCTTCAAGATTATTTGCAAAAATATTAATAATATTTTGATCATTTAATAAATTATTTACTTCTTCTTTAGTTATATTATCATTAATTTTATAACTTTGCAGACTAATATTTATACCTTCAAAATTTCTTGATCCAGAACAATAATAATTTCCATTAATTTTCATTCTAAATGATACTACTTCAATATCATCTTTTTCACCATAAAATATAATATCCATGAAAAATATAGGATAAGCTTGTTGAATACCCCATTCTTCAAATTGTTTAAAAGTTGGCGATGTGTGTATAACTTTAATAATGTATGTCATTATTTTATATTATATAATACATTTTAATTATAATTCAATTTTTATTCAATTTTTATTTAATTTTTTTATATAATTTTTATAATTGATATATATTTAAAATAAATTTAAATAATTATTATAATTAGATATATAATTATGGATTATGACATAGATATCCAAGATAATAAAAAATATATTTATATTATAAGTTATTATAGTTCAAGTAATAATTTAATAAGTAATTTAATGAATACTGATATAAGTATTTTTGAAATAAATGAATGGGATAATTTATTGAATAAAAGTGAAATTTTTAAAAAATATGTAAATATACTTAATCGTGAAACTGATATTGAATATATTAAGACACACCCAGAAATTAAAAATGCAACTTATTATTTATATCATAATTGCGAGTATTGTAAATATAATGATTTTACTTCTTTAGAATATTATATTGGAAATAAACAAGATATATATGAAAGAGTATTCTTAGAGGTTAAAAATACAGATAGATATAATATATCTTTAAATAATTTTAGAAAATGGATTAGTGATAATTATGAAAAATTTAATAAAAATTATAACATAATAAAGATGTATGATGATAAATAAGTTTTAATTAAATAAAATTGATTAATATATAAATAATTATGGACGAACTAATATACACATTATAATTTAACAAATTGTTTATTTATTACAAAATATTATTTTATTCTAATAATTCAAATACATATTTCTTTGTTCTAATGTCTTCTTTATTGTCTTGTTTTATTCTATAATCATAACTATTTAATTTATATTTACTTTTTGTTAATTGTCTTATAATTGATAAATATGGTCTTTTTGCTTTTATTGGTTCTGATGCTCCTATTATAGTTGAAAAACTATAGTATTTTCTTATTTCTGGTATTAACTCTAATATTTTATCTTGTGTTGTTTTATCATTATCCAGATTATATAAAATAATGCTATTTTCATTATCTAATTCTAAAATATTAATAATTTTATCTACTAATTCATCTTGTTCTTTTTTATATAGAATACTTTTTAATTTCATAATATTATATGATTATATTATGAAATTTTTAAATAAAATTAATCTTTATAATTTTTAGGTTTTCTTTTTAATGTAGAGTCTTTTTTAACATAATCTTTATAAACATCTTTATTATAAGCATTTTCAAAATAATTCTTATAATTTTCTTTTTTAACTTGTTTTATTGCATTTTTAATTTCCACAACTAATTCATCATATTTTAATACTTTTTTATTTAACTTCAAATAATATTTAATCTGATTAAAATATTGCTCTATTGGATTGGTTTTAGGAGTATAAGGGATTGTAAATAAATATTTATTGCCACTATTTATAATTGCTTGTTTAACAAATTCATTATTATGACTACCTGCATTATCTAAAATAATTAAGTGATTTTTATATTTATTAAATATATTTGCTTCTAAGAATTCAACAAATCTTTCTTTAGTCATTCCACCTTCTTTATAAAAAGTTGCACCTACACATTTAGAATTAGAAATAGCACATAATAAAGTAAATTTTCTAAATACATAATTATCATCTGTTTTTACAACACATCTTTTACCTAAATCACATTTTGAATATGGTAAATACATTGCTGGTTGAATTGACGTTTCATCTAAAGATATTATTTTATCTAATGAATATTTATTAATTTCTTTATAAAATGCTTTTAATTCTTTTTTAATGTCTGTAGGTTTTCCATATCTTTCTTTTGGATAATGTTCATGTCTTGTTCTTTTTCTGGTTATATTATTATCTCTTATTACTTGCCCTAAATGTTGAGGTGTAATATCAAAATCTTTATATTTCTTTTTTATTATTTTATATAATTCTTCCATAGTTATTTGTTCATTTTCTTTTAATTTTTGTATAGCATATTTAACTTGGTCTTTAGTTATTTTATAAGATGTTGGTTTTCTATTTAATCTTTTTATTTCTTCTAACTCTTCATATCTTTCAATCCATCTTTTCAAACTTCTTTCAGAACACTTAAATATTTCACAAGTTTTTGTATAATTAGTATCATTTTCTAAATAATATTTAACTGCTGTTATTTTGTAATCTTCACTTTTATGTTTTGACATTTAATATATAATTATTTATATATTAAAAAAATCGGCATTTTAAATCTTCAAGGGTGTAAACCACAACACAATTTTCTCAATGAATTTGGTAAATTGTTTAATGATATTAGTTGGTTACTACTACATTCTAATAATTTTAATGAATTTGGTAAATTATCTAATAATAAAATTATATTTCCATTACAATATAATTCTTCCAATGAATTTGGTAAATTATCTAACGATTGAATTAGATTTTGATCGCATTTTAATATTTTTAATGAATTCGGTAAATTATCTAATAATTGAATTTTATTTCCATGACAATATAATTCTTCCAATGAATTTGGTAAATTATCTAATGATGTTATTTGATTTCTATTGCAAAATATTTTTTTTAATGAATTTGGTAAATTTTTTAATGATGTTATTTTATTTACACAACAATCCAATGTACATGTGATATTTTTGTTTATAAAATCCAATGTTCCTGTGATATTTTTGTTTGTAAAATCCAATGTTCCTGTGATATTTTTGTTTGATAAATTCAATTCATAAGTTTCAGAAGGATAATTATTTTCAAATTCAATTGTGTTGGAATCTAACAGATTCATTTGATTTAATAATTATATATATATAATTATCAAAATTCAATTTTTATATTGAAATATTTGTTTTTTTCACAATAATTTAATATTTGTAATGAATTTTGACAAATTATCTAAAAGTTATATTGGTTTTAATTGTATTTGGATATATTAAAATCAAAGTGGATTAGACATAAATTGTAATGAATTTGTACAACAATGATTTTTAAAGTTTAAGTTCTTTGAACAATTTTCAGTATGTAAATTATCAAAATTTTTTATTTTATTATATGCACAATATAATTTTTTCAATGAATTTGGTAAATTATTTAGCGATGTAATTAGATTTGTTCCACAATTTAATTCTTTTAATGAATTTGGTAAATTATCTAGCAATTGAATTTGATTTTTATCACAATCCAATTCTTCTAATGAATTTGGTAAATTATCTAATGTATTTAATTGATTTGATTCACACCATAATATTTTCAATGAATTTGGTAAATAATCCAACATTATTATTTTATTACCATTACAATTTAACTCTTTCAATGAATTTGGCAAATTATCTAATGTGCTTATTTTATTAAATCTACAATTTAATTCTTTTAATGAATTGGGTAAATTATCTAATGTGTTTATTTGATTTGATCCACACCATAATATTTGCAATGAATTTGGTAAATTATCCAATAATATAATTTGATTTGGTTCACAATATAACTCTTCTAATAAATTTGGTAAATTATCTAATAATGTAATTTTATTTAATTCACAATTTAATTTTTTTAATGAATTGGGTAAATTATCTAATAATGTAATTTTATTTGATTGACAATTTAATTTTTTTAATGAAGTTGGTAAATTATCCAATGTGCTTAATTGATTTCCATTACAATTTAATTTTTTTAATGAAGTTGGTAAATTATCTAATGTGTTTAATTGATTTTTTTCACAATATAATTCTTCTAATGAATTTGGTAAAAAATCTAATGTGCTTAATTGATTTTCACCGCAATCTAATATTTTTAATGAACCATGTAATTTTTCTAATAATTGAATTTGATTTCCACCACAATATAATTTTTCTAATGAATCGGGTGAATTATCTAACAATTGAATTTGATTATAATAACAATATAATTCTTCTAATGAATTTGGTAATAAATCTAATGTACTTAATCGATTCATACAACAATCTAATATTTTCAATGAATTTGGTAAATTATCAAGCATTTGAATTTGATTATGACCACAATATAATATTTTCAATGAATTTGGTAAAAAATCTAATGATATTATTTGATTCACACAACAATTTAATTTTTCCAATGAATTAGGTAAATTATCCAAATTTTTAATTTGATTTCCACTACAATCAAATTTGACCAATGAACCAGATAAATTATTTAAAAATATTATTTGATTTTCAGTACAATTTATTTGTTCTAATGAATTTGGTAAATTATCAAGTGATGTTATTTTATTATATCCACAATCTAATTTGACCAATGAACCAGGTAAATTATCAAGTGATGTAATTTGATTTTGTTTACAATGTAATATTTCTAAAGAATTTGGTAAATTATCTAACATTGTTATTTGATTTGATTCGCAATATAATATTATCAAATTTTTAAACCTAATTAAATCCAATGAACCTGAAATATTTTTGTTCGATAAATCCAATTCAATTGAATCTGTTGAATAATCATTTAATAATTCTATTATATTTGGTATCATAGATTGTGACACTATATAATATTTTGGATACTAGAATATTCAAATTCAAATTCAAATTCAATTTTTAAATTTTGATATTTTTTTTTAATGATTGTTGATTAATTTGATTTCGATCACAATGTATTTTTTTTAATGAATTGGGTAAATTATCTAAAAATTGAATTTGATTTTTATTACAATATAATTGATCTAATTCATTAGGTAAATTATCTAGCGATTTGATTTGATTTGATTTCCACAACAATTTAATATTTTCAATGTGCTTGGTAAATTATCTAACAATTGGATTTTATTGTAAAAACAATCTAGTTTTTTCAATGTGCTTGGTAAATTATTTAACATTGATATTTTATTTAATCAACAACCTAATATTTTTAATGAATTTGGTAAATAATCTAATCATTGGATTTCATTTGAATAACAACATAATTGGACCAATGAACTTGGTAAATTATTTAATAATTGAATTTGATTTGATTCACAATATAATATTTTTAATGAATTATGTAAATTATCTAGCGATTTGATTTGATTTGATTTGATTTGATTTGATTTGATTTGATTTGATTTGATTTGATTTGATTTGATTTGATTTGATTTGATTTGATTTGATTTGATTTGATTTGATTTGATTTGATTTGATTTGA
>Ga0316224_1003444_pt1 | contig 13029 bp, 5 predicted proteins | sample TBH18013metaG_FD_206254 | JGI IMG/M metagenome (GOLD analysis project Ga0316224, IMG submission 206254) | Freshwater microbial communities from Trout Bog Lake, Wisconsin, USA - TBH18013 | ecosystem: Environmental > Aquatic > Freshwater > Lake > Hypolimnion/Profundal zone | place: USA: Wisconsin... | reverse complement strand
GGGCAGGCGTTGCGGGTGGGGATGAACGGCTGATTGCAAATCAGGCGGCGATGGGGAGTTTGGCTGCCTGGACCGCTTCTTGTGTCTGCTTGATGTTTCTGCGGGGGCTGGCCCACAGGCGTGGCTACGGATCTGCGTATCGGCTGAAAAGTCAGGCATTGGCGAACGAGTTGGCAGCTTGGGGCCGACCGGGCTGGTGCCGGGGGCGTTGGACGCAGCGAGCGGACGATGAGGGGCGGCGGTGTGGGCTGAAGAAAATGTTGCCGAATGCGTGGGGGAACTGGTATTGTTTCGTGGCAAATCGATTTAGCAAATATCCCGCTGCAAGATTTCCGGGATAGGCAGCGCGAATTCTGCTGGACTACGCTGCCGGCGAGTTGCACTCCTCGTAACCTCACATTGGAGATTCCCATGAAAATCCGCATGACGCATATTGTCCCGTGCATGGTTTTGTGTGCCGGAGCGCTTCTGGCCGGCTTGCTTCCCGTGGTTGCTTCCGCACAGGAGGCGGCTGCACCCGCTTTTCTGAATCCCAAGCTGCCTGCGGAGCAGCGCGCGGCCGACCTGGTACACCGGATGACCCTGGCCGAAAAGGCGCTGGAGATGCAAAACAACTCGGCGGCGCTGCCGAGGCTGAATATTCCCGCCTACCAGTGGTGGAGCGAGGCGCTGCACGGGGTGATTAACGACGGCGTGACGGAGTACCCGGAGCCGATTGGCCTGGCGGCGACGTTTGATGCGCCGGGGATTCACACGATGGCGGCGCAGATTGGCATTGAGGGGCGCATCAAGAATGTGCAGAATCTGCGGGAGGGCCATACGGGAATCATGGGGGGGCTGGATTTTTGGTCGCCGAACCTGAATATCTTCCGCGACCCGCGGTGGGGCCGTGGCCAGGAGACCTACGGTGAGGATCCGTTCCTGACCGGGCGGATGGGCGTTGCGTATGTGACGGGGTTGCAGGGGGATGACCCGAGGTACTATCTGGCGATTGCCACACCCAAGCACTATGCGGTGCACAGCGGACCGGAGCCGACGCGGCACTTTGCGGATGTGGATGTGAGCCTGCATGACGAGCTGGACACGTATACGCCGGCCTTCCGCGCTGCGATTGTGGAGGGCAAGGCCGGCTCGGTGATGTGCGCCTACAACGCGATCAACGGACAGCCGGCCTGCGCCAACGAGTTCCTGCTGCAGACGCTGCTGCGCGGCAAGTGGGGCTTCCAGGGTTATGTGGTTTCAGACTGCGACGCGGTGAAGGATGTTGCCGCCAATCACCGCTATCGCCCGACACAGGCACAGGGCGCGGCTATCTCTGTTCTGCGCGGTATGGACAACGAGTGCGTGACCTTTACCGAGCGCTACGGCGACCCGGTGGAGAAGGTGTACATCGATGCGGTGCAGCAGGGGTATCTGCCGGAAAGCGTGCTGGATACCTCGCTCATCCGGCTGTTTACTGCGCGCATCAAGCTGGGCATGTTTGACCCGCCGGAGATGGTGCCCTACGCGAAGATTGACGAGAAGGAACTGGACAGTGCCGCACACCGGGCAGAGGCTCGGCGGCTGGCGAATGAGTCGATGGTGTTGCTGAAGAACGATGGGCTGCTGCCGCTGAAGGCTGGGGTGAAGAAGATTACGGTTGTGGGGCCGCTGGCCGACCAGACGCGGCCGCTTATCGGCAACTATGCCGGGCAGCCGACACACATTGTGTCGGTGATGGAGGGCTTGAAAGCGGAGTTTCCGGGGGCAGCGATTACGTTTGTTCCGGGTACGCAGTTTTTGCGGACGGATGGCGTGGCGGTGCCGGATGCGCTGCTGACAACTCCTGAGGGCAAGCCGGGGCTGAAGGCGGAGTACAACGAAGGCATGCGCCGCGGGCCGGGTTCGGCGGCGAATGCAACGCCGCTGCTGAGCCGCACGGAAGCGAATGTGGGCCTGGATGACAAGAGCGTTCCGGCTGAGGTTGCATCGAAGAAGACTTTCGGCGTGCGGTGGACGGGCTCACTGACGCCTACGGAGACGGGGGACTATCTGCTGGGGGTTCGCGTGCAGGGATTTGGGCGGCTGACGGCGGACGGCAAGCAGGTGGCGATGGCCTTTGGTGGCGGATCGGAGGCGGCATCGGGTGTGGGCCGGGTTCATCTTGAGAAGGGCCGCAAGGTTGCGCTGGAGGTTTCGTACGGCGCCAACAACGGCAAGCATCAGGCAGAGCTGATCTGGTCGAAGGTGGAGAACGAAGTATCCCCCAAGGCGATAGGCGCGGCGAAGGATGCGGATGTTGTGATTGCCGTGGTGGGAATTACCAGCCAGCTTGAGGGCGAGGAGATGCCGGTTACGGAGCCGGGGTTCCTGGGGGGTGACCGGACGAGCATTGATCTGCCGCAGCCGGAAGAGAATCTGGTGGAGGCTGTGGCTGCGACGGGCAAACCGCTTGCGGTGGTGCTGATGAACGGAAGCGCGCTGGCGGTGAACTGGATTAACGACCATGCGAACGCGGTGCTCGAAGCCTGGTATCCGGGCGAGGAGGGAGGCGCGGCAGTGGCTGAAACGCTGAGCGGAAAGAACAACCCCTCGGGGCGGCTGCCGGTGACCTTCTACAAGGGAGTGGACCAGTTGCCGAACTTTGAGGATTACGGACTGGCCAACCGAACGTATCGCTACTTCACCGGAAAGCCGCTGTACCCGTTTGGCTACGGGCTGAGCTATACGAAGTTCGATTACAGCGGGTTGAGCGTACCGGCGGAGCCCATTGCGGCTGGGCAGGATGTGAAAGCCGATGTGACCGTGACGAACAAGGGCGCAATTGCAGGGGACGAGGTGGTACAGCTTTACCTCAAGTTCCCGGCAGTGAAAGGCGCGCCGCAGATTGCGCTGCGCGGCTTCCAGCGGGTTCATCTGGAAGCGGGCGGGAGCCAGACGGTTCACTTCGATTTGAAGCCGCGCGACTTGGGCATGGTGACGGAGGACGGCAACCCAATCGTTGCGGCGGGAGAGTATTCCATCAGCATCGGTGGTGGACAGCCTGAAACTGCTGCACCGGTGGCATCGGGCCATTTCCGCATCGACGGGCAGATTGCCTTGACCGACTAAGCAATCTCGACGGTTGAGACATAAATTCTTATCCGCAAAGATACGGGCAGAGATTGGCGACAGTCTCTGCCTCAGTTCCAAGTAAAAACCGGGATCCTACGCGGGCACTGCGAGATCCCGTCCAGAAATGCCCATGAGGTAGAAAGCGTCATGTTTCCGCGTACTTTTGCAAAGTTTTTCGGTTCCGCCGCCATTGTGTTGCAGTTCCTGTTCTTGGTTCCGGCTTGTTGCGCCCAGGTACAAATGCAGGTGACTGACAAGAACTACCTCAACACCCAGGGTTTCAGCGTCTTTCTGTACGACAGCACCTATCACCCGGTGTTTGTGGACCAGAAGAATACCGCGATGGAGATGATTCTGCATGGTCAGCGGGTTGCGACGAATGGTGACGTGCGGCTGATGCCGACGCCGGAGCAGTGGGACCTGGTAGCCACGTTGAAGGGGCGTCATGCGGACAAGGAGAACGGGCGTCTCTCGGCTGATCTTGCGTTCCCGACCTTTGATTTGAGCTACACGCTGGAGGTGGCTGCGGAGCCTGGCGGTGTGCGGGTGAGCATCAATCTGGACAAGCCGCTGCCGGAGAAGCTGGCGGGGCGGGCGGGCTTCAATCTGGAGTTCCTGCCTTCGATTTATATGGGCAAAACCTACCTGGTTGACGGAAGCCGCGCCGGCATCTTCCCGCGGACTCCGAACGACGCGATGGTAAAAGTGCTGCCGCTGGCGGACGAGCCGAAAAAGGCCTACTACCTGGAAGACTGGGACAAGGCCAAGGGTTACACTGAGCCGCTGCCGTTTGCGCAGGGCAAGAGCATTACGCTTGGGGTGGATGACCAACTGGCCCGCATCAACGTGAAATCCGAGACGGCCGATTTGATGCTGTTTGACGGGCGGGACCGCGCGCAGAATGGCTGGTTTGTGCTGCGTTCGCTTATTCCTGCCGGGAAAACCACGGGGGCGATTGTGTGGCATATTCGGCCGGACGTGATTCCGAACTGGACGCGCCCGCCGATGATTGCGCACAGCCAGGTGGGTTATGCACCGGATTTTGCCAAGGAGGCGGTGATTGAACTCGACCCCAAGTACGACGCGCCCAAGACGGCGAAGGTGCTGCGGTTGGCAGAAGATGGCTCCTACAAGCAGGTGTTTGAGGGCCCGGTTACGGCTGGGACGCCGTGGCTTCGGTATGTCTATTCCAAATTTGACTTCACTGCGGTGAAGGAGCCCGGTCTGTACGTGATTGAATACGCCGACCAGCGGACGGCACCATTTCCTATATCGAAAGACGCTTATGCCAACATCTGGCAGGACAGCCTGGACCATCATCTGGCTGCGCAGATGGACCATGTTGCAGTCCGTGAGGGCTATCGGATATGGCACGGTGCATCGCACCTGGATGATGGCCGGATGGCACCGGTGGTGGGCGAGCAGTTTGACGGATGGAACCAGGCGACCGCGACGGACGGCAAGTGGAAGGGCGGCGACCATATTCCGGGGATGAATGTGGGCGGCTGGTATGACGCGGGGGACTTCGACCTGGAAGAGCCTGCACAACTGAGCGTGATTCAGAGCCTGGCGCTGGCGTATCGCGAGTTCCATCTCAACTATGACGAGCTGACGGTGGACGAGACGGCGCGGGAGGTGGAGATGCACCGCCCGGATGGTGTTCCGGATACGGTGGAACAGGTGAAGCATGGCGCGCTACTGATTTTGGCGCAGTTTCACAATATCGGGCACGCAATCCGCGGCACGCATGAGCCGGATTTGCGGCAGTACACGCACCTGGGCGATGGCGCTTCGAAGACCGATGGGCGCATTTACGACCCGAAGCTGGGGCCGAATGAGGTGAAGGGCGACTACTCCGGCAGGCCGGATGATCGCTGGATATTTACGTCCAACAACCCGTTCTTCCAGTGGAACGCGATTGCGGCGCTGGCAGCGGCAGCCGACACGCTGAAGGGCTGGGATGACGCGCTGGCAAAGGACTGCCTTGATACCGCGACAAAGGCCTGGAACGAGGAGAAAGCGAAGCCGACAGTGCCGGCTGGGCGCGCGTTTGGCGCGGATGCTCCGGATGGAGAAGAGGAAGGTGGCGTGCTTGCTGCTTCACAGGGTACGGTGGCGGGTGGACAACATCCCAAGAAGGCCCCGGTGACCCCTCCGCCCGCTCCGCCAGCCTTTGATCGTGCCGCATTTGAGGCCACGATGGACTGGCCTGCGGTCCTCGAACTGACGATTGCCACCCACGGCGCGGAGCCGTACAAATCCCGCCTCAAGGAGCTGTTTCCGCGTGTTATCACGCCGCAGCAGATGGGCTTCAGCGGCTGGACTGCGGTGCGGGCATTGCCGTACCTGGACGCAAGCGCGAAGGACCAACTGCACGAAGCGGTCAAGGCTTACATCGCGAGTGTGGACAAGGAACTGAGCGCTACGCCGTTTGGCGTACCGCCGAGCCTGGGAACCTGGGGCGGGTCGGGTGCAGTGGTGGACATGGCAATCCGCATGTACTTCCTGCACCGTGCGTTTCCGGATCTGGTTGGCCCGGAATACACGCTGCGCGCAGTGAACTACATTCTGGGGACGCACCCGGTTTCGAGTACGTCGTATGTGGCTGGAGTGGGGACGGTTTCGAAGACGAAGACGTACAGCAACAACCGCGGGGACAATGCGTATATTCCGGGCGCAGTGATTCCGGGATATATCGTTATCAAGCCGGATTTCCCGGAGCTGATAGATGACTTTGGGTTCCTCTGGTTTGAGGATGAGGCTGTGGTGGCCGGGTCAGCGAGCTGGGTGGTCGCCGGAAATGCGGCGGATGCGCTGGTGAAGGAAGGGAAGTAGATTCGGAAGGGAAAGCGCCCGACGGCTCACCGGAGCTGTTGGGCGCTTTTTGATTTGGATGGAACGGGAGTGGCGCGAGGTGAGGCTGGTGGCAAAGGGGGAGGTGCGCCAGAGGCTGCCTGATTATGCCGAATCCGGTTGATTGGGTTGCAGCGGAAGAAATTATGGTGGAGGCGGCGGGAGTTGAACCCGCGTCCGAAACCGTGGAAAGCCGAGAGACTCCATGCGTAGTCTATTCAGAAGTTTCGCCACACGCGCTCAGAACAGACAAGAAACGCGTGAGACTAGTCCGATTGGTCTCATCCTCAACCCCCGGACCGAGAGTCTTGGACCAGCCTGCTGTGCGACGCCCGCTCTCAGCCCACAGGCGAAGATGAGGAGGACGGCTGCTTATTTAATTAAGCAGCAAGTGCCAGATTGTTGTTGGCAATTGTTGTTTTGCAAGCGATTACGGGTGCCTACACCCCGGCATGCCTCTCTGCCGCCTGCGATCCCGTCGAAACCGTGACGCCCCCACTCAATCACCTGAAAGGAACAATCGCCAATCAGGGGATTTGATGGTGCGAGCCGGGCCGAATGGCTCGTGCTGCATTGATACCAGTGTACGCCGAAAGCGGAAATATTGCCGGGCTACTGGTTTTCGAGGACGATGGTTTCGTACTCGTGGCGGGCGATGGCGGCGCGGATCTGGGCCGGGGATTTGCCGAGCTTGGTCTGCTGGGCGGCGAAGAAGCCTTCCTTGGCGCAGGTGGAGCACTCGGTGCCGTGGAGGGTCTCAAAGCAACTGCGGAGGCTGGTGTGGCCGAGTGCGCGGTCGCAGCGGCAGTTGCAGGGGAGCTGGTAGATGACGTTGCCGACCTTGGCTGTCTGCTGGTAGACATGGACCTGCCAGGGGTAGCGGAAGTTTTCGCCGGTGAGCTTGGCGCCGGAGAGGATGGGAGGAAGTTCAGAGACCTTGAGTGGGGCGGAGGGATGGTAGGCCGGGATGTCGTCTGCGGGGTTGGACCACTGAGCGTAGCTGATGGCAGTGGCGGCGGCGAGCAGAATGGTGGCGAACCAGCGGAATCGGGTGCTGATCTTCATGGGTTCCTCTTATGCAGTATTGTAGACAAGCTTTGAGGGAAGGGGTAAGCAGGGAGTGCTGTCGCGGGGACAAAAAAAGACGGCACGAACGGTGAATTGTTCGTGCCGGGAGGCCAGTGACGCAACTTGCTGCTTTGGGATTGTGGGAGACTCGGACCACTTTCCCTCTGCGATATCTACACACTACCATAGATTCCGAAAAACGCAAATACTAAAATCAAAATATTCAAAAAGGCATGTTTTGGGGGGAGTTTCGATGCCGAAGGGAGGCAGGGGTGGACTTTCGGGGGTTGGCTGGGGTGCAGGTTTGGCATGAAGATTCCATTAAGAAGCTGAAAACAATGCTCTTTTTGAATTGACGAAATGAAAGCGCGGAGAGGTAAACCTTTTTTGTGGAGTTCGCGTCTAAGGTGCGGCGCGGGGATTATGCCTAAATCCTAGGCCGGCGGCTTGCGGAAAATACTGAAATCTGTATTTGTTTGGAAATGCGGAAGTGGCGGGACTGGGAGAGTGGGTGGCTCGACAGGCTCCTGGGGCGGGGCCTGGCGCGCTTCCGGAATTCCATTCGGATAGGGATTGTTACAATCCCTGCTGTGACTATTGAGCGGGAAACTCTGACCGGTGTGTTGCGCCAATCGCAGCTTTTTTCTGATTTTTCAGACCAGGAAGTCGCGCGCCTGGCGAACAGAATGGTGCGGCGCCCGTTTGCTGCTGGCGAGGTACTTTTTGCCGAGGGGGATGCTTGCCGCGGTTTGTATCTTGTGGTGACCGGGAAGGTGCGAATCTTCAAGACTTCGACTGGCGGCCGGGAGCAGGTGCTTGCTGTTGAGGGCCCCGGTGCGACCGTGGCCGAACTTCCCGTGTTTGATGGAGGGCCCTATCCGGCTTCGTCCTCGGCGGTGGAACCGACGGTGATAGCATTCCTGTCGCGGCGGGATCTTCACGACTACTGCATGGAGAACCCGGAGGTGGCGCTGAAGATGCTGGCGGTGGTGGGGGCGCGGCTGCGGCGGCTGGTGGGGATTATTGAAGAGCTTTCGTTTACGACGATTCGTCAGCGGCTGATTGCGTTTCTTCTGCGGTTGGCGGAGACGGAGGGCGAGGCAACGGAGGCGGGGGTAGCGTTCCTGCTGCCGGGAAGCCATCAGGAGCTGGCGAGCCAGTTGGGTACGGTTCGGGAGCTGATTTCGCGGAATCTGACAAGGCTGCAGGCTGAGGGGTTGATTGAGTTTCAGGCGCGGCAGGTGATTTTGCCGAGCAAAGATCGTCTGGCTGCGGCGCTGGAGTAGTCGAGGGCTGGGCGACTGGTGGATTTCCGGCAATATCCGAGGGCATCTCGGTTACACTGGGCCGGACTTCCTTTCCCCTGTGCAGCCGCGCACGCAGGGAGTGAGCGGTGGCGGCGGGGAACCGGGCCAGGAGGTCTACCTGAATTTCGGAGGAGAGACCGGACGATGGAGCAAGAGTACGAGGGCCTTGGCTGGTTTGATTACGTCATTTTATTGATTGCAATTGGCGGCGGGTATTACGTGAGCACGCTGCTGCCGGATGCCGGGTGGTCGTTGATTCTGTCGATCCTGGTGACCTATCACCTGTATTTGGCATGGACGATCTTCTCAGCGGGTGACCGAAGCCTTGCCATGAGCGTTCCGATGGCGGTTGTGACGCACCTGGCTTGCCTGGCTGTGGTGATAGCTGGAGCAGTTCTGCGGATACCACGCGGGCTGCTGATGTTGCTGTCGATGTTTATTCCGGCGGTGGGTATTTTGAAGTTCTCGCTGGTGGCGATGGTTTTGTTCGAGCGAGTATGGCTATTTTCTGGCGGGAAGACGCGCGATGCGGCGCCGGGTGGTGCGCCTACCGTAAGGCGAAAGAAGGGGCAACCCGTGATTGAGCCGCTGGTGCACAGCAACGAGTTGTATTACGAGTGGCTGGAGCTGCGATCGAAGAAGAAGAATCCTGAGTACCGGGTCGGTATGAACATGCAGCAGGAATACGATTTGTGGCGGCAGGAGGAGGCGATTCGGCGGTGGAAGGTTGAGCAGGCGGAAGCCAAGGCCGCCAAGTTGAAGGAGCCGACGGCGGGCGCATGAGGGAGTTGGTGTAGCCGCTGCATCGGTTTACTGAGGGGCGGAGTTTCCCGAGCGAAATTTGTGGGGTGAATCCCTTATCCTACATAGTCATTGCCGCTTCCATCTGGCATGATGGTTGGCAGGCTCATCAGGGGTAAGGGACACACATGGAATTTCATATTGGACGCGTCACCCGGGACCGATACCAGTTTCCGACCGCACTGTTTTCGTTTACTGGCAATGTGATTTTTGCCAACATTACGGCGGCTCGACAACTGGCGCACCGTATGAACCAGGTTCGGGACGCGCGGAAGAACCCTGAGCAAGCGGTACATGCCGCGCAACTGTATGTGATGGGGCTGATTGATGAGGCCAGCCACGTGGCGATGGCAAAGTACCGGGAGTCGCTGGATCCGGCGGCGATGGCGGATGCGCTGGGGTGGCTGAACGGGAAGATTGGCGCTTCAGAACTGGACAAATTGCTGCTGACGTTTGTGGGCGAGTTCCCGGGGACCAGTGTGTATCAGGGTAAGGAGACGGCGGCGGAGTGGCTTGCGGGCGCAAGCGACGGGATGAGCCATCGCGAAGCGGCGCTGGAAGAGATGACTCTGCTGCATCTGGCGAACCGGAACAAGGCATTTGCGCCGTTTGCAGAGCTGTTTGATGACAAGACGCTGGTGGAGCAGACCGCGTATGAGCGGTTTACCGAAGAGCTGCCGGTGTACTGGGCGTCGCGGCCGCTGGTGGAGATTGAGGAGCAGGGGCCGGTCTCGCTGTTTGATTTGCTGCTGACGCCGGCGCTGGCGGCACCGGGTTCGCTGGCGGATCAGCTTGAGGTGATTCTGCGGAAGTGGAAGCCGCTGATTGGGGACGCGCTGGAGCGCTTCCTGCTGATTGGTGGAGAACTGCTGCACGAGGAAGAGCTGGCGGTGTGGGCGCTGTACCATCCGGCGACGGCCGAGGATGAGGCGCGGGCACGGTCGGAAGCGGCTGAGGCTGCAGAAGAGGCGGCGAGACGGCGGCGGGAGGCCGGGCAGGTCTGGCGGTCGACGGATCCGAAGTCGGAGGTGCCGGTGTTTGGCGACCCGGCGAATGAGTACGAGAAGTTTTCTCCGGATACGGCGTGGATGCCGAACACGGTTCTGATTGCCAAGAGCACGTATGTATGGCTCGCGCAACTGAGCAAGCAGTATGGGCGGTCGATTACGCGGCTGGACCAGATTCCTGACGAGGAGTTGGAGACGCTGGCGCGGCGGGGGATGAACTCGTTGTGGCTGATTGGCGTGTGGGAGCGGAGCCGGGCGTCGCAGACAATCAAGCGGCTGTGCGGGAATCCGGATGCGGTGGCGAGCGCGTACTCGCTGTTTGACTACAAGATTGCGGAAGACCTGGGCGGGGAAGCGGCGTACATCAATCTGCGGGATCGTGCGTATCACAGGGGGATTCGACTGGCGAGCGATATGGTGCCGAACCACATGGGCATTGATTCGCCGTGGGTGACGGAGCACCCGGAGTGGTTTTTGTCGCGGGATATTCCGCCGTACCCGGCGTATAACTTCGAGGGGCCGAATCTGTCGGCAGACTCCCGGGTGGAGATCCGGATTGAGAAGCACTACTTCAACCAGACAGATGCGGCGGTGGTGTTTGAGCGGCGCGACACGTGGAGTGGTGAGAGGCGGTACATCTACCACGGCAATGACGGTACGAGCTTCCCGTGGAATGACACGGCGCAACTGAACTATCTGAATCCGGATGTGCGGGAGCAGGTGATTCAGACGATTCTGCATGTGGCGCGGCTGTTCCCGGTGATTCGGTTTGACGCGGCGATGACGCTGGCGAAGCGGCACTTCCACCGGTTGTGGTTCCCAGGGCCGGGGGCGAGCGGGTCGATTCCGTCGCGCGCGGAAGACAGCATGAGCGATGCCGAGTTCAATGCTCTGATGCCGCAGGAGTTCTGGCGCGAGGTGGTGGATCGGGTGGCGGCCGAGGTTCCGGGGACGCTGCTGCTGGCTGAGGCGTTCTGGCTGATGGAAGGGTATTTTGTGCGCACGCTGGGGATGCACCGGGTGTATAACTCGGCCTTCATGAACATGATGCGCGATGAGGAGAATGCCAAGTACCGGTCGGTGATCAAGAATACGCTGGAGTTTGATCCGGACATTATGAAGCGGTATGTGAACTTCATGAGCAATCCGGACGAGCGGACGGCGATTGACCAGTTTGGGCGCGGGGACAAGTGCTTTGGCGTGGCAGTGCTGATGTCGACGCTGCCGGGGTTGCCGATGTTTGGGCATGGGCAGGTGGAAGGGTTTACGGAAAAGTACGGGATGGAGTACCGGTGGCCGCGGTATGACGAGACGGCGGACCCTGGGCTGGTGGAGCGGCATCAGCGGGAGATTGCGCCGCTGATTGCGAACCGGAGCCTGTTTGCGGAGAGCCATAACTTCCTGCTGTATGACTTGTTTGAGCCGGGCGGGACGGTGAACGAGAATGTGTTTGCGTACTCGAACCGGAATGGGGAGCAGCGGGCGCTGGTGGTCTTCCAGAACAAGTATGGGAATGCGCATGGGACGCTGCGGGTGTCTGCGGCGCAGGCGGACAAGAGTGCGGGAGGGCTGAGGCAGGTTTCGCTGCATGACGGGCTTGGGTTGTCGGCGGATCACGACTCGATTGTGGCTTTCCGGGATTCGATTACTGGGCTGGAGTATCTGCGGCGGGCGAGCAAACTGGCTGCGGAGGGGCTGACGCTGAGCCTGCATGCGTACCAGTACCACGTGTTCCTGGATTGGCGGGAGCTGCGGGCGACGGCTACGCATCCGTGGGACAAGTTGTGCGACCAACTGAACGGTGCGGGTGTGGCGAATCTGGAGGATGCGCTGATTACCCTGGCGCTGAAGCCGGTGCATGATGCGCTGAAGACGGCGGTGGATCCGAACCAGTTGCGCACGATGGCGTGGCTGGCGGACCAGTTGCGTGCGGCGGGGAACCAGCCGGAGAAGCGCCGGTTGGCCGAGGCTGAGCTGGAGAACTTCCTGCGGGGCGAGTGGAGGCGTGTGGAAGCCTGGCTGCGGGAAGGGCAGGCGGCGCATGTTGCGCGGACGGGCCGAGAACTTCCGGCGGGAGCCGCGCTGACGCGTGTGATGGAGCCGGTGTTTCGGAAGCGGGTGGCGGGATTGCTGCGGCTGTCGGAACTGGAGGCGAAGTTTGCCCAGCCTTGGCCGGCGGCGGCAAGGAGAGTATTGCCGACGGTGCATCCGATACGCGAGGCGGCACAGATTTGGGGACCGATTCTGAGCCGGACTGTGTTCTTGCTGCTGGCCGAGTCGATAGACCCGGCGAATGTGGAAGCGGTGGCCGTGGCGTTGTTTGACGATCTGCGATTGCGGCAGCCGGTGGGAGAGATGTTTGCTGCGGCGGGATTTGAGGGCGAAGATGCGTGGCGGACTGCGGCGCGAGCCCGGGTGACGCTGCTGGTGCTGGCTGCCGGCAAGAAGGCGGGCGGCGGGGTGGGTTCGCTGATTCCGACGAGCTTGTGGGATGACCCGGATTTGCGGTGGCTGACGGGGACCCATGCTGCGGGTGGGACGTTCTACTTCAACAAGGAAGCTCATGCGGAGCTGGCGTGGTGGCTGCTGACGCCGCAGCTGTGTGCGCTGACGGCGGAGGGGATTCCGACCAAGGCCGAGGTGGCCGTGGTGGAAGCCAAGCTGGCGGCTGAGCTGGCGGCGGCGGAGAAGGCTGGATACCAACTGGAGCGGCTGCTGGCTGCCGCGAAGGCGGTGAAGCCGGCGAAGAAGATTGCCGGGAAGAAGGCGGCTGACAAGCCAGCCAAGAAAGCGGCGAAGCCGGTGAAGAAAGCGGCTGGGAAGCCGGCTGCGGAGAAGGTTGCGGCCAAGCCTGCGAAGAAGGCAGTTGCCAAGAAAGCGGCCAAGGTTGCGACGAAGAA
>Ga0316224_1003438_pt1 | contig 13042 bp, 15 predicted proteins | sample TBH18013metaG_FD_206254 | JGI IMG/M metagenome (GOLD analysis project Ga0316224, IMG submission 206254) | Freshwater microbial communities from Trout Bog Lake, Wisconsin, USA - TBH18013 | ecosystem: Environmental > Aquatic > Freshwater > Lake > Hypolimnion/Profundal zone | place: USA: Wisconsin... | reverse complement strand
AAGTCTCCATCATCACCGTTGTAGCGTGATTTTTGACAGCAAGGCGATAGGATTGTTGATGAAGGAAGTGATGTCGGGCATTTGCCACGTCTTCATGGATTTTTGCCACTAACTTCTTTTGTTTGGCCCTCAGCTCTTTACTATCTGCCCTGCCCCTACTTATCCAAGCATCAAAGTTGCCTTTTAACGCTGCAATCTCTTTTAGGCTAAATTCAACGCGACGCTCGCCCTTCTTACCTTTGGCTTCTAGCTTAGGACGATTACTTTCCACCATAAAGCCACGAATAATTGCTTCATCAAATATTCTATTGAGCGCAGCATTGTGAGTAACGATTGTGCTTCTTTTAGGGGTCTTCCCCATTTGTTTGATGCGGTAATCATCTAACTTATCTAGGGCTTTTAAATCTATATTGTCTATATAGTATTTGCCTAATGCTGGTATCAAGTAGTTATCGATAGCTAGTTTGTAATCTTTATAGCTAACTTTGCCCTGCCCAGCTTCAAGCTCATCATACATTCGCTTAACAGCAAGCTTAGCGATATCCCTAAATGTGCGAGTAATAGGTGAAACATTCATCTCTTTACGCACATTAGCTTTGATAAGAATTTCATGTGCTGCAGCCACAGCTTTGTCTTTATCTGTTTGGTCTGTGCTAGTGCGCTGCCATTTGCCATCAACCTGAAAGCGACACTGCCAAACATTACTGCGCTCACGCTTATATATAATTAGCTGGCGATCGAGTAATACTGTTGTAGTGGGTGATTGTTTTGGCATAAACTAACTTTAAGCTCACATGTAAAAGCCGTCAAATAAATGACGGTGTGTAAGCAAAAGATTTTATATGAATTATTGTGCTCGGTGTGTAAGCGAAAAAAAAGGACCTAGCCTGAGCTAACTCCTTGAATACTGGTGGGAGATGCGAGGGTCGAACTCGCGACAAACGGATTAAGAGTCCGCTGCTCTACCAACTGAGCTAATCTCCCTAAGGGCCGCAATTATCAAGTTAAAGCAGGTGAGTGTCAACCTGAGAAACAATAAACTAAGGTGTGTTAAGTAAACTAGGTGCTGACTAAAGTGTGGAGTGATTGCTAGTTATTCAGCTTGGCTAGCACTTGATTGTTTTTAGCTACGCCTGCCAGTGCCTTAGCCCGCTTCTGCCTTGCCCGTTCAGCCTTCAAAGCATCCCCCGCCCTTGCCTTCTGCTGTTTGAGGCTGTTGATACGGTTTTGCTCGGGTGTCGGTGTTGTAAATTCAAAGAAGCGCATTGAGTATTTAACTGCTGTTTTGAGAAAGTCTTTTTAAACGACTTTTATAATTATTGAGACTAGCGACCTAAAACCTTGTAAGGAGTATGGGATATGTGAGAGAATATTTTGTCTAGATAACTTTTAATAAAACGCTATGAAACTATTCAAGATTAAAAATACTCTTGTAAGTGCTTTAATTACTGGTGGTATGTTTGCAATAAGTGCTAATGCGACTACTTATAACTGGAATAACGGCGACTATACGAACATCAACGGAACCAGTATAACCGGTAATCCTGGTGTTTCTGGGAATGGATCAAGCCTCGGCACTTTTAACAATAATGGGTCAATATCTTCCACAGGGGACGACGGTTTTGAATTGTCTGCTAACGCCACGTCTATTGTTAACAGAGGTACGATTACCAGTAGTGCTTCTTCCTTCTTTTCGGGCCTATATCTCAACAACAGTGGTTTTCTGCTGAGCAACCTCAATAACAGCGGCACTATTTCTGGTACAGCTTCAAATCAATATGGTATTTTCAAGCATCATCAAAAGTATGAAAATCTGACCTGCAATAGGGGGCAGGGATCTATATGCTACCTTTGATAGTTATTAAATTTTGTAAATATTTTTGTAAATATTCGTTAATCTAGTATTAATTCTTCAATTGAGGGCGGTAATGTATCAAAGTAGAAGTCTGCCAATCGTAAAATTCCTTGCAGCAGTTCTTTTAGTGGCGGCCTCTATGGCAGAAGCCTGCACTGTGATATCAACAGATTATTCCACAACTTTTTCAGGACTCTGTTTAGAGGTGACTCCTACTGGAAGGATTCAGGTTAATGGCACTGATGCTGTATATAATAATGGAGGGTCGGGCGCTAGTGTTAACAATGCGGGGACTATTTCTGCTGAATCTTCGGCGACTACTACCGTAACTGCAATTAGTAATAATTTTGGCATCATAGATTCAATTATTAACCAGGCCGGCGCTACTATTTCTGCAAATATTACTAGTGGATCTCATAGTGCTTACGGTATTTATAGTGCTTACGGTATTTTTAGTAACGGCGGCACGATTACTTCCATAATTAATAACGGGACCATTTTTGCTAATTCATTGACTAATGGTCGTGGTAATGGGATTGAATCTAATGGTGCAAATATTGGAACAATTACCAATAATGGAATTATTGCATCGGGTAATGGTGGGGTTGGTATATACATTAACGGTGGTGTCACGGGAACATTGAATAACGTTCAGGGCGCTTGGAGTCAAGGTGGTTCTAATCCTGATGGTGCGCTTAGGATAGGCGGTGATTTGCCTGCTTATTACAACGTCATTATCAACAGTACTTCCGTATATGGACAATTGAAAAATACAAATGCCTCAGGAAGTTTTACATTCAATATTTATGGAAATACTGGTACAACTTTAGTTTCAGGAGTTGATGCTTCAAAAATTCAGGTAAATCGTTTTTTGAATGTTCTTCAAGGGTTTAGTTCGTTATCAGGTTTCTCGGGAACTGAAGGAACTTACGGGGGCTATAACTATAGCCTAGTGGCAGATGCTTCACTTGCTAACAGTTGGGATTTGGTTGTTACTTTAAATTCAACCGATACTCAATCCGCACTTCAAAACACCGCTTACGCACTACGTGGTGTGTATGACATTGCCAGCGTATCGATGAATAACAATTTGAATCTTGATTCAAACTTGTACGATGTAAACGGCATTAGCGTTTCAGTAATTGGCGCACACACTAATGTAGCAGGTAGTGTTGGTACGGATATGACTGATGGTATCTTAGTAGTATCTAAGAAACTCAATGACAACTTCCGTATTGGTGCTTACTTAGATCAGTCTATTAACATTGGTAATACAACAGGTGTTCATCTAAGCAACAGCGGCCCTGCTTTTGGTGGCTTCGCTGTGTGGAACCAAAATGCGGATGGTCTAGGTGCTCAAGTGCGTGTTTCAGCGGGTCGTAGTTCTAAAGACCTAACGATTACTCGTCAGGTAGTTGGTACTTCAGAAGCAGGCACTGGTAAAACTAACTTTGATAGCGTTGGTGTTTCATTAGTTGGTAGTTATGCGATTGAAACAGCGAATAGCTTTGTTGTTAGCCCATACGCTGGCGTTCGTTACACCAAAGTATCAGCTGATGGTTACACGGAAGACACTTCAAGTTCAGTCACAACGCCGCTGACCTTCGGAGACTTAACTCAAAACACCACAACAGTATTAGCTGGCGTTAGAGCAAACAAAGCAATTAACGATAAAGTGGTTGCTTATGGTTCTGTTGGATTAGAACAAGATATTAATAACAATGGTGGTGGCACTTACACAGCTTCAGGTATAACTGGCTTAACACCGATTGCTTTTAATCCATCAATTAATAAGACACGTCCTGTTGCTAGTGTCGGCGCTTATTACAATATCGGTAATCGTCAACGTGTGACTGCTGATTTGATTTGGAGTGAACAAGCCTTTACTTCAAACAACTCAACTTCTGCGATGGTGAAATATACAATCGGTTTCTAAGTAATAAGCCGGAAGCATGAGAAAACAAAAGACCACGAAAGTGGGCTTTTGTTTGAAAGTCGTTTTAAACGACAGAATATTTTTATTCACACCGTCCTGATTCAGGACGGTTGAGTGTCAATAGTTTTGACGCTGCTACTAAATCAATTCCACAGCATTTCGTTTCATATCATCGTTAACATCAATATATTGTTGTGTGACCATGATTGATTTGTGACCTGCGAGACTTGCTAATACACGAACACCAATTCCCTTTTGCGCTAGGTTAGTAATAAAGCTACGTCTTCCGCTGTGACTGCTAGCCCCATTTATCCCTGCTCGCTTGTAAGTCCAAAAGAACCACTGACATAAGCCATTGGGACTAAATCCTAATCTATTGTCTGTATGAAAGAACGGCACATCCAAATGCTGAACCTTTCTTGTCGTTAAGTAACTAGCAAATTCATCCTTAAGTTTATTTGGAATAAACACTAGCCTCCCTTTGTCGCCTTTGGTCTGACTAGCATTCAATCTAATCTCATTTTTGATTGAGCCATCTTCGTTTAATACATCCTGCATTCTTAAGTTAGCAATTTCACCCACACGCATGCCAGACCAGAAACTAGTCAATATCATTGCGCGGTCCCTTAATGCGTATTTTTTAGTGCTAATAAAACGAAGAACTTGGTCTAGTTCTGATTGAGTAAATGTCTTCGCTTGTGCCATATATAAATATCTCCGATTAAGAAAAGTATTTATATATTTTGTTTTCTTAGGCTTAAATGGACAACCGAAAAAGGCACTAGCGAAGAATCAATAAAATCAATTGGTTATATTTCAGGTAAAGAAAATGCTAGTTTTCTTTACCAAAATCATAAGCAATACTTTGAAAAGCGAATACACATATCTAACAATTACATCAGAATGTTAATTTGTATGTGGTTTGATTTACGCTAATAATTATATTGACAACGGACTCTTTTTGAGAGAAATTGCTTAAATTGAATATTAAATGCTGACGATGAGTCAATGTGATAACACATAAAAGAAACTAAAAATATATATGCTCAATATGCTACGCATTATTTCATTATGTATCGTGTGCTTTGTAACACAGGTATTTGGGGCACAGATTAGCGTTGTAAGTGTTACTGCTACAGGTTTTGGCCAAAATGAAGCAGAAGCTGTTAAGAACGCAATTGTTAACGGTATTGCACAAGTTAATGGCGAGAGCGTTGCGTCTAAAATAAAAATTTCTAAGAGCACAGTTTCATCAACTGAGACGAGAACTCAGTCAGCCAGATCAATCGAAAGTGAAATAGAGCAGAGCACCAAAGGGGTGGTTAAATCATGGAAAAAAATTTCTGCGGTGACAGCCAACCAAAGCTGTACCGCAACAGTATCAGTGCAAGTATTCGTTCAAGAGAAGTCCGATCAACTGAAAAGAATTAAAGTTGCTGTAGTTCCTCAATCTCAGAATCCTGACAATTTAACTTCAACCTTGATTAATGGGTTATCACAGAACTTAACATCCACAAGAAAATTCGCATTGATTGATAGAAAAAATAACTCTGCAATTAATTCTGAAATTGAAAATATTAGAAGAAACCAGGGCGCGATTGAAGATCAAGCAAGATTAAATTCATCCTTGGCGCCTGATTTTATTGCTGTGTCTAATATCAATGTGCTGCAGAATAAAAACAATAGCAATGTATTAGAAGCTACCTTGGAAATAATCGACTATTCAACAAGGCAAGTAAAATTTTCTGAGAAAAAAACGTCAGTATTGAAATCAACTGACTCAGCAAATATCAATAAACAAGTCAATTTACTCGCGAAAAGTCTGTCCAGAATAATTATCGAAACTTTGTATCCTCCTCTAATTGTTGGTTTTGACGATGCCGAAAGTTTTATAACAATTTCTCAGGGATCAGATTTCTTTTCTGTAGGTGATAAGTGCGTCATTAAAGAGATAAAGGCCCCTGTTCGAGATCCATACACTAAAGAATTTCTAAGTTATGAGAAATATGACATTGGAACTGCAGAAATAACTTATGTAGATAAGAGAATTTCAGTTGCCAAAGTGACTTCAAAGCCTGAATTCAGTTCAGAAAAGATCTCTTCCAAAAAGTATGAAGTATGGCGTAACGGGCAGTCTTCAATAGATTTATTTAAAGATGCAGCAACAGGGATCAGTGAATCATCGAACAGTAAAGCTGATCCAAATGATGGTGATTATTAGATTAACAATGGAGAAAATTTATGAATTATAAAAAATTATTATTGGTGCTACTTCTTAGCACATCAGTTACTTCAATCGCAGGACAGCAGAAAGATGGTGAACCAATTAATGCCCCTGGGGACATTCCTCTTGGGGGCTTCCCTGGTTGTTCTGTTCAACCTCCTAAAGATGGTTGTGATGCTCGTATTTCATGCCACGGCGTTGGCACATTATTTGGTAATACTGGTATGGATCTTCAGGCCGCAACTGATGAGGCGGTGATGGAAGCTAAGAATGAATTGGCGAAGTTCTATAGCAATAAACAAAAGGCCCAGCAATCATTATCTAAAGTGCGTGAAGACACTGCTAAGAGCACATCAGATGGCGGAAAGGCAATCAGCTCTTCTATGACTAGAGTGATGGCTAGTGTAAGTAGTTCTAGCGCAGAGTCAGTTCTCTCAGGTGTACAAGTCTTAGGTCGTGTGGTCGATACAAACCAACAATCAGTAACCGTTAAAATTGGTGTTAGTTGTAAGAGTCAAGCTGCAGCAGCTAAGTCTCAAGCAGCTTCTGCAAGATCAGCTAATCCGAATGCTGGAGACTCTCAAGGTAATGACAAGCAACCATCTAAGCCAGCAAAACAGGAAGCAGAGTCATTTAAGGTTGGCCCAGGTAATCTCAAAAACATGAAGCAGGAAATAAAGAACGCTGATGATTTCTAGAATATTCATTCTAGTACTTTTGGCGTTCCAAATAGTTAGTGCGGAAGCTTTTGATGTTTGTGACAAGTATGGGTTCGAAAAAGCAGAGCTTGGATGGATAAGGTCTGTAAGTGTTAATCAAAAGGTCTATGTTGACTTCAAGGTCAACATAGATGAGTTGGGTGAAAATGGAATTGCAGCGTCCCCAGATATTGCGCCTGCGTTAGCGAAGGATGCTGCATCAAACGCATATTACAAGTTGTATAAAAGTGTCATGCCCCCTGCTTCGGAAAAACTTGATCTGATCTACAGCGGGACGCAAGCTTACTTATCGACTTGTTGGTTAAAAAAAACTTACGGATTTCGCACCCCGTTATCCACTTTTCAGTGGGCTGAGCCAAGCTCTTCGGATGATGATTACCTGCCCGCAATAAAAGATCTGCTAAAAAGAAAACAGCTAATAGATTAGAAGGAGATATTAATGTTCAGACTTATTGGAATTATTGTTGTAATTGCTGTTTGTATTATTGCCTACTCATCAATCGAGAAATGGTATGAAGGTCGTGCAACACCATCAGAAACAGTAGTAAATATTCGTGATCAGGTAGGTACAGCTTTGAAGCCATCGCAGAATCATAACAGCGAATCGCTTGGAGATGAGAGCAATCAAAAATCGAATATTCAAACTACCGAAGCACAAGAGAAACCTTCTCATGGCTCGTCTAACACAGAAGATGCCGCCCGTGAATTAATCAAACATGCTAATGATTGAATTACATGAAAATATTTAAATATCTTTTATTGCTTGGCTTGTTCCAATCAGCGTTTGCGAACGCTCAAGACGTATATTATGCGGGATTTTCATTTATTGGGGATAGCGAACAGAACAGTATTAGGTATCCAGTTGCTTCAAAATTAGTCAATGAAAAAAATACTAATAACTTAAGTCCACTAGATGATTTATTAAGAAATGAAGTTAATAAGTTAAAACGTACAGACTTAGTTTTAAAGAAAGAGCAGGGCAAGCTATCTAGTGGAAATTCAGTAGCTTTATCTTTTGCGCTAAATGACGAATCTATTGAATCGAACAAATGGGGTGGGAAATATCTTTATATCTATAGAGTAGTTGCAAATATCCTAGTTTTTGATTTTGACGAAAGAAAAGTTATTGCGGATTACCCTGTTATGGTTCAGTACCAAGATGTAACAGATGCGCCAAGAAATTCAGATGCACATGAGATTGTCTTGAGGAAAATTTATACTGATCAAAACTTCGAACAGAATATTTTTAAAGAGTGGGTGAAGCGTTTAGAAACTGTAAGCGTTAAACCTTTTTATAAGGAGTACTTACAAATTCGCTCAGTAAAGCTTGATGATGGCGTATATGAATCACTTCCTGACCAATTAAAAAAACCTAACTTGTATGAAACTCAGGTTGCTCAGCTTGTGGAATTTCAGCTTTCAGCCAATCAGGGCGTTCCACTTCTTCCTTTTGCATCAGGGCAGAGTATTACAAATCAAGACAGAGGCATGGTTGCAAAATTTTCTGATGGAAACACTTATAAACTGAAGCTCCCAGAGGCGGGTTATGTAATTGATTTGCTTGTTCGCCCATTCAAAATAGCGTCTGAAGTTAACAATGGAATTAAACAAAATGCTTACGGTTCTTTCATAACAATGAAAGTTCTAGAGCCAGGCCTAAATACAATATATTTAGATTCGAAATTTAAGAATATTAACTACGTAGCTTATTCGAACAACTCTGATACTCAGTTGGATACATGGCAAGCTTATCAAACAAGCTTGAGAGCTCTTTTTTCAAATCTAACTAAACAAATTTCTATCAGGAATAAAGAGGCTCTATCAAAAATTACTCAAACTCCTGATATAGATAAACAGCTATCTTCCTTTAATGAGGTATTAAAAAAATGTATGTAAAACTAAAAAAAATATCTACTATTCTATGCGTAGGTTTAATGTCAACGATTGTATTTAATAGCAAAGCAATCGCTGATACAGCAGATGTTAAAGGCGTTGTTGTTGTTCCTTACAGCACTGGTTGGTTTTCCTCAAAGCCAGATGATAAGTCAAATCAAGATGCAATGAGACAAGCGAAATTAGAAGCTTGGAAACTCTATACCGCTAGATTCAATGACGCAAAGATGAAGGCATACCTTCTTGTAAAAGATAAGTTCGAAAAGAACATAGATCAGTTTGTTCAAAATATTAGTATTGTCGACAAAGCAGTTGATAAAGATTCCAAATCAATAAAGCTAGTTGTAAGAGCTACTGTTAATGAAACAGCGGTAGATGCAACCTTAGGCTCGATGTCCCAAGCCGCTAAGCAAGGAACCGGAAAAGGCACTTCTTTTGTATTTTTATTTGTATCTAGAACAGCATCTAGCATCAAATCTTTTGACGACAAAAAAATTAGCATTTCGAAGAAAGAAAAAAGTAGCGCCAATGAAGACCGCAACCAGCAGTCTGATGAGGTTGATGCTTCATCATCAAAATCTATGGAGATGGAAAAAACTACGACTGGGGGTTCAGTAGAGCGTAAGAAGTCGAAAGTCACTTATGAGGTATCAAGCTCTCAAGATATTGATGCCGCTATGGGAGATGTTTTGAGTACATCAGGTTTTGAAGTTCAATCTTATGATGATGTGGTTGCAAATTGTGGAGGTGTTGATAAATCGCAAGTTGGTAAAGAGTTCACGCAATTTGATGATATGACAACTGAAACAAGAAAATCAGTTATAAACGCATCCCGAGATTGTGAAGTAAGTATATTTGCAACAGGCACTATCGATGTTGGTGTTCAAGATACAGATCCATCGTCAGGTAACAAACGTGTAATTGTTTCTGTTCGAGGTCAAGTCTGGAATATTGAAAGTAAATTACCTAAAAAAATAGCATCTGTAGGCCCAGTTCAATTTTCTGGATTAGGCCCTGATGATGTTGTTGCTCAGAGAAACGCCCTAAATTTAGCAGCGAAAGAAGCCGCTAAGGCAATAGTAGATCAGTTGAATTTAAAAGGTATCCACTAATTCTATTGAATGATTATTCTTCAAAATCATTCGATGGCATATTGTTGTTATTACTAACTATCAAGGAGTATTAAATGAAGATTACAAAAAAAATTGCGATTCTTTCGAGTATTGCATTAATGCTGTCACAGCCTGTTGCTATGGCATTTGAATTGAAATTACCAACTAAAAGCAGTGATTCTGGCTCATCAGTTGATGTAAACACTCTATCAAAACAGCAGGATGACTTGGTTAAATCTTTGAATGCAAGTCTTAGGGATTTGGCTACTTCACAAAAAATTATGGCTGATGCACTAGGTCTTAAAGATGCTGCCGCCTTGGCTGAAAGCAATTCCAACAAACTGAAAAGTGGCGACTTAACCGGTAAAGATGATATTTCGAAAGCTGTTGCTAATTCTGAAGACGCGAACAAAATGATTCAAGCAGAATTAAAAAAAGGTACAAAGCTTAGTGATGATAGCAAGGCTTTGTTCTCAACGGCGCTAGTTCCATACGGTACAGGTGCAGTTGGCGTGTTTGTTACTAGTAAAAAAGCGGCAGATGCTGTGAAGTCTTTAACAGCGACAGCTGATTTAACAATTCTTTCTAAGTTAGGTAACCTAATCTACATCGGAAAAGAAGCTCCGACGCTAATTTCTGCATTTACAAGTACTACTGGCCAACTAATATCTTTCTCAAAAACAAATGGTCTTGATACATCTGGTATTGAAAAAGCAACTAAGGACTGGGATAAGTAATCCCTATAACTAAATGAAAGAAGGCTATTCGCCTTCTTTCATTTCTCGACTTTATATAGTGCAGCTTGTCCAGCCTTGATCTTCTGCCTAGCCTTCTCAGCCTTGATAGCTTTTTGGGTTGTTTTAACTTGATTTTTCATTCCCTGAATCTTTGCTTGATCTGGGGTTAAGGGTTTCTTAATCGCACTAGCGAATTCATAAAAACGCATAATAATTATCCAATTTTAGTAGGGGCAAACGGCACATTGCTGCGCCCAAATTGATATTGAGCAAGTAGGCGAGCGTGAAGGTCACTGTCAGCAAAGACTACCGTCTTTACCCATGTCCCATTTACTCTCGCTTGTACTTGATATCGATGCATACAATTATTTATCAAACATAAGCGTCGTGTTACGCGACGCTTATGTTTTTATATAGTCCTTCGCTAGTGCTGGAAGCCTGCCCTTAAGTTAGTACTCGCTAGTTCTATCTGGCTATCTAATTCGCCATTCTCAACTGCCTGCTTAATCGTCTCTAAGGCTTTGACTAAGTGGTGCGGACTGTCAACTTCAACGCTGGGTTTTCCTTTCGCTAGCTCTAATACGCTAGTGCCGTATTTAATAGAAATACATACTTTCCCGTTCGCTGAGACAAACCACCAAGGTCTAATTCGTTTTGGTACTTCTAGCTGTTTTCTTAATCCCGTTTCTTGATCTTTAAATGATCGGTATTTCTTAACAACAAACTCTGTGCCTTCAATTTGGCTTTTGGCTAATTGGATCTGTTCCCATAGGCGATGTGATAGTTTGTTTCTGCGCTGCTGAACTGGCGCAATGTGTTGAGGTTTAGTTTCTGCTGTTAACTTTAAAGTACCTAATGTGCTCATTTGTTTTCTCCTTTTAGTGAATGGGCACTCAGTAAGTTAATGTCAGATTCGGCTGATGGACAACCGATTTGTTGGTGATTTTTCGTTTTGACTCATTTTTTACCAGTTTTAAGTGGTTTTTCTTATACAGGCATAAATACTTTTGCGAGTTGCTAGGTTACAAAGTTAGGTCGCAAGAAGAAATAAAAGAAGTTGCTGTTGAGTTAAGTGAGTTAGTTACTTAAGTCACTAGGGGTTACAAATGAGTAACTCTGACCAAGCAACACACGAAGCAACTTCTTTCTCTTGTCTCTTGCGACTAACTCGAAGCAACGATCTTTTCTGATCTGACTCCTCTTGTAACCAGCACAACCTCGCAACTAAGAAACTTAAAACAGGAGAAAGGAAATGAGAGAAATAGCGGTAAGAGGTTTTACTAACGAGAAATTCAACACAACATTTGGCAAAGGATTATTTAGACGAGCTGTGTTTAATGGCAGTGTGGAATTAAGAAATCCAAGTCTTAAATATCTAGTGGACTACTATCAATATCCAGAGTGGGAAGCACTAGCTAAAGATCATCAACAGATTGATGTTATCAATAAGCTAGATGGATCAGGGATGCCAGAAAACAAAGATTTATTATTCAGCTGGCTTGTTCATTACGATCCACTAACTAAGACAAAAACTAAAGTAGAAGGGTATTCAGTTTATTCACCTGACACCAAAGAGCTGTATATCGAAATCAATGATCCAGATAATCAAACTACTGAAAATTGGACTTTGGATGTTCACAACTGTAATAACATAGGCCATCACAAGCCTGTGTTTATTGCTGCGAATGTAGACTTGAATTAGCAGAAATCAGTGTCTTAGACTTGCGCTAGGGCGTCGTAAAGCTGAGATCTTTTAAAACGAAGCGTCGTGTAACGCGACGCTTAATTATTCTTTATTAATTGAAGATTCAAGTTCAGCTTCGTGAAATTTCAGCATAAAACTTGAAATTTGAATTCGACATTCTTTAAGGCATTGCACTCTGGATTCTAATTGTTCGTAGGTCGTGAATATTGCATTATTCTTTTTTCCTGCAATTTCGAAGCCAAGAAATCGAAAGTTGCCATTTTCATCTTCACCAAATGCATATGAAAGTGAATTGTGAGCTATTAAATTTCTTGTGTTGTACAACTCGTGAAACTTATTTATAGCTTTGTTAAGCTCGTTTTTTTCTAGTCCTTCTGAGAATCTTTTTAGCAGAATTTGATGAAAAAGATTTACTCGATTTTTAAAGGTGTCTTTCCATTTTTTATCTGTTATTGGTGTGTCATTTGGATATTTAAGAATTACTCGATGAACGCTATCTTCAATGCTGGCAAAGTCGAGCATAAAGCGGCCAATTAAATGAGTCCATTTTTCTTCGGCTTTTAAGTAGGTAACATCATCGTCCATAAGACCTCCCTTTTATTATCAAGAAGGTTATATTGAATTGGTATGATTAGCCAGTATCGAACACAGGTGGAAGTAGATTTAAGTATCCCCAATTAAAGGATTGCCAAGCTATCTGATCTGTTTTGAACAGTGGAAGTGTTGTAGAAGTTCTAGACATAAAAAAAGCCCACATCGCTGTGAGCTTGATTTTATTGGTGGCCGAGACTGGAATCGAACCAGTGACACGCGGATTTTCAATCCGCTGCTCTACCGACTGAGCTACTCGGCCTTACTGCT
>Ga0316224_1003436_pt1 | contig 13049 bp, 10 predicted proteins | sample TBH18013metaG_FD_206254 | JGI IMG/M metagenome (GOLD analysis project Ga0316224, IMG submission 206254) | Freshwater microbial communities from Trout Bog Lake, Wisconsin, USA - TBH18013 | ecosystem: Environmental > Aquatic > Freshwater > Lake > Hypolimnion/Profundal zone | place: USA: Wisconsin... | reverse complement strand
CCACCCTGTCCGCATCTGAGACGGTCTCCGCAAATCTGCGGCTGATCCTGCGTGGGATTTTGGCGGTGTTGGGGATGTTGGGGTTGGAGCATACGCTCACCCGCACGCTGTATGGCAAAATCAACGGCACCTTTGACCGGATTGAGCGGATGCTGGTGCGGTTTCGCGCCGGGCGGCTTTGGCGGGTGACGCAGCGGGACGTGGTGCAGAGGCGGTCGGCCCGCGTGGCGGTTGGTGGACCCGCCCACCCGCGTCGCTTCGGCTGGCTGGCCATCGCAGGCGGGCATCAGGCGACGGGGTTCGGGGTGCAGTTGCAGACCGTGCTGAACACGCCCGAGATGACGGCATTGCTCGCCGCCTCACCACAAGCGACGCGGATTTTGCGGCCTTTGTGCCGGGCCTTGGCGGTGGAACTGCCGGGGGTTTCGGAGGCTCCGCGCAAGCGAGGGGACAGCGAACGGCCACAGCGCCCGCGCATCCCTCGCCCGAAGCCAGAGCCGGAGCCGTTCAGGATTCCGCTGCCCCGCGGGGTATTGTCCTGGGCGCGACGGGAGGGATTTGGAAAACTCTGTTGAAGGCTGGCGGAGGCGTTGGCCCTTATTGTTCCGGGTAATTACCGAAAAATAGCATCGTCAATGCACACGGAGCGCGGCAATGACGGGGTGATATGGGGGCAAGCCAAACCAATCACTCCCAACAAAAAGGCGGGATCCTTTCGGACCCCGCCCTTCTCGTTCAAGCCTTCAGCGTGCCAATCAGGCAGCCGAGGATGCCATTTCGCGCAGCACGTAATGCAGAATGCCGCCATGCTGGTAGTAGTTCACCTCGTCGAGCGTATCGATGCGGCAGAGCAGCGGCACCTGATCGGTGGTGCCGTTGGCGCGGTGGATGACGAGCGTCATCGTCTTGCGCGGGGCCAGATCGTCCAGACCGAGGATGTCGAAGGTTTCGTCACCCACCAGGTTCAGCGAATGGCGCGTGGTGCCTTCCTGGAAGGTCAGCGGCAGCAGGCCCATGCCGACCAGGTTGGAGCGGTGAATGCGCTCGAAGCTCTCCACGATCACCGCGCGCACGCCGAGCAACATCGTGCCCTTCGCCGCCCAGTCACGCGAAGACCCGGTGCCGTATTCCTTGCCACCGAAGATGATGGTGGGAACGCCCGCCGCCTTGTAGAGCATCGCCGCATCGTAGATCGGCATCACTTCGCCGGTCGGGATGTACTTCGTCACGCCGCCTTCGGTGCCGGGGGCCAGTTCGTTCTTGATGCGGGTGTTGGCAAAGGTGCCGCGCATCATGATCTCGTGGTTGCCGCGACGGGCGCCGTAGGAGTTGAAGTCCTTCTGCAGAATCTGGCGCTCACCCAGATAGTCACCCGCAGGTGAGGACTTCTTGATGTTACCAGCCGGCGAGATGTGGTCGGTGGTGATCGAGTCACCGAGTTCGGCCAGGATGCGCGCGCCGAGAATATCCGTCTTCACCGAAGGCGTCATGGTGATGCCGTCGAAATAGGGCGGGTTGCGCACATAGGTCGAGGTGTCGGACCAATCATACACGTCCGCCGATTCAGCGGTCTTGATCGCCTGCCACTGCGCCGGCCCCTTGAAGACGTCGGCATAGCGCTTGAGGAACTGCTCGCGGCCCAGGGCTGCTGCAATCGTGTCAGCGATTTCCTTGTTGGTCGGCCAGACGTCCTTGAGGAACACCGGCTTGCCTTCGGTGGAGATGCCGAGCGGCTGGGTGGTGATGTCCTCGCGGATGTTGCCGAACAGCGAGTAGGCGACCACCAGCGGCGGCGAGGCGAGGTAGTTGGCGCGGATGTTGGCGTGCACGCGGCCTTCGAAGTTGCGGTTGCCGGAAATCACGGCGGCCGCGATCAGCTTGTTGTCTTCGATGGCGTCCACAATGGCATCCGGCAGCGGGCCGGAATTGCCGATGCAGGTGGTGCAGCCATAGCCGACGATGTTGAAGCCAATGGCTTCCAGATCCGGCAGCAGGCCCGAGCGCGAGAGGTATTCTTCAACAACCTGGCTACCAGGGGCGAGCGAGGTCTTCACCCACGGCTTCGGCTTCAGGCCAAGCGCGCGGGCCTTGCGGGCCACCAGACCGGCGGCCACCAGAACCGACGGGTTGGAGGTGTTGGTGCAGGAGGTGATCGCGGCCAGCACCACGTCGCCATGCGTCAGTTCGTAGTCGGTGCCTTCGACGGCGACCTTGGTGCCGACGTTTTCCGGCGCCACGCCGAGCGACTTGGTGAGCTCAGTGTTGAAGGCCGAGGCTGCGTCGGCCAGCACAACGCGGTCCTGCGGGCGCTTCGGGCCAGCAAGCGAGGGCACCACGGTGGACATGTCGAGTTCGAGAATGTCGGTGAACACCGGGTCCGGCGTGGAGTTGTCACGGAACATGCCCTGCGCCTTGGCATAGGCTTCCACCAGCTTGATGCGGTCTTCATCGCGGCCGGAGAGGTGCAGGAAGTCGAGCGTGATCTGGTCAACCGGGAAGAAGCCGCAGGTCGCACCGTATTCCGGGGCCATGTTGGCAATCGTCGCACGGTCGGCAAGGGCGAGGTCGTTCAGGCCCGAGCCGAAGAACTCAACAAACTTGCCCACAACGCCGCGCTTGCGCAGCATCTGCGTCACGGTCAGCACGAGATCGGTGGCCGTCACACCTTCCGGCAGCTTGCCGGTCAGGCGGAAGCCGATGACGTCGGGGATCAGCATGGCGATCGGCTGGCCGAGCATGGCAGCTTCCGCCTCAATGCCGCCCACGCCCCAGCCGAGCACGGCCATGCCGTTGACCATGGTGGTGTGCGAATCGGTGCCATAGAGGCTGTCCGGATAGGCGTAGGTGGTGCCGGCAACGTCTGCCGTCCAAACGGTCTGCGACAGATATTCCAGGTTCACCTGATGGCAGATGCCGGTGCCGGGCGGAACGACGCGGAAATTGTCGAACGCGGTCTGGCCCCAACGCAGGAAGGAGTAACGCTCGCCATTGCGCTCGAACTCAACTTCCACATTCTTGGCTTCGGCGTCAGCGGAACCGGAGAAATCGACCATCACCGAGTGGTCGATCACCAGATCGACGGGCACCAGCGGGTTCACTTTCTGCGGGTTGCCGCCCAGCTTGGTGATGCCGTCGCGCATTGCCGCGAGGTCCACAACGCCGGGAACACCGGTAAAGTCCTGCATCAGGATGCGGCTCGGCTTGAACGGCACTTCCTTGGTGGACTTGCCCTCCTTCAGCCAATCGACAACCGACTGGGCGTCCGCCACCACATAAGACTTGCCGTCTTCGAAGCGCAGAACGTTTTCCAGCAGCACTTTCAGCGACACCGGCAAACGGCTCGCGTCCCCCAACGCCTCCGTCGAAGCAGGAATCGAAAAGTAATCGTAGTTCTTGCCCGCAACCGTCAACGTACGGCGGGTTTTCAGGCTGTCCTGTCCGACTGATTTCATGGGATATCTGCCTCGCGAAAAGGCCTGCATGACGCAGGCGATCCGGGGCCGATAATGAGTCGGCGGGTTTCGTCCGCGCAGGCGGGCCGGTGGGGGGAACTGGCGCGGGCGTTTAAACACAGGCAAGACGCTTTCGTCCACAGGTACGCACAGTTTTTGGGAGCTTTTGTCTTGCTCGACGTGCAGGAAATTTCAGCAATCCGCGGTGAGCGGCGAATATTCGGTCCCCTATCGTTCCGCGTGGACGATGGGGAGGCGATGCTGCTCACCGGGCCGAATGGCGCGGGAAAATCAACGCTCTTGCGCATCCTGGCCGGGCTGGGTCGGCTGGCGGCCGGGAGCATACTCTGGGATGGCAACGACGCCCTCGCGGATAGAGCCGCGCATGGTGCGCTTGTCAGTTATGTGGGGCATCTGGATGCCGTCAAACCGGGGCTGACAGCGGTGGAGAACCTTGGCCCCAATGCGATGGCGGGCTTGGAGGCAATGGCGCTGTTGCATCTGGCCGATCAACCGGCGCGATTCTTCAGCGCAGGCCAAAAACGCCGGTTGGCACTCGCCCGTCTGGTCTGCCGCGCGGCGCCGATCTGGCTGCTGGATGAGCCCACTTTGGGGCTGGATGTTGCCTCGGTGGCGCGGTTTGGCGACATGCTGGCGGCACACCGGGCGCAGGGTGGGATGGTGCTGTCCGCCACCCATCTGCCGCTGCCATTGCCGGGTGCGAAGGAGCTGCGCCTGTCATGAGCGGATTCTGGTTTATCGTGGCGCGCGATCTGCGCCTGTCGCTGCGGCATGGCGCGGACACGCTGGCGGCTTTGCTGTTCTTCGTCATCGCCTCCGCCCTGTTCCCGCTCGCCGTCGGCCCCGCACCGGAGACGCTGGCGCGGCTGGCACCGGGCATTATCTGGGTCTGCGCCCTGCTCGCCGCCCTGCTGCCGCTGGATCGGTTGTTCGGGGCGGATTTTGAAGACGGCACGCTGGATCAATTGCTGCTCACCGGCCTGCCCGCCTCCGCGGTTGCGTTGGCCAAGGCGATCTCGCATTGGGTGACAACCGGGCTGCCGCTGCTGATCGTCGCCGTGCCGGTGTCGCTGATGCTCAACCTCGACACCGCTGCCCTGCCGGTGCTGCTGCTTGGGCTGCTGCCGGGCACCGCCTTGCTCTCGCTGTTCGGCACGGCAGGTGCTGCGCTGGTGATCGGCGCGCGACGTGGTGGTGTGCTGTTGCCGCTGCTGGTGCTGCCGCTCACCGCCCCGGTGGTGATCTTTGGTGTCGCCGCTGCCGATGCCGCCGGGATGGGGATGGATTTCAGCGCCCCGCTGCTGTTCCTGACCGCCTTGTTCATCGCCGCCCTGCCGTTGTGCCCATTGGCAGCGGGCGCGGCATTGCGGGGAGCGGTGGAGTAGAAACCGGGGCGGCTGCTCTGACTAAGCCGCCACGCGCCTGCGCACGCTCCCGGTGATTTCCCGGCGGCAGATCACGCTGGCCACCCCCACGGTCTGGCGCAGATTGCCTTCGATCAGATGCACGACCTCCGCTGGCATCGCCGACATGCCAATCTCCACCCGCAGCATGTCGCCACTGCGGGTGCAATCGAAGCCATCCGGCGTCAGATCACGGCGGGCGAAGGGTTGGATCAGGCGGGGAAGGATACCCGGCTCAGCGGTCGCGGTGACGGTGAAACGGACAGACGCGAACTGACCCACCAGGGTCCAGGGTGTGGCGGCAACAACAGACATCACTGAAATCTCCGAAACGCAAACAAAACGACGCGACAAAACCCGGCTGCTCAGGCAACCGGGCGGGTAATTCGCGCAATGATGCGTTCGACGTTCATGCAGCGACGATATGCGAACAATCTGGTCGCGTCTACGGACGCATACCAGTCATTGGCGGCATGGGAGGCAGAACCGCGATCGGGAACTGACCGGCAAAAATCTGGCGTTGATGCACCCGCAGCGGCAATTCCACCATCATCCGCCCATCCGCGCCCCGACGCTGCAAAAATCCGAGCACGATCTTCGCCGTGGCGGCGTTTTGCGGCGTCACCCGGCCCAAGGCGACGAGATCATCCAGCGTCTCGCTTGCCCCGGTGATCGCCACCCGCCCCTCGCCCTCCGGCTGCCCCTCGGCATCGGCATGCAGCGTGGCACCCCCGGTTAATCCGAGTTTTCCCCAATCGACGGCAATGTCACGCAGCGTCAAAGTGTCGTGACCCAGCGTTGCCGCAAATGCCAGATGCGACACCGGCCCCGGCAGGGGCACCCAACTGCCGAGCCACTCTAAACCCAGCCCATCGATCAAACCGGCAAGCCCAAGATTGTCCGGCGTCTGACGCAGATCGAGGGCCAGATGCGCCACCGAAAGCGGCGCTGGCAGCGTGTGCGCGAGAAGGGATTGCGCCTCCAGATGCACCGAGTTGTCGGCAAGCCCGGCGCGCAGCGACAGGCTGGTGGCGCTCAGCGTGGTGTCAGCCATTCGTCCGACCCGGCCATGCATCCGCCCCAGCGGAACCACCAGAAGCTGAGTGGGCGTCAGAAAAGGCAGTTCCACCAATAGCTTTTCTGCCCCAAACGCGACGCCACCGGGCAGAAACTGTTGAGGATGCGACATCTCCAGACCGTCCACACGCAGCCGTGCGGCCCAGGGCCAGCCTTCGGCCACCGGCTCTTGATATGCGATCATCCAGCCCCGGCGCTGCGCCTGCGCCAGCAAATCGTGCCAGGAATCGCGCATCCGATCAACGGCAACCAGCCACAGCACCGCATCCGCCAGCACCAGACAGGCCACCACCGCACAGATAATTTTGACCCACCGACGCCGCATTATTCCCCCGGTCCGGCGAAGAATCCCCAGGCGTGACACGAGTCACACCAAGATACTCCACAGGCGTAAAAACATTGTTAATTCAATAAATTACAACATAACCTTCCACAAACTTCACAAGCTGGCGCGACGTGAATACACAGACTTATCCACAGCCCTCTGTCAGTCTTCCACAGGCGTGTTCATCGCCTCGAACAAGCCGGTGACTTCGGCCAGCAGCACCTCGCGCGCTGTCCCGGCCGGGATGGCTGGATGGATGTGGACATGGATGGTCCCCGGCCGCTTGGTCAGCCAGCCTTTGCGCCAGCAATGGCCGGAATCGGTGGCAACCGGCACCACCGGCATGTTCGACATCCGGGCCAATGCGGTGAAGCCGACTTTCAGCTCAATCGGCTTGCCCGGCGTGGCACGGGTGCCCTCCGGGAAGATGACCACTTGGCCGCCTTCTTTCCACGCTTGATTGGCATCACGCAGCAGGCCGCGCATCGTCTGAGCTCCCGCGCCGCGCTCCACGCCGATCTGGCCGAATTGCCGCGCCAGCCAGCCGAACACCGGCAAGCGCAGCAGCTCGATCTTCATCACATAGCGACAATCCGGCAGCAGGGTGAACCAGAGCAGCGTCTCAAACGCCGATTGATGCTGCGCGGCGATCAGCGCCGGTCCCGATGTCGGCAAATTCTCCAACCCGGTGACGACATAACGAATGCCGCAAATCGGCAGCCCGGCGTAGCAGGCGCGCGACCACCACCCGGAATAGCTCTTGAGCAGGTGCGGTGCGAACACGCCCAGCGGCAAGCCGCCCAGGACCATCACCACCGTCATCACCGAAAACCAGACGCTGAACACAAACGATCGCAAGGCTCTCATCCGGCATGCTCCGACAATCCAACCCCGAACCGGGCCGCCAGACCTTCAAGACCCAGCGTGACGGCGAGGAATTTGTTGTATTCACCCAAAAGTCTACGCCACGGCACCGCTGATGCGGCGGCGCGTGACTCCGGCGGATGCACCGGATAGGCGATCAGCGCAACGTTTGGCAGATGCGCGCGCAGCTCGGCCAGGGCGCGCGGCATATGGTAATAGGCCGTCACCACGATCAACGAGCCAACCCGACCTTGCGCCACCCAATCGGCGGTCTCCACCGCATTGCCACGGGTGGAATCGGCCACGCGCCCCAGCGTTACCTTATCCGCCAACCCGGCCAACGCCACCGGATCAATCCCGGACGCCACCGCCAGATCACGCAGCGACACCGAACGCCCGACGCCCGAGATCAGCAACCGTCCGGCGCTGCCCTGTTGCAGCAGCCGCAACCCCACCGTCACGCGCTCGCCACCGCCGGTCAGCACCACGATGCCATCCGCCAACGGTGCTGCGGGGGCCTCCAGCGCGATTTCCGTGTAATAGACAACAAATCCCACCGGCCAGACCAGCAGCACGCCAACCACCAGCAGCGCCAGAAGTCGCTTCACGGCAGCGAGCGCAGCCAGCGCCGCACCGTGGATTGCGCCGTCAGATAACTCAGCAGCGCCGTCACCACGGGCAATGCCGGCACGGCGGCCAGCAAGGGCGGCACATCGGCAAGGCGATGCGGCACAGCCATCCCGCCCCCATCGAGGAACGGTGCCGACAGCACCGCCAGCCCAAACAGCACCGGCAGCGCCGCCAAGGTTCCGAACAGACCGCCAAACCCGGCCGAGGCGGCGATACGACGGGCAAAGCGGGTGGCGATGTAGCCGTCGGATGCGCCAAGACCATGCACGATATCAATCGTCTCCCGCCGCGCCGCCAAGCCGGACCGGGTGGCCGCCACCACCACCGCCACTGCCACCAACGTCACCAAAGCGAGCACCGCCAACGCGCAGGCTTCCAGCGTGGTGGCCAGATTGAGCAGGCGTCCGATCCAGGCATTATGCCCCTCAACGCTCGCCCCCGGTGCCACAGCGGCGACATCGATGTTGAGTTTGCCCAGATCGACCGCATCATTGTCCAACCGCAGCGCAATCACGCCGGGCAGGTGCAAATTGCGCGGATCGGTCTCCGCCCCCAACCAGGGGCGCAGCAATCGGCCGATCTCCTCCGAACTGAGCGGGCGAACCTGGGCGAGACTCTGATTGGGCCGCAACACGCGCAGCACCGCATCAAAACGAGTGGTCTCTGGGCCGTCTCCCGAACGGGCGAGCGGCAGATCCGGGTTGGGCACCAGCACAGTGGCCGAGCGCGCTGCCCCAGCCTGCCAATGCCGCGACACCGCCTGCGCCTCCATCGCCCCGCCAATCGACAGGGCGGCCAGGAACGCCATCGCCGCCACCAGCCAGGGCAGCATCTCCTGCCCGAGCAGCCGCCGCAGCCCGAGATCGTCGCGGCGCTTATTCGTCATCGGACACCAGCCTGCCATCTTCAAGTCGCAATGAAGGGCCGGGAAAACGCTCGACCAGAGAGTCGTTATGCGTCGCCACCACCACCGTGGTGCCCAGCCGGTTCAGCTCACCCAACAGCCGCATCTGCCGCAGCGCCTGGGTGTCGTCCAGATTGCCGGTCGGCTCGTCGGCCAGCAGCAGCCGTGGCCGCCCCACCACCGCACGGGCAATGGCCACGCGCTGTTGTTCGCCGCCGGAGAGTTCGCGTGGATGCGTGTGCGCCTTGCTGGTCAACTCCACCCAGCGCAGCATCTCGGCGACATCATCGGCAATCATCTCCTCCGGCACGCGCGCCAGACGCAGCGGAAGGGCGATGTTGTCGAAGGCGGTCAGATGCGGCAGCAGCCGGAAATCCTGATAGACCATGCCAATTTGCCGCCGCAGCGCCGGCAGATCGTCGCGCCGCATCGCTCCCAGATCATGGTCGAGCACCACCAGCTTGCCGGCATTGGGCCGCAATTCCAGATGCAGCAGCCGCATCAGGCTGGATTTTCCAGCGCCAGAGGGACCTTGCAGCCAGCGGAACCCGCCGGCCGGTAGGGTGAAACTGATATCTTCCAGCGCCAGCGGCCCCGACAGCGCGCCGGGCTGACTGGTGAGGCCGTAACGCAGCCCTACATTTTCGAGCCTGATCATCCGCCGTCCCAACGATTCGTTCACCTTTTGCCACCAATGTGGTGTGCGACGGAAGATGCAAGCACAGGGATGCGCGGCACATGCAAGTTACATGTCCAACTTGTTCAGCCAGCTATGAGGTGCCGGACCGGCTGTTGAGCACCGGTGGGCGACGCTTGCGCTGCTCCCGCTGCGCCGGTGAGTTCCGGGCAAACCTGCCGGATACCATGCCAACGCCGCTGCCCAGCATGCCAATTATCGTCGAGACAGTGGCAGCCGGGCTGCCCGGACCGGATCGGATGGAGCTATTGCCGGTCTCGGAGATGATGCCGCCCCCCGCGCCATCAGCGCCACCACAGCGGCGCCTGCGCGCGACGATGCAGCTCGTCGTGGCGCTGTTGGCATGGACCGCCAGCCTCGGCCTTGCTGGCACCTCCGGCTATTTGGCGATTTCGCAGCGGGCACAGGTGATGACGGCGTGGGCACCCAGCGTGCGGGCCTATCAGGCGCTTGGTCTGGTGAAGCCCGCCTATGTCAGCGGCGCGGCTTCGGCGTCAGCACAGACAACAGCGCCGGAAGGGCGAGCCACGTCGCCGCCAGAGTCGCACCCAGGCTGAGCAACAACAATCGCCCCATGCTCGCCGTGCCGGGATGCCCACTCAGGGCGAGCGAGCTGAAAGCGGTGGCGGTGGTCAGGGCGGAGAACAGCACGGCGCGCGCGGTGGCGGTGCCAAGGAAATTCCGCATGCCCTGTCGCCAGTTCATCACGAAATAGATGTTGAAGCTCACCCCCACGCCCAGCAGCAACGGCAAGGCGATGATGTTGGCGAAATTCAACGGCAGCGGCAGCAGCACCGCCATCACCACGGTGATCGCTGCCGAGAGCATCAAGGCACCCAGCACCAGCGCCACATCCAATACCCGGCGCAGCACCACGAACAGCAACAGCGCAATCGCCACCACCGCGCCCAACGCGGCCTGCCGGAAAGCGCCAACAATCGTGCCCGCCGTCTCCACAATCACCACCGCTGAGCCCGCCGCCTGCGGGGCGACGCTGCGCACTTGGGCAACGAAATCATGCAAACCCTGGCTGTCGCGCGCGCTGGCCTTGCTCAACACCTGCACCCGCGCCCGCCCATCCGGCAATTTCCAATCCACCGCGATGTCGGGCGGAATATCGGCTGCCGTCACCGCATGGGCGGCCAAGGCGGCGCGCAGGCGGCCGAGTTGCAGCGGCAAGAAGCGGGTCAGCGCGCTGTTCACCGAAAGCACCGCCGCATCAGGGGCGGTGGCCAAGGCGGCAAGATCGCCCATCAGGCTGCGCACCGGGCCCCCCTTGGCCGGGTCGGCACGCACGCCATCCTCCAGCTGGGCGAGGGCGGCAGCGGCGGCACTGCGAATGGCATCTGCCGTCACCGGCGCGGGCGGCGTGGTGCGCGGGGCGAGGCTGGAATTGAGCACGCTGGCGGCATCGTCCAACTGGTCGAGCTTGCCCGGCTGGTCTTCCGGCACGAAGCTGGACAGCGTGAGTGCATCAGAGACCAACGACAACCCGCGCAATTTCACCGCCAGCGCGTCGGCCTCCTGCTGGTTGGCGGCGATGATGTCGATGGAATACGGGTTGGTCAGCGGATCATCCATCATATCCGACAACGCGCGCATCGCCTCAGTGTTCGGATTTTTGGTGTGCAGCGGGTCACTGTCGAACGCCAAACGCGGCAACAGCACCCCACCGAGCAGCAACACGAATCCCGCCAGCGACAACACGACAGCGCGATGGCGGAACAGCACGCTCTCCAACCGCCCGGCCCAGGCAAAGCCAATCTCCTCGGCCTCCGCGCCCGGCTGGCACAGCGCGAGCGCGGCGGGCAGGAAGATCACACTGCACAGAAAGGCAAAGATCATCCCAGCTCCGGCGATCAGCCCCAGCTCGGCCACCCCGCTGAAATCGGTCGGCACGAAGGCAAGAAATCCCGCCGAAGTGGCAAGGGCCGCCACCAAAATCTGCGGCCCGGCCACCCGCGCAGTGGCCTGCAACGCCATGACCGGATCATTCGTCAGCCGCCGCATCTCACGCATCCGCACGCTGAACTGAATGCCGAAATCGACGGCAATGCCCAAAAACAGCACCGCAAACGCCACCGAGACCAGATTGAGTTTGCCCACCGTGACAGCGGCAAAGCCGGTGGTGAACAGCAGGCCAAGTACCAGACTGAACAGGATCGGCACAATCAACCGCCAGGATCGCACCGCCAGCACCAGCCAGATCAACACCAGCACCAGCGAGCCAATCGTGCCCACCGCAGCGCCCTGGGCGACGGTGGAAAATTCCTCATCCGACAGCGCCACATCGCCGGTCAGCCGCACATGCGCCAGCCCGGCTTTGACGAATTCCAGCTTGGCAATCTGCGCCCGCATGGCATCCGACGCAGCACCGCCCGGCTCCAGCGCGTCGTAATCCAGCGTCGGGTGCACCAACACAAAGCGATATTTCCCCGCCTGCTCGGCCAGCGACCCGGCCAGCAAATTCTCCCACGACAACGGCACCGGCTGCCCGGCCAAAGCTGCGGCGAGCGACGTGTGAAACGCAGCCAGTGACGGCGCATACCCGGCCAGATCGGCCTGACCATGTTCCAGCCCCTGCCCGATCAACCCCAACGCCCCAAACAGCCCGCGCGCCGACGGATCAGCTGCGAGTTGGCCGAGAAAGGGTTGCGCGTCGATGGTTTGATCCAGCAAGGCGCCAAGCGGCTTGGCGTCGAGGAACATCAGCCCATTCTGTTCCAGGTAGGGCGAGGCATCCGGGCGGCGCACGTCATGAAAATACGCTGGATCCTGCGCCAGGGCGGCGGTCAGATCGGCGGCGGTCTGCTCGGCAATCTCGGGCGTGGTGCCATCAACCAGGGCGACCAGCAAATCCTTGAACTGCGGAAAATCCTTGTTGAAGGCGATATCCTGCTGCCGCCAAGGCAAGGATTCGGCGAACAGCTTGTCGGTGTCCGTCGAGACCCCTAACCATTGATACGCCGCCCCCACGCTCAGCGCGCCGAGCAGCACACCGAGCAGCACGGTCAGGCCCGCGCGACGGCAGGCAAGGGAGACGATGGATTCCAGCAGGCGTGGCAGGGTCATTGCGACGAACAGGTCCGGTTGCGCGGCGGGGATAGTCCTATTGCACGCCCAGGTCTATCGCCACACGCTCTTGCCTCTTGCCCATTCGCAGGCATATTCCGAGAAATCCTTCGGAGGAAAACCAAATGTCGCAGCCTGTCCGCACCCGCCCACCGTTCCGTGCCGATCATGTCGGATCGCTCCTGCGCCCGGTTGCGCTGCGTGAAGCCCGCGCCAAGCGCGTGCTGGGCGAACTCAGCGCCGAGGCGCTGCGCGAGATTGAGAACGCCTGCATCATCGACGCCATCAAGAAGCAGGAAAGCATCGGCCTGCGCGCCTCCACTGACGGCGAATATCGCCGCGCTTATTGGCACTATGATTTCATCAGCAAGCTTGATGGCGTGGAACTGGTCACGCCCAAGCAGGACGTGCATTTCTCCGGCGGCACGCTGCTGCCCAAGAGCCTGGAAGTGCATGGTAAGGTTGGCTATTCGCACCCGATCATGGTGGACGATTTCAAGTTCGTCGCATCGCACGTCACCAAATCGGTTGCCAAGCAGACCATCCCGTCGCCGTCCGTGCTGCATTTCCGTGGTGGCCGTCAGGCGATTGACCGCGCGATTTA
>Ga0316224_1003430_pt1 | contig 13063 bp, 9 predicted proteins | sample TBH18013metaG_FD_206254 | JGI IMG/M metagenome (GOLD analysis project Ga0316224, IMG submission 206254) | Freshwater microbial communities from Trout Bog Lake, Wisconsin, USA - TBH18013 | ecosystem: Environmental > Aquatic > Freshwater > Lake > Hypolimnion/Profundal zone | place: USA: Wisconsin... | reverse complement strand
AGGTGCGGGTGCTGGCCTATCCCGGCCGGGTGTTCGAGGCGACGCTGACCTATGTGGCGCCGGCCATCGATCCCAATACCCGCCGGCTGCCGGTTCGCGCCGTCATGGACAATGGCGACGGCGCCCTTAAGCCCGAGATGTTCGCCGGTTTCCGCATCCTGACCGGCGGCGTCGCCGCCGCCCCCGCCGTTCCGGAGGACGCCGTGGTGCGCGAGGGTGACACCGCCCGGGTCTGGGTGGCCAACGATGCCGACAAGACCATCGCACTGCGCGAGATCCACACCGGCCAGACCATCGACGGCATGGTCGAGGTGGTGGACGGCCTGCATGCGGGCGAGACGGTGGTCACCAGCGGAGCGCTGTTCATCGACCGTGCCGCCAAGAATGACTGAGAGGGTGAAGATGTACCCCAGTATGGCCTGCGCCGCGATATCAAGGGCTTGGGCCAGGACGGCGGCGCGACGCGATGTCGGGGCATCGCGAGCATCGGTTGACGACGACCAAGCCCTTGATATCGCGGCCCTTCGGGTCGTCCTGGGGTGTGCGCTGGCTACGTTCCGGCTGCTCGCCGATGCGCCGCATCGCCTTCGCAACCGCGCCTTGCCAGCCTGTACCCCAGGACGACGCAGACCGTATTGGGATACATTTTCACCCTCTGAGGCCGCCGTATCATGAATGCCATTGTTGCTTTTGCCCTGAGGCAGCGTGTCCTCATGGTCGTCCTGCTGTTCGTCCTGCTGGTGGCGGGGGGGATCGGCTTTTCCAAGCTGAATATCGAGGCCTATCCCGACCCGGTGCCGCCGCTGGTGGACATCGTCACCCAGAGCAGCGGCATGTCGGCCGAGGAGATCGAGCGCTACATCACCATCCCCATCGAAATCCAGATGGCCGGCATTCCCAATGTCAAGGCGATCCGGACCATCTCGCTGTTCGGCCTGTCCGACGTCAAGCTGCAGTTCAGCTACGACTTTACCTACCGTGAGGCGGAACAGTGGGCGATCAACCGGCTCAGCCAATTGCCGCCGTTGCCGGGTGGTGCCATGCCGGGCATTTCACCGGAAAGTCCGATCGGCGAGATCTACCGCTATCAGGTCGTCGGGCCGCCCGGCTATTCGGTTACCGACCTCAAGACCATCGGCAATTGGATGCTGGAGCGCCGCTTCAAGGCGGTGCCGGGGGTGGTTGACGTCAACACCTGGGGCGGCAAGACCAAGATCTACGAAATCACCATCGACCAGGACCGCCTGATGTCCTATGGCCTGACCCTGCAGCAGGTTCTGCAGGCCATCGGCAACGCCAATATCAATGTGGGCGGCCAGACGGTGAGCTTCGGCGAGCAGGCGGCGGTGGTGCGCGGCGTCGGCCTGATTCATTCCGTGGACGATATCGCCGATACGGTGCTGACCGCCAGTAACGGGACGCCGGTGCTGCTTAAGGACATTGCGAAGATCACGGCGGGCTTCCAGCCCCGATTGGGCATCGCCGGCCACGATGACGAGGATGACATCGTCCAGGGCATCGTGCTGATGCATCGGGGCGAAAAGAGCAAGCCGACCATCCTGGCGGTCGAGGCCGAGGTCGGGAAGATCAACCGCTCGGGTCTCTTGCCCCCCGGCGTGCGCATCGAGCGGATTTATGATCGCAGCGATCTGATCGACGTTACCACTCACACCGTGCTGGAAAACCTGCTGGTCGGCATCGTGCTGATTTTCCTGGTCCAGTGGGTCTTTCTCGGCAATCTGCGCAGCGCCGTCATCGTCGCCGCCACCATCCCCTTCGCCCTGTTCTTCGCCATCCTGATCATGCTGGTGCGGGGCGAATCGGCCAATCTGCTGTCGGTGGGTGCCATCGATTTCGGCCTGATCGTCGATGCCACCGTGATCATGGTCGAGAATATTTTCAGGCATCTCGCGGAAAGCGGGAAAGCGCGCTATAGCGAGGGCTCTACCTTGCATCGCCTGCGGACCGTGTCGGGATTTCCCGGCAAGTTGGGGGTCATCATCAACTCGGCAGCCGAGGTGAACCGCTCGATCTTCTTCTCGGCCTTCATCATCATCGCCGGGTTCGTGCCGCTGTTCACCCTGTCGGGCGTCGAGGGCCATATCTTCGGGCCGATGGCCAAGACCTACGCCTACGCCATCCTCGGCGGGCTGCTGGCCACCTTTACCGTTTCCCCCGCCCTCGCCGCGCTGCTCTTCCCCGACAAGGTCACCGAGGCCGATACCCTGATCGTGCGTCTGATGCACCGTCTTTACCGGCCGGTGGTGCGGATCGCATTGGCCAACCGTATTCTGACCCTCGGCGGCACCGCCGTCGTGGTGGTGCTGGCGGTGTTGTCGGTGCGCTCGCTCGGCCTCGAATTCCTCCCCCACCTGGAGGAGGGCAATCTGTGGATTCGCGCCAGCATGCCGCTGAGTGTGTCGCTGGAGGCGGGCAACAGTCGTATCAACGAGATGCGCCGCTACATCAAGAGCTTCCCCGAGGTTCAGACGGTGGTTTCGCAGGACGGGCGGCCGGATGACGGCACCGATGCCACCGGGTTTTTCAACGGTGAGTTTTTCGTCCCCTTGAAGCCCTTCAGCCAGTGGCCCAAGGGCGTGGACAAGGAGAGCCTGACCAGGGAGATGAGCGAGGGGCTGGTGGAGCGCTTTCCCGGCGTCGAGTTCAACTTCTCGCAATACATCGAGGACAATGTCGAGGAAGCCGCCTCCGGCGTGAAGGGGGCCAATTCGGTCAAGCTGTTCGGCAACGATCTGGCGACCCTGGAGGCGACCGCCAACAAGATCCAGGAGGTGATGAAAACCATCCCCGGCATCGAGGATCTTTCCGTCTTTCGGGCGCTGGGACAGCCTGCGGTGCGGATCGACGTCGATCGCAAGCGCGCCGCACGCTACGGTCTGGCCCCGGGTGACATCAACGCCACGGTGCAGGCGGCGATCGGGGGGCAGATAGCCGGCAATCTCTACGAACCGGGCAGTGATCGCAGCTTCCCCATGGTCGTCCGGCTGGCGCCGGAATATCGCCAGAGTCTGGATGCCATCCGCCGCATTACCATCGGCGCTCCCAATCCCAACGGCACCGGGATCGTTCAGATTCCGCTGACTGACTTGGCCGATGTCCAGCTTGTCTCCGGCGCGTCCTTCATCTATCGCGAGAACCAGGAACGTTACATCCCGATCAAATTCAGCGTGCGGGGCCGTGACCTCGGCAGTGCCGTGCTGGAGGCGCAAGCCAAGGTTAACCAGCAGGTGAATCTCCCCGGCGGCTATCACCTCGAATGGGTCGGCGAGTTCGGCGAGATGCAGGAGGCGCTCGATCGTCTCGCCTTGGTGGTGCCGCTCAGCCTGGCCCTGATCTGCGTGTTGCTCTACATCAACTTCTCGTCGCTCACCGATACCCTGCTGGCGGCCAGCGTCATGCCCATGGCGCTGGTGGGCGGCATCTTCACCCTGGCCATTACCGGCACGCCGTTCAGCGTCTCGGCGGCGATCGGCTTCGTCGGCCTGTTCGGCATTTCGGTGATGGAAGGCATCATCGTGCTGTCTTATTTCAATCAACTCATCGAAGACGGCCTGCGCCGCACCGATGCGTTGGTCCGTGCCTGCGAGACCCGCCTGCGGCCGGTGATGATGACCTGCGTTGCCGCCTGCGTCGGCCTGCTGCCGGCGGCGCTGTCCACCGGGATCGGCGCCCAGGTCCAGAGGCCGCTTGCCCTGGTGGTGACGGGCGGTATTCTCATGGCCCCCGCCCTGATTCTCCTGATTCTGCCGGTGCTGATCGACGTGTTTTCGCAACGCCACGAGGTTGCGGAGGAGGCGGATCATGATCCCTATGTCCAGCCGGCGGTGGAGTGACGCCATGATCGATCGCGCCAACCGAGGCCCCCGCGCCGCCAGCCTCCTGATCCTGCTGCTGGCCTCGGCCTGCGTCGGGCCGGATTTCGAACGGCCGCCGGCGCCCGAGGCCGGTGCCTATGGCGCCGGCGCGGCGCCGGCCGAGACCCCGGCCACCGCTGTTGCCGGCGGCGAGGCGCAGCGCTTTCTCGCCGGCCGCGACATTCCCGCCGAATGGTGGGCCCTGTTCCACTCCGAACCGCTCAACGCCCTGGTCAAGCAGGCGCTCAGCGGCAATCCCAGCATGCAGTCGGCCCAGGCAGCGTTGCGGGTCGCCGACGAGAATGTCTCGGCCCAGTTGGGAATATTCGCGCCCACCGTCCAGGCCGGGTTCAGTTCCAGCCGCAGCAAGAACGCCACCGGCAGCCTGACGGGGACCGCGGCGCAGACCTCGCCGGTCACCACTCTGCATACCGCCCAGCTCAGCGTTTCCTATGCCCCGGATGTGTGGGGCACCAATTGGCGGCAATTGGAGAATCTGGAGGCCCAGGCGGAGGCCCAGCGCTTCCAGGTGGAGGCCACCTATCTGGCCCTGACCTCCAATGTGGTGGTGGCGGCGGTCAACGAGGCGTCGCTGCGGGGGCAGATCGCGGCGACCGGGGACATCATCAAGGTCGAGCGGGATCTGCTGGAGATCCTGCGCCGGCAGCATGCCCTGGGCCAGATCGCCGAGGCCGACGTGGTGGCGCAGGAAGCGGCCCTGGGGCAGGCGGAACAGACCTTGCCGCCGCTGGAGCGGCAACTGGAGCAGCAGCGCGACGCCCTGACCGCCCTGCTGGGGCGCTATCCCGACCAGGCGCCGGCGGAAACCTTCGATCTGGCGGGGCTGCATCTGCCCCAGGACCTGCCGGTCAGCCTGCCCTCCAAGCTGGTGGAGCAGCGCCCCGACATCCGTCAGGCCGAGGCCAATCTCCACGCCGCCAGCGCCCTGGTGGGGGTCGCCATCGGCAACCGGCTGCCGGTGATCAATCTGACCGCCGATATGGGCAGCACCGCCTCGCTGCTCACCGGCTCGGACAAGGGCTACAGCCCGGCCAAGGTGGGGCTGTTCACCCCCGGCACCGGCTTCTGGTCCCTGGCCGGCAGCGTGAGCGGCACCCTGTTCGACGGCTTTTCCCTGATGCACAAGCAGCGCGCCGCCGAGGCGGCGTTCGACGAGGCCGGGGCGCAATACCGCGCCACGGTGATCGCGGCGTTCCAGAATGTGGCCGATGCGCTGAGCGCGCTGCGGCAGGATGCCAGGACCTTGCAGGCGGCGGCGACGACGGCGGGCAAGGCGGCGCAAAGCCTGCAGATCACCAGCCGGCAGCTGGAACTGGGGGCGATCAGCTATCCGGCGCTGCTGGCGGCCCAGCAGACCGAAATGCAGGCCCGCATCACCCTGGTGCAGGCCCAGGCCAACCGCTTCGCCGATACGGCGGCGCTGTTCCAGGCCCTGGGCGGGGGATGGTGGAACCGGCCGGAGGCCACCGAGGCCAGCGAGTGACCTCTTTCATTAGAGCTGGATGCTTCTCATCAAGCCCTTATACCAGATCTCGTTGATCGGAACCGATCAACGAGGCCCTCAAGCGCCGGGCGGGTTTCTCCGAAACCCTTGGCTCCCGCGGCATAAGCCGCGCGGCGCGTTGCGCCTACCCAGATCTCGATGAGTCGGGATCATCGAGATCTGGTATTATCCCACGATCCGGTAGACCACCACGTCGCGTTGGGCGCGATCCTCCAGGTCGAGGCTGGTCTGGACCACATAGCTGCCGACTTTGAGCAATCCGGTTTTGGGCAGATAGGCGCGGCCGGGATCGGCCATCACCACGGTGGCGCCATCGGCGGCCAATTGCCTCAGCCAGGGCCAGATATGGGCGGTCATGGGGGCCTCGTAGCAGACGTCGCCGGCCACCACCACGTCCCAGCGGCAGGGGGCGCCGACCACGTCGTCCTTCAGCACCTCGACCGTCACCCCGTTCAGTTCGGCGTTCAGCCGGATGGCGTAGCAGGCCATGGGATCGATCTCGGCGGCCTCGACGCTGGCGGCGCCGCATCGCGCCGCTGCCATGGCGGTGACGCCCGAACCGGCGGCGAAATCCAGCACCCGCTTGCCCTTCACCAGATCGGGGTGATCCAACACCCAGCGGGTCAGGGCCTGGCCGCCGGCCCAGCAGAACGCCCAATAGGGCGGCGGCAGATTGACCCGCAGCAGGGCCTGCTCGGTGGCCTCCCACAGCGGCGTCACCTCGGTGGCGATCCACAGCTTGATCTCGGGACAGGCGGGGGGGCTGTCGATTTCGGTATTGGCCTGGATGAAGGCGGTGGCGGCCTCGAAACTGGCGGAGACCGGGGTCATGCCAGCCGTCCCGCCACGATGGCGGCCAGCAGCAGCCAGCCGAACATGCGGTTGGATTTGAAGGTGGCGAGGCAATGGGCGGAATCATCCAGATCCAATTGCAGGATCTGCCACAGCAACTGCCCCCCCGCCATGGCCAGCAGCGGCCAGAACGGCCAGGCCAGCCCGGCGCTCCAGCCCGCGCTTCCGACCAGGACCAGGGTCAGGCCATAGAACCGCCACAGCCATTTCGGGGTGGCGTCGCCCAGGGCCAGGGCGGTGGATTTGACTCCGATCAGGGCGTCGTCCTCCTTGTCCTGGTGGGCATAGATGGTGTCGTAGCCCAACGTCCAGAACAGCCCGGCGGCATAGAGCAGCGCCGGGGGGAGGTCCAACTGGCCCCGCACCGCCGCCCAGCCCAGCAGGGCGCCCCAATTGAAGGTCAGTCCCAGCCAGGCCTGCGGCCAGTAGGTGATGCGCTTCATGAAGGGATAGGGGAAGACCAGCAGCAGCGAGGCGACGCCCACCGTGACGGCAAAGGCGTTCAATTGCAGCAGGATCAGCAGTCCCAGCGCCAGTTGCAGCCCCAGGAAGGCCAGCGCCTGGGCGGGACTCACCGCGCCCGACGGAATGGGGCGGGACGCGGTGCGGGCGACGCGGCCGTCGAAATCGCGGTCGGCCCAGTCGTTGAAGGTGCAGCCGGCGCCGCGCATCACCACCGCGCCCACGGCGAACAGGACGAACAGCCATGGGCTGGGCCAGCCCGGGGCGGCCAGGGCGGCGCTCCACCAGCAGGGGAACAGCAGCAGCCAGGTGCCGATGGGGCGGTCGAGGCGCATCAGCCGGAAATAGGGGCGGAGTGCGGGCGGCAGCCAGCGATCGATCCAATTGCCGACCGGAATGTCGCCGTTGAGACGTTCGGGGGTGCTCATGGGCGGTTTACAATCATTCGCTATCCCTTGAAGTAGAGCAGCCCCTTGCGCCATTCCAGCGTCGGGGTCTTCCAGGCGGTGAGGACATCGTCGCTGGCGGGATGCTGCGGCTTACCGAAATACCAGCCCTGGCCGAAGCGGACCTTCAGCAGCTTCAGCAGATTGGCGGTCTCGGCATTCTCCACATATTCGGCGGTGGTGGTGACGCCCAATTCGGTGCAGAGCTGAACGATGGCCTTGATGAACGAGACATCCTCGTTGTTGCGCATGGCGTCCTTGATATAGCTGCCGTCGATCTTGACGTTGTCGACCTTCAGCGCCCGCAGATAATGGAAGGCGGCGTGGCCGGCGCCGAAATCGTCGAGACAGACTTCATGCCCCTGCTTGCGGATGCTCTGGATCACGTCGTTGACCGCCGCCAGATCGTGGACCTCGGCGGATTCGGTCATTTCGAACACCAGACGCTTGCGCAGATCGGTGGTGGTGGCGAGGATGCCGCGCAGCCGCCTCACCACCGCCGGGTCCGACAGCGAGCGGCCCGACAGATTGACGGCGAAGCGCAGGGATTCGGTCTTGGCCACGGCGGAGCGCATGGTGCCGATGGCGCGCTCCAGCAGCGCCATGTCCAGCATGCCGGCCATGCCCACATCCTCGGCGAAGGCCACCGTCTCGTAGGGCGAGGTGTTGTCCTCGCCCTTGAAGCGGACCAGGCACTCGAAATGGTGCACCACATTGGTCCACAGATCGACGATGGGCTGGTACATCAGGTTGAAGTCGCCGCTCACCACCGTCTCGCGGACCTCGTTCATCTGCTTGACGGTGGCCGACAGGCGGGGCTGCAGATCCTTCATCAGGCTGGCGAGGTCGCCGCCATTCTCGGAATCGCGGGCGAAGCGGTTCAAGGTATAGGTCAGGGCGCGGGCCGCCTCCTCCGGCGGAATGTCGGCCACGTCCAACACCAGGGTGGCCAGCTTGGCCTCGATGGGCGGGGCATCGGGCATCACCGTCTTGGCGGCCAGGGTCACCGACTGGCCGATCGTGTCGGCGGAGACCGCGGCGGAGTGCAGCACGCCGAACTTGCCGTCGTCCAACTGGCCGACCGCGTCGCCGCCCACCGACAGGGATCGCAAGCGGTTGCCCAATTCGGTGGTCAGGGCATCCTGGGTCTCGGCCCCGCCTTCCGCATGCAGGGCGGCGATCTCGGGCAGCTCGACCAAGGTCAACTGGTAGGGCTCGTCCGGGGTGGCGCTGTCCAGCAACTGGGCCGCCATGGCCTGGAAGCTGTCCTTGTCCAGCAGGCCGGCCCCCGACACCCGCTTGTCCGGTGGCGGCGGCAGTCCGCCGGGATGGCCGAGCGCCACCAGCAGCCGGCCGTGGTCGCTGGGATGGCGATAGCCCGACAGGGCCAGGGGGACCGTCCTGCCCTCGGGAATCAGCACCCGGACGATGAGGTTGCGCACCCGCTCGCCCCGGGCCATCTGGGCCAGGGATTGGGCGATCAGCGGCTGGTCGGCGGGGTGGACGATCTTGCGCAGCGGCTCGCCGATCAGCGCCCGGGCGCCGCGCCCGACCAGCGCCATGGCGGCTCCGACCGCGAACACGGTGTTGCCGTTGGCATCGATTTCCAGCAGCACATCGGCGGCGGCGAAGGCGAATGCCACATAGACATCGCTGGATCGGCCCAGATCGTCCTTGTCCACACCCATTTTCGCTTCCCCAGGGAGGTTAAAAAGGAAGGCAGGGGAGGCGACGGGAATTTCCCCTACCAATGCTTATCAAGGAAGACACCGACGAACAAGAGAAGCAGATAGGGCATGGAGGCGGCGAAGTTCCAGCCGGCCCAGAATCGGGTCGGCGTCATGACCAGCCGCAGGTTGAACCCCAGCAGCACCAGACCGGCGGCCAGGGCCGCGCCGCCATAGACCGCTCCCATCAGCCCCATGCTCCAGGGCAGCAGCGACACCCCCACCAGGATGAGGCTGTTGGCCAGAATGCACCAGGCGGTGCGCTGTTCGCCGACCACCACCGGCAGCATGGGCACGCCGGCCTTGCGGTAATCGTCGGTGAGCAGGATGGCCAGAGCCCAGAAATGGCTGGGGGTCCACAGGAACAGCACCAGCGCCAGCAACAGTGGCAACAGCCACTCGGTCTGGTCGACCGCCGCCGCGCCGGCCAGGATGGCGAAGCTGCCGGCGGCGCCGCCCAGGATGATGTTGCTCCAGTGCCGGCGTTTCAGCCAGACGGTATAGACCGCCGCATAGACGAAGCCGCCCAGGAACAGGTGCAGCGCCACCACCCAGTTGAAGGCACCGCCGGCCACCGCCATTCCGGCCAGCATCAGCAGGCCGGCCATGACGAAGCCCACTTCCGGCGTCGCGGCGCCGGTGGCCATGGGCCGTTTGGCGGTGCGGCGCATCAGCCGGTCGATATCGCGGTCCCAGACATGGTTGAACACCGCCGCCGCTCCCGCTCCCAGCACCATGGCCAGGGTCAGCAGCGCCATGGCGCCCGCGTCCACCTTGTCGGTCATCGCGCCATAGCCGGTGATGGCGGTCAGGGCGATCATCAAGGCGATGCGCGGCTTCAGCAGTTCGATGTATTGCCTCAACGTCACATCCATCTCCACCGACCGCCGCGATCAAACGTAGAGATGGTACAGCATCAGGTAAACGACAATGCCGGTGACGGAAACGTAAAGCCAGATGGGCAGGGTCCATCGCGCGATTCGAGGATGGGCCGGGAATTTTCCCATGACCGCCCGCGTCAAGGTGACGGCGACCAGCGGCGTCACCACCACGGCCAGGGTGACATGGCTGATCAGCAGGGCGAAATAAAGCGACCGTACCGTCCCGCTTCCCCGGAAGGCGAAGAGGGGGGCGGTGAGGTGGTGCAGGATGTAGCAGCCGAGGAACAGGGCCGAGGTCGCCACCGCCGCCAGCATGGCGCGGCGGTGCGATTGCCGGCGTCCGGCGCGGATGAAGACGAAGCCGGCGACCATCAGGCACAGCGCCAGCGCGTTGAGCCCGGCGGTGATGTGGGGCAGCAGCGCGGCGAGGCCGGGGGTCACCATGCCATCCAGCCACCGGTCCACAGCCATAGGCTGGCGATGGCCATGGTGATCAGGGTCATGGGAATGCCGGCGCGGGCGAAATCGCCGAACGACAGCCGGGTTCCCGCCGCCGCCGCCCGCTCGGCGACGATGATATTGGCCATGCTGCCGACCAGCAGGAAGTTGCCGGCCAGGGTCGACAGCAGCGCCAGACCGGTCAAGGCGCCGGGATCGGGGGTCGGCCACACCGCCAGGATCAGCATCACCGCCGGCACGTTGCCGATGGAATTAGAGGCCGCCAGGGAGACCGGCAGCATGGCCCGCAGATTGTCGGGGAACAGGCCGCGATCGGCCAGGGTCTCCATCCATTGGCGGGCCAGTTCGGTATCGGCGAAGGCGCTGGTCACCACGAACAGGCAGGCGAACAGCAGCAGCAGATGCCAGTCCACCAGGCCGATCATGTCGCGCGACGACATGCGGCGGCTGGCCAGCAGCAATCCGGCGATGACCATGGCGCCGACCTCGCGCGGCAGCGGCGCCGCGAACAGCAGCATCAGCCCGATCAGGGCGCCGATGCCCTTGGCGGCTTGCCAGGAGTGGAGATGGGGCATCTCGCCCGCGGGGACGGCGGCGGGGACGGCCTCCAGCTGGCGTTTCCAGACCAGGCACAGGGTCCCGTATACCGCCACCAGGGACAGCGCCGCCGGCACGGCGCAGGCGGCGAGGAAGGCCCAGAAATCGAGGCCGCCCACCTGACCGATCAGGATGTTCTGGGGATTGCCGATCAGGGTGGCGGCGCTGCCGGCATTGGCGGCGCCCACCAGGCCCAGCAGATAGGGGCGGGGGTCGAGGCCGCGCCGGCGGATGCCCTCGGCGATGATGGGAGTCATGGCGAAGCAGACCACGTCATTGGCCAGGACCGCCGACAGGCCGCCCGCCACCACGATCACCAGGACCAGCAGCCGGCGGGGCGAGCCCGCCGCCGCCGCCACCCTGGCCGCCGCCGTGCCATAGACGCCGGCCAGCTGGAACTGGGCCGAGATGATCATCAGGGCGAACAGCAGCAGCAGGGTCGGCACGTCGATGGCCGACCCCATGGCCTTGACCCCGACCTTGCCCGAGACCAGCAGCGCCACCACCGCCAGCAGGGCGATGCCGGTGCGGTCCAGCTTCAGGCCGCGCACGCTGCCGAAGGCCATGCCGAGATAGGTCAGCAGGAAGACGACGATGACGAAAGTGTCCATTATCACCAATGCTAACTGACGGAATTATCGCACCGTCTTTCCTCGGCCTATTTCTTGCCCTCGGCCAGCGACAACGCCACATAGCGCAGCTGCTGGGGGTTCTCCACCCGCAGCAATACCGATTTGGCATCGCCGCGCCGGGCGTCCTCCACCAGCTTGACCAGATCCTGGGGGGTCCGCACCGGCTTGCGGTCGGCCTCGATGATCAGGTCGCCGGGGCGCAGGCCCTTTTCGCCGGCGGTGCTGTCGCCCTTGACGTCGACCACCACCACGCCCTTGGACTCGTCCTCGATGCCGAACCGCTCGCGCATTTGCGGCGTCAACGGACTGACGACCATGCCGGTGCCGGGGACGGTCAGACTCCCATCCTTGCCCTGGGCCGTCTTGGGCGGCTCGGCCTTGCCGTCCTTGGCCACTTGCTCGGACGGGTCCTCCGGCATTTCGCCCACCGTCACCGGCAGGGTCAGGGTCTTGCCGTCGCGCCAGACCTGGATGTCCACCTTCTTGCCGATGGGGGTGCCGGCGACGTAGCGGGGCAGGCGGCGCATCTCGGTGATGGGCTTGCCGTCGAATTTCAGCACCACATCGCCGTCCTTGAGGCCGGCCTTGACGCCGGGACCGGCGGGATCGACCGAGGCCACCAGGGCGCCGTGCTGGTCGGGCAGGCCGATATTCTCGGCCATGTCGTTGTCCAGCGACTGGATGCGGACCCCCAGCCAGCCGCGCCGCACCTTGCCGTATTTGCGCAGATCGTCCAGCACCGGGCTGGCCAGGGAGGACGGAATGGCGAAGCCGATGCCGATGGAGCCGCCCGACGGCGAGATGATGGCGGAATTGATGCCGATGACCTCGCCCTTCATGTTGAACATGGGGCCGCCGGAATTGCCGCGATTGATGGGGGCGTCGGTCTGGATGAAGTCGTCATAGGGACCGGCATTGATGTCGCGCGCCCGCGCCGAGACGATCCCGGCGGTGACGGTGCCGCCGAAGCCGAAGGGATTGCCGATGGCCAGCACCCAGTCGCCCACCCGGGCCTCGTCGGAATTGCCGAAGCCGACCGCCACCAGGGTCTTCTTGCCGGGATCGATCTTGAGCAGGGCGAGATCGACCTTGAGGTCGCGTCCCACCACCGTGGCGGAGAACACCGAATCATCGTGCAGCTTGATGCTGATTTCGTCGGCATCGGCGATGACGTGGTTGTTGGTCACGATATAGCCGGCGGGATCGACGATGAAGCCCGATCCCAGCGAGGTGGCCTTACGGGACGGCGCGTCGGGATGGCCGCCGCCGTTCTGCTGGCGTTCGAGGAACTCCTTGAACAGGTCTTCCAGCGGCGATCCCGGCGGGAATTGCGGCATCTCCAGGCCGGCCTGGGGATTCTTGATGGTCTGGGTGGTGGAGATGTTGACCACGCTGGGCAGCAGCCGCTCCGCCAGATCGGCGAAACTGTCGGGCGGCGTGGCGGCCCGGGCGTCCGTGGCGAACAGGACGGCGAACAGCGCCAGTCCTGCCATCAGCAAGCGGGGGGCGGCGGGCTGAGTCTTTATCTTCGAGATGAACACCTGACCAAATCCTCCTCACAAAGGATGTCTTCGTCCGCCACCGGGTGCGGACGAAGCCGGCGTTAC
>Ga0316224_1003421_pt1 | contig 13097 bp, 12 predicted proteins | sample TBH18013metaG_FD_206254 | JGI IMG/M metagenome (GOLD analysis project Ga0316224, IMG submission 206254) | Freshwater microbial communities from Trout Bog Lake, Wisconsin, USA - TBH18013 | ecosystem: Environmental > Aquatic > Freshwater > Lake > Hypolimnion/Profundal zone | place: USA: Wisconsin... | reverse complement strand
GGCCGGAACCGGATCGGAATGGGTGGCCGGAACGCGATCGGAATCAGTGGCCGGAATCAAATCGGAATGGGTGGCCGGAACGTGTCGGAATCCGCAATTTCACCGGGTCGGTGGTCGGCTTGATCACCCCCACCTGCTTCAACTCCTCGACCCAGGTGATGATCTCCTTCTTGAAGTCGTTGCCCAGCGGATGATGGTCGTGGGTGTGGCTTTTCAGCATCAGCACCAGTTCATCGACGCTGGTCTTGGGCGAGTAGGGGAAATAGGCCTCGGCGGTCTTGCGGTAGTTCTGCACCGTCAGGTCCTGGGCCTCGATCAGGGCGCGGGTCAGCGCTCCGGCGGCGGGCTTGTCGTCCCGCAGCAGCGAGCCGCGCACGCCGATGACGCAGCAGACCCGGTTGTGGTACTCGGCGGTCAGGTTGGTAGCCACCTCGAACAGGTTGGGATAGGTCTTGAGGAAGTGCCAGGTCAGCGGATCGGAATGGCTGAGGGCGTGGGCCTCGCCCTTCTGCACCGCCAGGGGCAGCAGGTCGGCGGGATATTGCCGCCACTCGATATCCTTGACCGGATCGAGGCCGCGCTTTTGCGCCAGCAGCGAGAAGAAGTTCTTGTCCGGGCCGCCCAGGTCGGGGGTGGCGATGGTCTTGCCCTTCAGGCTGAGGATGTCGCTGGTGATGCCGGAATTGCGGTCGGCCAGCAGGCGCAGGCAGCCGCCATGGGTGGCACCGGTCAGCTTGACGTCGAACCCCTGTTCCAGCGGCTTCAGCCAGCGCAGCGCCATGCCGATGCCGGCATCGGCCTTGCCGGTGGCCAGCGCCTCCAGCAACTGGTCGGTGGAGCCGACGAAGTTGATCAGTTCCACATCGAGGCCATGCTTGAAGAACAGCCCGGAACTGACGGCCAGCGGTACCGGCGCCAGGCAGGCGGCATTGGCGTTCCAGGCCAGCCGGATCGGCTTCAGGGCGGCGTCCGGGCGCGGCGCGGCCTGGGCGAAGGCATCGGCGGCGCCAAGGCCCAACGGCGCGATCAATCCGATGGCGGCGGCGGAGCGCAGCAGGGCGCGGCGGGACAGGGGATCGCTCGGTCGGGTCATGGTCGGTCTCCTCGGAGGTCGGTTCTGGATGATGTTTGAACACGCCGGGCCAGCAAAAGTCAATTATCTAGTAGAAAGCAGATTGTATGGGTGCGCTGCATTTTTATCGGGGCGGATGGGAACTCATACCGCCGAGCCCCATGGCGCGGACCGCAGGGAACGCGTAGCGGACAAAGCCGTGCAGCCCCGCAGGGGCAAACGACGCCCGAAAGGCGGCCCCGAGCAAATGCGAGGGGTGGCGAAGCCCACAGTGAGGGACAAAGAGGCGAGTCAATTTATTGGCTCGCCGGGATCAGTCTGGCGCGATCTCGATCAGCTTGGTCTTGCCGCCGGTACGGGGCAGGGTTCCGAACGGCACGATGGTGATGGCGGGGCGGATGGCGAGAATCTCGCGCGAGCGCTGCTCGATCCGCCGCGCCACGTCCTCCCAATGGTGGGGGGCCAAGGTCTCGCCGGCTTCCACCACCACGTTCAGCGGCGGCTCCACCCGGGGCGGCGGCCCGTTCAGGCGGATGCGGATCTGGCCTGAAACCTCGGGCAGGAAGCCGGCGACGATCTCCTGGACCGCCGAGGGATAGACCTTGGCGCCCTTGACGTTCAGCATATCGTCGGCCCGGCCGATGATCTCCATGCGGGTGCCGAAATGGCCGCAATGGGGGCATTCGCCCACACGGATGCGCAGGATGTCGCCGGTGGCGTTGCGGAATGCCGGGGCGGCCTCGTAGTCCAGGGCGGTGTGGATCGCCTCGCCCACCGCGCCGTCCTTGATCGCGATGGGCTGTTTGGTTTCCGGGTCCACCAGATCGTAGCGGAAGACGTAGTCCTCGCCCAGATGATGCATGCCGTGATAGTCCGGCCCGCCGCACGAGATGGTGCCGTTGTGCCAGGCGCCGCCGGTGACGTCATGGATCTTGGCGCCGAATGCCGCGGTCACCCGCTCGCGGAAGGCGATGATGCCGACCCCGGGCTCGCCGGCGCAGACCAGACTCTTGATGCCCAGCGCCGCCACCGGCTTGCCGATCTCGGCGGGGGCCCGCTCGATCAGCTGGGACAGCAGCGACGGGGTGGCGAACAGCGCCTTCGGCCGGGTGTATTCCATGTAGCGCAGGATCTTGGGGATGCCGCCCTCGGCTCCCACCGTGATCGGCCGCGCGCCATAGGCTTCCAGCGCCTGGGCGAAGGTGATGCCGGCCAGCCAGAGGGACAGGCCGAAGGCGTGGAAGGTGGTGTCGCCGGGCAGGATGCCGGCGACGGCGAACAGCCGGCCCAGCACCATATTGGTGATGTTCAGGTCCTTCCGGGTGAAGGCGTAGAAGGTAGGCTGGCCGGTGGTGCCCGAGGTGGCGGCCACATGGACCACGCTGGCCAGCGGCGCGGTCAGGTGCAGGCCGAAGGGATGGCCGTAGCGTTCCAGCGATTCTTCCTGGGATTGGCGGTGGCGGGCCTTGTCCAGGAAGGCGGGCAGGCGGCGGAAGTCGTCCAGGCTGCGGATGTCGTCGGGCGAGGTGACGCCCGCCTCGGTGAAGCGCCGGCGGTAGTAATCCTCATTGCCGAACACATAGGCGATCTGGCGTTTCAATTTGGCGAAGCGGAGATGGCCGAGCCGGGCGATGTACTCTTCCGGGTCGCGGGTGTCGATGCCGAAGCTATGCATGGAAGCCTCTCAGCTGTTGGGCGAAGCGGGGATAGATCGGGGCCAGGTCGTCGGCGATGGGGCCGCCGAGCCAGGCCAGATCCTCCGCCGATGGGGCGGGGCTGGGGCCGAAATCGGCGGCGGTCGCGAAGGCGAAGCCGGTCTGGTCGCGGATGGATTGCGCGCTCTCGCCGCCATGGGCGGAGGCCAGGACGAAGCCGCCTTGGGCGAAGCGGAACACGGCGCGGCCGGTGATCAGCGCCGCCGGCTGGCCGGCGGCGCTGATGAACTCCACCTTGGGCACCAGGACGCGGCGGCTGTGCTCTTCCCGGAACAGCACGATATGGGGGACCAGCGCCATGAGATAGGCCGAGCCGTAGCTGCCGGGAAAGCGGGCGCCGCCCGCCCGCACCAGATTGACGTTGCCGGTCCCGTCGATCTGGCCGCCGCCGAGGAAGAAGGCGTCCAGGCGTCCCTGGGCGGCGAAATCGAACAATTCGCGTCCGCCATCGGTGAAGGGATTGTGGCGGGGCGATCCCAGGATGGAGATGATCGTCTCCGGCCGCCGCCGTTGCGCCAGCAAGGCCGCCGCCGCCGGAATGGGCGAATTGGTGCCTACCGCCATGGTGACGGCCCCGGCCACGGCATCGGCCAGCAGTGCGGCGAGGAGGTGAGGGTCAGCCATCCAGCCAGTCCCCCAGGATGGCGGCGAAGCCGGCCTCGGTCCTGGTGGCCTCGGCGTAGCGGGCCAGGGTCGCCTCATCGGCGGGAACCCGGTCGCCCAGGCCCAGCGGCCACGAGCCGCGCGGGGCCGCCACCACCTTGTCCACGTAGAGATGGGGCAAGGTGCCGGGCGCCAGCCACGGATCCTCCAGCAGGTTGCCGGAATGAATCGCCTCGGCGGTGATCAGGGTCCGGGCCGAGGCATGGGCCAGGGTGATCAATTCCCGCCGCAGGCCGACCCAGGCATTGCCGTGGCGGTCGGCCAGGGCGACGTGGAACAGCGTTACATCGGGTCGGATGGCGGGAACCAGGACGATGGGATCGCGGGTGTCGGCCTGCGGGTTCTGGATCACCAGCCAGTCGGGGCGCTCGGCCAGCAGGTCGCTGCCCAGGATGCCGCGCAGCGGCAGGAACGGAACGCCTTTCTCGGCGGCCTGGAAGCCGGCGTGAATCGCCGGGCAGGTGGCATCCTTGACGGTGATGGTCCCGGCCGCCCAGGCGGCGCGGAAGCGTCCGGCGGCACCGTATTCGCCCAGGGCGATGCCGGCGGTTTCCACCTCGGCCACCAGTCCGGCTCCGATCAGCAGATCGGCCTGAAGCCCGGAGGTCGGGGCGGTGATCAGGCGCAACCCCCGCCGGCGGTGGCGGATCAGCTCAAGGGTCGCGGCCATGGCCACGCCGCCGTAATCGGCCGGAATGGCCAGCAGGGCGCCATCCGGGATCGAGGCGGCCAGGGTGGCGAGGCCGGCCGGCATCAAGCCCCCTGGAACACGGGCGGCCGCTTGGCCCTGAAGGCGGTGACACCTTCGACGATGTCGGCGCTGTGGCTGACGGCATCCACCTCGCGCCGGGCGATGCCGGCCCGTTCGGACGGTCCCTTGGCCAGGGTCTCGCCGATGAAACGTTTCAACTGGCTGAGGACCAGCGGCGCGTTGGCGGCCAACTTGGCGGCATAGCCCAAGGCGGCTTCCATCTGTTGGCCCACCGGCACCACCTGGTTGACCAGCCCGACCTCATAGGCCCGCTGGGCGGTGATGGGCTCGCCCATCAGCACCAGTTCCATCACCACCTTGTGGGGGATGCGGGCCGCCAGGGAGGCGATCAGCCCGCCGCTGAACCCCACCTTGGCCTCGGGGTAGACGAATCGGGCATTGTCGGCGGCCACCACCAGATCGGCATATTGGGCGAACAGCAATCCGCCGCCCACCACCCAGCCGGCCACCGCCGCGATCACCGGCTTGTCCACCGCGACGCCGATGCCGGGGATGGCCCGCCACAGATCGTGGGGGATGTCGTCGAGATCGGCTCCGGCGGTGAAAGCCTGATCGCCGGCGGCGGTGATGATGGCCACCCGCTCTTCCGCGGCGGCGAAGCGCCGCCAGGCCTGATGCAGCAGTTCCACCACCTCCTTGGTCAGGACATTGCGCTTGTCCGGCCGGTTGATGGTGATGATGGCGACGCGGTCCTGGACCTGATAGGTGACGGCTTCGGTGGGCATGGTTGGTTCCGGTGGCGGTTGAGGAGGGGGACCGTACCCCAGTCATGCGATAAAAGCAATGCAATCTACTAGATAATAGACTACTATCGCGGCGAGTTCATATGCGGGGGCGCCGACCACCATGACACCCAACAAACTGATCCCGCTGGCCGAGGCGGTTCGCCGCTATACCTGGGACGGCATGCAATATGCCAGCGGCGCCGCCCTGCCCATCGGTTCCGACGCCATCGTGTTCGGGCGCGAATTGCTGCGCCAGGGGCGCCGGGACCTGCATGCCATCTTCCATAGCAGCAGCCAGCAACTGAATCTGTTGGCCGGGGCGGGGGCGGCGGTCAAGGCCGAGTGCGGCTTTTCCGCGCTGGAGGTGTTCGGCTTCGCCAACGGCCTGCGCCGCGCCGTGGAAAGCGGCGGCATGGCCCTGGAGGACTACTCCAACCTTGCCATGGTGCTGCGCTATCTCGGCGGAGCGCTCAACTGGCCCTTTGTGCCGGCCACCACCAATATCGGTTCGGATATCCAGTACCGCAGCGCCTTCGCTCCCGACCAGCATCCGGCCCGGGACAAGATCCCCGCCGTGACCGACCCGTTCAGCGGTCGCGAGATCGGGGCCTACCGGCCGCTGACCCCCGATCTGGCCGCCATCCATGTGACCCTGGCCGATATGACGGGCAATTCCATCATGCTGGGCACCGAATGGAGTCGCTTCGAGCTGTCGCGGGCGGCGAAGAAAGTGGTGGTCGTCGCCGATGCCATCGTCGATTCCGGTTGTATCCGTCAATTCCCCAATCTGGTCCGCATCCCCGACCTCATCGTCGAGGCGGTGGTCTATTGGCCCTTCGCCGCCTGGCCGCAAGGCTCGCCCGGCCTGTACGACGTGGACGAGGAGCATATGAACCTGATGAACCAGGCTCTGGCCACCCAGGCGGGCACCGACCGCTATGTGGCGGATTTCGTCACCGGCTACGACGGCCTCGACTCCTATCTGGACATGATCGGAGGCGCGCGTCTGGCGGAATTGGCCCGGACCGAGACCGCCTTTCTGCTCGATCCCTACCGGCAATGGATCCTGTCGCCCGACCATGTGGAGCGGCTTTCGGCCAAGGCAGAAGCGGCATGAGCGCCCTGGACTATACTCGTCAGGAGATGATGGCCATCGCCACCGGACGGGAAATCAGGGATGGCGAACTGGCCATCTTCGGGGTCGGCCTGTCCATGCTGGCCGGCTATTTCGCCCAAGCCCACCACGCCCCCAATGTGCGGGCCATGACCGAGGGCGGCGTCTATGGCGCCACCCCGGTGGGCGGCCTGCCCTGGGGCATCGAGTGCAACCGGCTGTCGGTCAACGCCACCAGCTTCACCAACGCGCTGGATGCGCTGGGCTTCTTGGTCGGCTCGGGCCGTTGCGACGTCGGCATCATCGGTGCCGCCCAGGTGGACAAGTTCGGCAACGTCAACACCACCGGAATCTGGGATGGCGAAATCGGCGAGGCCTACCGCCCGCCCAAGACCCGCCTGCCGGGAGCGGGCGGCGCCAACGACATCGCCTGCGGCGCCAAGCGCACGGTGATCATGGTGACCCACGAGCCCAAGCGTTTCGCCGAGAAGGTGACCTATATCAGCTCGCCCGGCTATCTGGAGGGCGGCAATGCCCGCGAGCGCTACGGCTTTCCCGGTGGCGGGCCGGCGGCGATCATCACCACCCTGGGCATCCTGCGTCCTGATGCCGAGACCAAGGAATTCCGGCTGGAGTCCTGGTTCTCGTTTTCCAGCATCGAGGAGATCAAGGCCAATACCGGCTGGCCCCTCAAGGTGGCGCCGGGCGCCCATGTGGTGCCCGAACCCACCGAACCCGAACTGGCCGCTTTGCGTCGGGTCGACCAGACCGGCGCGCTGAGACGGAAGGCTTAGAGCGCCGAGCCCCATATGCGCATCACCCTGACGGAAACGGATTTGGTTCAGAATCGAGGCAAGGGGCGCAGGGCATGGTTGGCGCCATGGTCAAGCCCGTTGCCGATGATAATGAGCCAAATCCATCCGTTCCTTCGGATTTCCATGGGGCGGGCATCCGCGGCGTTAGGGCTTTTGCCCGATGCGCCGCATCGACCTTCAAGCCCTGCCTGGCGGAGTACCTCGCCCCATGAGAAACAGGGCTGGTGCAGATATAGGGCTCGGCGCTCTAATACCGCGTCCCGATGAGTAGCTATCATCAAGGCGTGGCATAAACCGTCGCGCTGAGTGAGGACGCGCACATTGTCGTGTTCCCACCGGATGCAATAGCGGCAAGGGATCGCTACGACACCTCGTGGGCCTGCAGCGCCCCGCCGATCTCATCCAGGCGCTCGACCATGGCGACGATTCCCAATTGTTCCTCCACCCGTGCCCGCTCCGCCATCAATTCCTGCCGGGTCGCCGGGTCGGCGGTGCGCCAGCGCAGATTCATGCCCTCTTCGTATTCGGCGAAGAGGTGCAAGGCTTCGTCCAACTGGGCGTCAAGCCGGTCGCGTTCTTCCATCAGGGCGGTGGTCAAGGCCTGGACGTCTGCGGTCGCCATGGCATCCTCATCAAGCGGCAAGGCGGGCCTTGGGATTGATCCGTTCGACCTCGGCACGGGCGGTGCCGTCCTCGACCCCGGTGACCGCCGCCAGCAGCATGGCGGCGGCGGTCAGGCCCTCGGCATGGGCGATCGTCTCGGAATGTCCGGCGGCGACGGCATCCTGAGCGGTTTCGTCGTAAGCGGTCAACACCATCTCCAGCGTTGCGGCATCCATGGCTGTCCTCCGGGCAGTTCGGCCGATTCGCCCGGCTTCTCCCAATCCCGGAGGCACCTGACGAACTCTCATCTAGGCCAATGGTATGCTCAAGCGACTCTTTGCCGCAATCAAATAATTACCCCACGAAGATTGTGACTAATTCAATAGTTAATCGACAAATTGCAATAACTTCATGAACATCATGTGAATAGATTGTAATGTCGCTGTGCATTGCTCCGGCGCCGATGGGGGCGAAGCGCCGCGGGGCCGGTGGAGGGCGGCCCCAACGCAACGAACCCCGCCGATGGGCGGGGTTCGAACCTGAAATGCGGATGCGGATGTTCTACAGGCTGGCTTCGACCCACTCGAACAGCTTGCTCTTGGGCAAGGCGCCGATCTTGGTGTGGGCCACCTGACCATTCTTGAAGATCATCAGGGTGGGAATGCCGCGGACACCGTACTTGCCGGGCGTCCCCGGATTTTCATCGATGTTGATCTTGGCGACGGTGATCTTATCGGCCAGATTCTTGGAGAGTTCCTCTAGCGCCGGAGCGATCTGGCGGCAAGGGCCGCACCACTCGGCCCAGAAATCCACCAGGACCGGACCATCGGCTTTGAGCACGTCGGCCTCGAACGAGGAATCGGTCACGATCTTCATAGGCAGGTTCCTTGTCGAATTCAGATGACGGAAAATCTTCCGCTCCGGCCAAATCGAGTCCAGGCCGGGGACAGCACTTTAGAAAGCCGCCGCCCGAGCGTCAAGCAAACCGAAAGCGGTCCCCTCGCCGTGACGGCCGGGGATGGCGATTGTCGCCTTGGCAGCAACAATGCGTTTCCTTTTGCATGGATTGTTTATCCCGGTGCCGGAGGCTATTTGTTGGCCAGCCCAACCGAGAGGAGAACATCATGACCGATCCCGTGATTGCCCAGAAAGAACCCTACGCCGTCGATGTGGAAGCCGGGAAAACCTATTACTGGTGCGCCTGCGGCCGTTCCAAGACCCAGCCGTTCTGTGACGGCGCCCATCAGGGAACCGGCTTCACCCCGGTCGCCCATGTGGCGGAGAAGACCGGCAAGGCTTATTTCTGCGGCTGCAAATCCAGCAAGACCGGCGCCCTGTGCGACGGAAGCCACAAGGGGCTGTGATTAAGAGCCGGATGCTTTGAGGTCGAATCGCCCGAGAAGCTGAATCCGTCTCTCATCAAGACTAACGCCGGCCGAACAGCTTTTCGATATCGGCGAGGCTGAGGGTGACATGGGTGGGGCGGCCATGGTTGCACTGCCCCGACAGCGGTGTCGCTTCCATCTGGCGCAGCAGGGCGTTCATCTCGGCCTGGCCGAGACGGCGTCCTGCCCGCACCGAGCCGTGGCAGGCCATGGTGGCGCAGACCCGGGACAGCCGCTCCTGCAGGGAATGTCCCTGCCCCCATTCCGCCAATTCATCGGCGAGATCGCGCACCAGACCTTGGACGTCGGAATCGCCCAGCAGCGCCGGAACCTCGCGCACCACCACCGCTCCGGCCCCGAACGGCTCCACCACCAGTCCCAGGGCGGCCAGATCGGGGGCGTGTTCGGCCAGGCGCGCCGCGGCCGCCTCGCCCAGATCCACCACTTCCGGCAGCAGCAATCCCTGACGCCTGACGCCGCCCTCGGCCAAGGCCTGCTTCAGGCGCTCCAGCACCAGGCGCTCATGGGCGGCGTGCTGATCGACGATGACCAGGCCGGTGGCGGTCTGGGCCACGATATAGGTGTCGTGCAATTGAGCCCGCGCCGCCCCCAGCGGATAATCCTCGGCGCCCGGTTCGGCGGGTTCGGCGGCCGGCGCGGCGGGCGGCAGGTCGAAGCCGGCCACCGCTTCCGCCAGATCGAACGGGGCTTGCGCCGCCATACCGGCCCGGATCAGCGGCAGGGACGGCCGCGCCGCCGCATGATGGACGTGGGACGGGGGGAATGCCCCCCCTCCCAGCGCGCCGATGGTCGCCGACGAGACGGTGGTGCTGGCCCGGTGCCCGGCCCCGGCCAGGGCATGGCGGATGGCGCCGACGATCAGGCCGCGCACATTGCCGGAATCACGGAACCGCACTTCGGCCTTGGCGGGATGAACATTGACGTCCACCTGCTCGGGGTCGAGGTCGAGGAACAACGCCACCACCGGGTGGCGGTCGCGGCTCAGCACGTCCTGATAGGCGCCGCGCACCGCTCCGATCACCAGCCGGTCCTTGACCGGCCGGCCGTTGACGAACAGATACTGCGCCACCGCGCCGGCCCGGTTATAGGTGGGCAGGCCGGCCCAGCCGCCCAAGCGGACGCCGTCGCGTTCGGCGTCCAGCGCCAGGGCGTTGGCCTCGAAATCGCGCCCGATCACCTGGGCCACCCGCGCCAGCAGGGCGGCGGCCGGTTCGCCGCGCCGGGCCGGCAGTTCCAGCAGCTTGCGCGTGCCGTCGGACAGCGAGAAGGCGATGGCGGGATGGGCCATGCCGAGGCGTTCGATCACATCGGTGGCATGGGACAGCTCGGTCCGTGCCGCCTTGAGGAATTTCAGCCGCGCCGGGGTGGCGTAGAACAGGTCGCGGACCTCGACCCTGGTGCCGGCGGGATGGGCCGCCGGCATGGGCAGGCCCTTGACGCCGCCCTCCACCGTCAGGCTCCAGGCGGACTCGGCGCCCCTGGGCCGGCTGGTCAGGCACAGCCGCGCCACCGAACCGATGGAGGGCAGGGCCTCGCCCCGAAAGCCCAGGAAGCGGATGCGGACCAGATCGTCGTCGGGCAGCTTGGAGGTGGCGTGGCGCTCCACCGCCAGCACCATCTCGTCCGCCGTCATGCCGCCGCCGTCATCGCTGACCGAGATCAGCGCCTGGCCGCCTTCGATCATGACCACGTCGATGCGGCTCGCTCCGGCATCGATGGCGTTCTCCACCAGTTCCTTCACCGCCGAGGCGGGACGCTCCACCACCTCGCCGGCGGCGATCTGGTTGACCAGGGTGGGGGGAAGCAGACGGACGGCGGACATGGCGGGCATCATAGCGGGTTTCGGCCGGCGGGGCCAATCCCGGCGAACGGAGCAGCCTCCATTTTCCGGTTGCAATCCCCCACCGACTCGGCGCATCATCATATGGATACCCCGGACCTCATTGAGGCCGGGGTTTCTTTTTGACTTGGAGCTTCGTCATGGCTGACCCGACAAATCCCAGCGAGCCGACCGACACCAACACCAGCGGCGCCGGCAATGCGCAGCAGGCTCTCGATGATTTGACGGTGCTGCAACACGTCCAGGACCAGAGCCTGGGCGATTCGCGCCTCAACGTGGCGCGGCCGACGGATGCGGGCGGCACCCCGCTCGGCGGTCTGGCCAATGTGCAGCAGGGCTCGACCAGCGCTCCCCAGGTCCATGATGTCGGCGGCCTCGGGACCGGTGTCAATGTCGCGCTCGATGTCTCCGTTCAAGCCGGCCAGACCGGTTCGGCGGCACCGCCGATTCTCGACAGCACGTCAGGCGGGGTCACCTTCGCCGCCGGCCATATCGCCGCCGCCGCCCAGGGGACCGCGGCGCTGAACGTGCAGGCGCTCCCCGATCTGGCGCTGCCCGAGGCCAATTTCAAGCCGCAGGATGTTGTTGTTCAGCCTGCCGGCCTGGCTCCGCCGGCTGCCGCCGCCGGCTACAGTGCGCCAGCCGCTACGGGTACGACCGCGGCGCCGCTCACCGCTGCCGGCACCATCACCCTCAATCAGGGCACGGTGGAGCACGCGCCGACGGTGACCGCCGCCAATCTCACCACCGCCAATGACCACACCGCCATCACCGGCGACGCGGTCGGCCATGTCACCGATGCCGGCGACGCCGTCACCGGCTACCATCTGGTGGCGGGGACCGGCGAGATCATCACCGCCGCCAATGGCGTCGAGACCATGGCCACCACCCATGGTACCGTCAGCCTGGATACCACCAGCGGCGAATACACCTTCACCCCGGTGGGCGACAGCGCCCTGGCGCCCGGCCAGACCGCGGCGGACAGCTTCCAGGTGGTGGTTACCGACAGCGAGGGCCAGACCAGCGCGGCCGCCACGGTGGACGTCACCATCACCGGCTCGGCTGACGCGCCGCTGGTGACCACCGGCAACCTCACCACCGCCACCGACCACACCGCCGTCAGCGGCGCGGCGGCCAGCGCGGTGATCGACAACGGCGACATCATCACCGGCTATCATCTGGTGGCGGGGACCGGCGAGGCCATCTCCACTGCCAACGGTGTCGAGACCATGGCCACCACCCATGGCAGCGTCAGCCTGAACATCGCCAGCGGCGAATACACCTTCACCCCGGTGGGCGACAGTGCTTTGGCGCCCGGCCAGACCGCGTCCGACAGCTTCCAGGTGGTGGTCACCGATACCGAGGGCCAGACCAGCGCCGCCTCGACGGTGGGCGTCACCATCACCGGATCGCTCGACGCGCCGGTGGTGACCACCAGTAATCTCACCACCGCCAATGACCACACCGCCATCAGCGGCAGTGCGGCCGGGACGGCGATCGACAACGGCGACAGCATCACCGGCTACCATCTGGTGGGCGGCAGCGCCGGCGCCAACGGCACCGAGACCCTGACCACCGCCCATGGCGTGGTCAGCCTGGACACCGCCAGCGGCGAATACACCTTCACCCCGGTGGGTGACAGCGCCTTGGCGCCCGGCCAGACCGCATCGGATCAGTTCCAGGTGGTGACCACCGACACCGAGGGCCAGACCAGTACCCCGAGCACGGTGGGCGTCACCATCACCGGCTCGGCCGATGCGCCGACGGTGACCACCGCCAATCTCAGCTCCAATGATACGGCGGTGACCGGCCAGGCGGCCGGCCATCTCATCGATAGCGGCGACAGTGTCACCGGCTATCATCTGGTGGGCGGGACGGTTAACAGCGACGGCACCGAGACCCTGACCACCACCCATGGCGTGGTCAGCCTGAACATCGCCAGCGGCGAATACACCTTCACCCCGGCGGACGGCAATCTGGCGGTCAATTCGAGCCAGAGCGACAGCTTCCAGGTGGTGGTCACCGACAGCGAGGGCCAGACCAGCGCCGCCTCGACGGTGGGCGTCACCATCACCGGCACCGCCGAGCACGGCGTGACGGTGAGCACCGCTCCCATCTCCACCGACGATCACACCGCCGTCAGCGGCCAAGCCGCCGGCCAAGTGATCGACACCGGCGATAGCGTCACCGGTTACCATCTGGTGGGCGGCAGCGCCGGCGCCAACGGCACCGAAACCCTGACCACCGCCCATGGCGTGGTCAGCCTGGACACCACCAGCGGCGAATACACCTTCACCCCGGCGGACGGCAATCTGGCGGTCAATTCGAGCCAGAGCGACAGCTTCCAGGTGGTCAGCACCGACCACGAGGGC
>Ga0316224_1003400_pt1 | contig 13165 bp, 10 predicted proteins | sample TBH18013metaG_FD_206254 | JGI IMG/M metagenome (GOLD analysis project Ga0316224, IMG submission 206254) | Freshwater microbial communities from Trout Bog Lake, Wisconsin, USA - TBH18013 | ecosystem: Environmental > Aquatic > Freshwater > Lake > Hypolimnion/Profundal zone | place: USA: Wisconsin... | reverse complement strand
GTTGGTCAGATCGTTCCTGTATATACTAACGTATACAACAGTAAACGTTTCATGTTTAGTCCAATCGTGGTTCTTGGACCAGCATATGATCCAGATATCCGTGGTAGAATTTATGGATTGAAAGTAATTCCTTCAAACTTAGGTACATTAATGGATACCGTTAGTGTAACAGTTGATAGTAACTACTTCTACAACTCTGCATTTACTACTGTTGACCACTGGATTACTACTGCTTCAGTACAGACCTATAGGTTCTCTCTGGGTGGTATCAATAACCAGTCTACAAGATCGTTAGAAGATTCATCAACACTCGCTGCGAATACTTCTACAACTTTTCAGAATAACTTCCGTTGGGCAATCCCTGCGTAAGTTTGATGAGGTTCCGTATCCCTTCGGGGATACGGATTCTTGTATTATCATGGAAATTTCAAACATAAGTTCGAAAATTAGAAACTCCAGCTCATGCTGGAGTTTTTATAACTAACAGGAGATAATAATGGCACTAATTGTAGCAGACAGAGTACGAGAGACAACTGCTGTCGTTGGCACAAGTACAATGACACTACTTGGTGCACAATTAGGATTCCAATCTTTTGTTGCTATTGGTAATGCCAATACTACATATTATGCAGTTACCGATCAAAACAATGGACCAAACTGGGAAGTTGGTATCGGAACTTATACCCTAGCAGGGACCCAATTATCTAGAGATGTTGTTATAGCATCCTCAAATGGTGGTGCTTTAGTCAATTTCACATCTGGAACAAAGGATGTATTTTGTACACTACCAGCAGAAAAAGCACTTTATCTAAATCAAGCAAATCAAACCACATCTGCTAATGGTCTATATACTATTAGTGTAACAGATATAATTTATGAATTAGATGACATTTCTAATGCCGTAGATGGATTCAAAAACACATTTGCTTTAAGATATAATCAAAATCTATTTTCTATTGCAAGTCCATTTAAATTAGAAGTTACGATTAATGGACTCTTACAACCAGCATTTGATTATAAATATGATACATTTTGGTTGGCAAATGTTTTAACATCATCTAAAGGATATTGTTTGGACAATTCTGGAAACTTAAAATTTGCTGACAGTCCACCAGCTGGATCGCAGGTAATGATCAGAACAGTTGTAGGAAATGGTCCATCAACACCAAAAACCTATCCATTTAAACCTTTAGACATTTTAATGGGTTACTAAATATAATGAAACTATTTTTAAAATTCGGAGTTAACAATGGCACGTAAGACCATACTTGATACTTATTATACATTTACACCATCAACAAGAACAATTATAATACCACGTGCTATCCAAAGAGAAAGGTTAGTATTGATTACTGATGTCACCACAAATCAGGTTATTTACAATTTCTCTGATCCAAACTTGACATCATCATCACATACAATATCACAATCTTCTGATAATTCACAGACATTTACTACTATTGTTCTTAATTATAATACTACATCATTATCTTCAACAGATAAATTGCAGATTGTAATTGATGAATATGATGAAAAGTTTTCTCCATCCGAAACCTATTTGGACCCAATCAACAAACTAAGAGTATCTACTCCACAAAGTTTGATTGATACTGACTATGAATATTCTATTCAGACAACCAAATGGGAACAGTTATCAATGATCAATAACACCCCATTTGCTTATTATGTTACTGCTACAGGTAACTTAAATATCAACAATATCACTGCAATTAATGGATCTAGATCTTATACAGCAAACGTTGGAACCAGTGTAGCACCAGCAGTTGGATCACCCATTGTTATATTAGATAGTTTATATTCTGGTGCTGATGGTCTCTACATTGTAGATTCTAATACCATAGTAAACGGAGCAAATACATTTACATACACTGGTAAATTCTTCTACACTGGAACGGTGTCGAACATTTATAATCAAAGTGTTACCATAGGTTATCAAGGTGCAGTATTCAGTAATTCTTCCATTAGTATGGCATCTGCCAGTGCTTCTGGTAACGTTATAACAGTAACTACTACTGGACCACATAATTTAGCAGTTGGAAACGAAATTGCTTTGACTGGTGCACAATATTCCAACGGTTCATGGCAAATTTGTTCAGTTGTAAATGCAAATACATTCAATTTTTATAACACCACAGTATCACCACCAGCTGGCGCATTTACTATAACAAACGCAAACTTATATGCAAGACCTCAAGGTTTGGCTGTCCATCGCCCGTTCGATGGTGGTGTTCGTTTCTCAACAAATGCTTCTAGTCATAACCAACAATATATTAGACAAACTCGTAGATATTTCCGTTATCAATCAGGTAAAGGAATTCAGATGTCTACTGGAACTATTCTAAAACCACAATTAAATCTTGATGGTATTGTCTATTATTCAGCAAATAATACTTGTGTTGTTACAACCAAAGATCCACATAACATCAATTATCCAACACAGATTCAAATTTCTGGTGCAATTGAAACATCATATAATGGTATTTTTACAGTTCAAAATGTAATTAGTCCATATTCATTTACATATAATCCATTATCTGTTCCAGTTAATAATGGTGCTTCTGGACAAATTTATGGTTCCGTTTACTCTTGGATAGGTGCACAAAATCGTATCGGAATATTTGATTCTCAGAATGGTATTTTTTGGCAGTTTGATGGATCTACATTATCTGCTGTTAAACGCAGTTCTACATACCAAATCTCTGGTCAGGTTTCTGTATCACCAGGTTCTGCTGTAGTTAATGCGTCAACTGGATACCCAACAACATTTAGTAAACAATTAAATGTTAATGATTTTATTGTTATTAAAGGTATGACATACCGTGTAACAAATATTATGTCAGACACTTCATTGACAATATCTCCAGCATATCGTGGGGTAGTGGTACAAACTAATGCCATAATTAGTAAAACAGTCGATACTACTATCCCATCCAGTGCATTTAATATTGATCGTTTGGATGGTACTGGTCCTTCTGGATACAATATTGACTTAACTAAAATGCAAATGTTCTACATCGACTACTCTTGGTACGGTGCAGGATTTATTCGTTGGGGTGTTAGAGGTCCAGACGGAAGTGTAATTTACTGCCACAAATTAATTAATAATAACGTCAATTATATGGCATACATGCGTTCTGGTAACTTACCAGGTCGTTATGAAACAAATACTTTTGCAAAAACTACTTTTATGTCAGGTGGTGCTTCTGGTGTAGGAACTAACTTTTTACCCACCGATACAACTTTGTATGTTGCAAATACATCAGGATTCCCATCATCAGGAACTTTGTGGGTTAGAAATTTAGCAAATAGTGAATTTATTACCTATTCGTCAACAACACCAACAACTTTTGGTGGACTAACAAGAGGTCAAGCAGGATTAACTACAACTGGTAACATGGTAGCAGGTAATAATTATATTACTGGTTTGGCATCTACAACTGGTGTTCAATTAAATCAGTATGTTTTTGGTATTGGTTTACCAAACCAATCATTTGTTACTGCTATTCCAAGTTCATCCACAGTAGTTTTATCACAAGCATCTATTGGAACTGGAACTGGCAATACGATTTATTTTGCTCCATTGTCTAATACTGCACAAACATTTGTGTGGTCTGCAACAGCACAAACTGCGGTTGAGCTCCATTCACCACAGTTTTCACCTGAAGTTAATCACTGGGGAACTTCTGCTATTATGGATGGTGGGTTCTCCCCAGATAAATCGTTTATCTTCACTAAAGGTATGGCGAACACTGTTAACGTTACACAAGGTTCCACCCAAGCAGTTATGAGTTTTAGAATCGGACCTTCAGCAAGTAATGGTATTGCTGCTTCTGGGCCGGGTATTCGTGAAATTATTAATCGTATGCAAATGTTACCTTTTGAAACAGACATGTATGCAAACGGTTCATTCTTGATTACTTGTGTATTGAATGGAACAACTTCCAATACAGCGGAACAATGGGTCAACGTTGGTGGTTCAAGTCTGTCACAATATATTTTCCATACTACAGGAACAACTATATCTGGTGGTGAAACTGTATTTGGTTTTTACTTGAACGTTCAACAAGGTATATATCAGACCACTCAGCAAGACTTAACACAGTTAGTTGCTTTGGGATCTAGTATCCTTAGTGGTGGAACTGCAAATGCTGCGGTTGGTATATATCCAAACGGTCCAGACGTTTTGACATTCCAAGCACAAAATATCGACACCACAACCAGAGCAATTCAAGCACGTTATTCTTGGAACGAAGCACAGGCATAAGGTATTATGTTATCATTAACAAGATTACCAATATTAGCATCTTCGAATGAAGCATCGACATTTTATTTGTCGATGCAACCTTCGGGGATAAATAAAACAGGAACCATATATTCAAATCCATATTTACAATACACATTCGTAACATCTAGTAATACTGGTTTTTTTAATGTAAATGGTGTAGTTTCTGCATCTTCATTCTCTGGTTCTGGTGCATCATTAACATCTATACCAAATTCTGCATTAGTTAACACCTCTATAACAATTAATGGTACTGCAATTACATTAGGTAGTTCTGGTTCTATTACTGCTGGTGCAACAATAACAGATGATACCACATCCAATGCAACTCGTTATTTAATGTTGGGAACTGCTACAAGTGGTTCGTATACTGTAGCAAATACATCTAGTACCAATTTATCATTTAATCCAAGTACTGGTGCATTGTATATCGGTGGTATTGTATCAGAAAGATCAAACACTATTGCAATTACATCAAATACAGTAAATCTAGCATCGGGTAGTTATTTTTCACATACGGTTGCTGGTGTAACAACATTCACAGTAACGAATATTCCATCATCTGGAAATTCTTCCGCTTTTATTCTTGATTTAACAAACGGTGGTTCATCAACAATAACGTGGTTTACAAATACAAAATGGGCCAGTGGTACACCACCAACATTGTCAACTAGTGGTCGTGATGTTTTAGCATTTTATACATATGATGGTGGCACCACATGGTCAGGATTTTTATTAGGAAAAGGTCTAGCATAGGAATTTTGTAATGAGTTCTCGTCAAATATTATTATCTGCAGCCGGTTCTAGTTCACCTTCAACTGTATATACAATCCCAGCAGGAACTGGCAGTACTTGGACATATAGAGATGGTTTATCTGGAGCACAAACTTATTTTAGTACCGCAACTACCAGTTCAACTGTTTATAGTTCTACTTTTTTACCTGGCACAGCTAATAATAATATTATGGTGGGTAGATCCGATAGTAACAGAATAGCAGTAGTATCCAATTCTGGTTCATCATTTTCTTTTACTATACCACTAGTTGATCTAACAACAATAAGTTTTGGAAGTAACACAACCTTAACAAAGGTTGTTGGATATAGCCTAAGAAACTCCACAACACCCGATGGTGTAAATTTTACAGATCACCATTATGATACTTGGCCTACAGGGGTTGGTGACGCAGGACACATTTATTCAGCATACTGGTTTAATAATCTTTGGTATATGTTTATAACCCAAGCACAAGTATATTCATCCGGAAATAATGTATGGACAACTTGTTCTACGGGTGCATCATTTGCAGTAACAGCATTATCTGACAATGGTACATATGCTGTGGGTGTAGGAGGATCAAGTTCGGGACAATTTTGTTATGCAACAAACATGAGTTCTTGGACATCATCAACTATTGCTGGATTTACTGGAACCACTAAAACAGTTTCATCTAATCGTAGCGGTTTTGTTATTGGTGGAACCAACGGAAATGTTGCAACATCCAGTACAGGAACCAGTTTTACAGTTAATAGTGGATTAACGAGTACGGCATGGGGTTCCAATACTGTCTATAGTATATCATACTTAAATAGTGCAAACAAATATGTTGCAGTAGGAGACAACTCACAATGTGCGACTTCTACCGATGGTGTTACATGGACAATACAAACTGGTTTACAAACAGCATTGGGATCATTAACTTCAGTACAATCAATATGTAGTAATGGCAGATTTCTTTTTGCTGTTGCTAATAATGGATATGCAGCAGTTTCAAGTGATGGTATTAATTGGACATCATCTAGTGGGTCTGTTTCCACTGGTTTTGGTTACAACTCTGCAAACACGTTAACATATAATGGCAGTCAATTTTTAACCGCTGGGGTTGGTGGGAGAACAGCAACATCATCTAATGGTATTACATGGTTATATAGTAGAAATTTATCCAACACAACTTGGTCAACATCCAACGTATTATCCTCAATATGGGCAAATAATCAATATGTTTTGGGTGGGCAATCGGGAAAAATTGCAACATCTCCCGATGGTGTCACGTGGACCTATCAAAGTAGTTTATCTGGCACAACATTTGGTACATCCAACGTAACCAGTTTATCATATAACAGTTCTCTTTATTTGGCAGTTGGTACTAATGGTGTAGTTGCAACATCACCGAATGCAGTAACATGGACATACAATAGTGGTCTATCAAGTAGTTTTTTTGGAGCAACATCACCAAATATAGTATCAGCATCCAATGGTAACTCATTTCTTGTTGGTGGTGCAAATGGTAAAATTGCAACATCTAATGATGGTATTAATTGGACATATCAAGATGGGGTTGCATTTGCAAATTCAATAATATTAGCCAATATAATTAATGCTTCATCATATGGCAATAACATTTATGTTTTGGGTACAACCACCGGAAAAATTTTAACATCAAATAATAATACTAACTGGAACATAACTTCAAACCTATCCAACACAAGTTGGGGAACGAATACAGTATCTACAATATTATTTGCAAATAATATTTTTATGGCAGGTGGTGCAAATGGTAAAATTGCAACATCTCCTGATGGTGTTAATTGGACTTACAAAAGTGGTTTATCTGGGACAGCATTTGGGACAAATACAGTAATTGGTATTATATGTGCATCACTTACAAATACTTTTTTTGCATATAGTACAAGTGCAAATAATATTGCAACATCTGTAGACAATGGCACAACATGGACAATTCGAAGTGGTCTAGCTCCACTTCTTAGTAGCGCAAACACAATAGTTCAAGCATCGAGTAACGGTTCACAAATTGTTGTCATCACAAACACCACCCTTAATCCAACTATCATGTTTTCAAATGACAACGGTGTAACGTGGATCAATCAACCAACTACTGGGTTATTTACTTATCCATATTCTCCTGTTGGAACCTGTTTTTGCAATGGACTATATCATTTTGTAACCCTGTTCGGTGGTGGTTTTATGCTTGGTTACAGCAATATAGCAGTGTGTACCACATCAACATTAACGTTTACATCATACTTTACTCCATCGATAAATGCCCCTCTTAGTAAGCTTATTGCTTCAAGTACCATTCCTTATTTTCTTTGTGGATTACAGCCATCTTCGAACAAAGGACTTGCCTATTTCACTGGATCAGGATTTTCATCTGTATTTCCTTCTTCACCTTCTATTTTTGCAAATACATCTGTTTATAATCCAAATAATGATACAGTATATGCGTATAGAACTACATCACCATTTGATACAATTTTCCCTATGCCATCTTTCAGTACAAGCAAAACATTCGGTACAACAATTATAACTGATGGTATAGGATGGGGATCAACAGAATCAGTAACATCCGCAATCTATGATGGTACAAATTACGTAATTGGTGGTTCTCTTGGTTCGATAGCATATTCACCAAATGGTGTAACTTGGCAATATAATTCTTCTTTAAAAGGTACAACATTTGGTGCAACCCCAGTAACCACTATTTCTTACTCTGGATCTGGTTATACTAATCCGGTCTATGTAGCCGGTGGTCAAAGTGGAGTGGTTGCATATACGAGTAATATTTCTGCGTCTTGGACATATACTTCAACATTAACTGGATCTTATTGGTCAACAACAGATACTGTAAATAGTATAACATGGATGCCATCTAATACAAAATTTGTTGCTGTGGGAAGTACTGGGTATGTTGCAACATCATTATAATAGGAATTAAAATGTTAATTAATATATCAACCAAAGAACGCATATGGGAACATGAATTTAAAGGTCTTTTCCCAAACACTTCATTCCCCGAAACAATATCAGAAGACATTTATTTGTCTTTTGGGTATGCCGTATTAAATTACCCACCACAACCAGGAATTACAAACTTACAAAAAATAATAGATTCTGATGTAGAACAAGATTCAAATGGTAAATGGAATGTTGTATGGGAAGTTGTTGATAAAGATTATTTAGAGACACAGGCAACCATCACATCATTTGTGAATGAATGTATATCTCTAACAAATCAAAGATTAGATAGTTTTGCACAATCTAGAGGATATGATAATATTGTTACTGCTTGCTCATATGTTAATAGCACAATTCCTAGTTATTCAAGTGAAGGTCAATATTGTTTATCTATAAGAGATCAAACATGGAAAACCTTGTATCCTATTTTAGATGATATAAAAAACGGAACAGTATCATTACCACCTGATTGCCAAGATGTTATATCACAATTGCCTAATCCAGAATGGACAGAATAGCACACTTGAGATAACATAAATACTTGAAATAAACGTAACAGAATGGCCTAATCAATCTAATAAATAGTTATTAAACAATATAACAGGAAATAACTATTAAATGTTAGGATTTTCGTCCTTCGCACAATCGGCATTTGCCAGTCTATCATCTAACACTGCAACGGCAAATACCAGTGGGCATTATATTGTCTTTCCTCCACCTGGATCACCATCAGCTATATTATGGAATTATCAATTCAGTGAATTTGATTTGCTAACAACCTCCAATGGAACTGTTACTATATCAACCACTGGAAAAATTAAAATTAATTACAAAACAGCAGACTATTCTTCAGTTTCAAACACAAAAGGAAAAGTATCTGGATTTAAATTTAAGACAGGTGACTTTGTATCACCAAGCACTACTCGTGGTAAAGTATCAGGATTTAAATTTAAGACAGGTGATTTTATATCACCATCAACCACATATGGTAAAGTATCTGGATTTAAATTTAAGACAGGTGACTTTATTTCACCAAACAGTTCACGTGGTAATATTACTAATTTTAAAATCAAATACAATGCACCTGGTTTATTAGATCTTCTTAAAGGAAGTCAGGGTAAAGTATCTGGGTTCAAGTTTAAAACTGGTGATTTTATATCACCTAATACTACTAATGGTAGAATTGCAAAACTAAACTTTATCAAAACTGGTGATTTTATATCACCTAATACTACTAATGGTATTATAAGTCTATTTAAGATTAAATATTTTGCTCCTACTACTGTAGACATAGTAGGTTCTTCCACTGGAAAAGTAACCAAACTCAACTTTATCAAAACTGGTGATTTCATATCTCCAAATGTGACTCTTGGTAAAGTATCTGGATTTAAATTTAAGACAGGTGACTTTGTATCACCAAGCACTACTCGTGGTAAAATAAAAGGATTCAAGTTTAAAACTGGTGACTTTATATCTCCTATTACTACATTAGGAAATATAGTTAAGTATAAACAGAATATTCCATTCCAAGCATTTGATTATTTTAATAATGTTCTAGGGAAAATAACTAAATTAAACTTTATTAAAACTGGTGACTTCATTTCACCTGCAACCACATATGGTAAGATAGTACAAAAGAATACATTTAAAGTTGTCGATTCCATTTCACCAACAACTACTCGTGGTAAAGTATCTGGGTTCAAGTTTAAAACAGGTGACTTTGTATCACCAGTATCTACCAATGGTAAAGTATCTGGGTTCAAGTTTAAAACTGGTGACTTTGTATCACCATCATCTTCTCGTGGTAACATTACTACATTAAAGATAAAATATTATACACTAACAACAGTTGATCTTTTGAAATCTTCATATGGTAAAATTAGAGGATTCAACTTTAAAACTGTTGATTATTCTTACTTAAATAATGTTCGTGGTAACATTACTACATTAAAGATAAAATATTTTGCTCCAACTACTGTAGACATAATAGGATCTTCTATTGGTAAAGTATCTAAACTGAACTTTATTAAAACTGGTGACTTTATATCACCATCAACCACATATGGTAAAGTATCTGGATTTAAATTCAAGACAGCAGATTATATTTCACCAGCAACCACATATGGTAAAATAAAAGGATTCAAGTTTAAAACTGGTGACTTTATATCTCCTATTACTACATTAGGAAATATAGTTAAGTATAAACAGAATATTCCATTCCAAGCATTTGATTATTTTAATAATGTATATGGTAAGGTATCTAATTTTAAATTCAAGACAGCAGATTATATTTCACCAGCAACCACATATGGTAAAATAGTACAAAAGAATACATTTAAAGTTGTCGATTCCATTTCACCAACAACTACTCGTGGTATTATAAGTTTATTTAAAATTAAATATAATGCACCTGGCTTATTGGACTTAATACCAAGAAGTCAAGGTAAAGTATCTGGATTCAAGTTTAAAACTGGTGACTTTATATCTCCAGCAACTACCAGTGGTAAAATAGTCAAACTTAATTTTGTTAAGACAGGTGACTTTATATCACCTATTACAACATTTGGTGCTATAAACAAATATAGACAGAATATACCATTCCAAGCATTTGATTATTTCAATGGTATTCTTGGTAAGATAACTGGATTTAAATTTAAAACTGCTGATTACATTTCACCAACAACCACCTATGGTAAAATAGTACAAAAGAATACATTTAAAGTTACTGATTTTATATCACCATCAACTACTAATGGTAAAGTATCAGGATTCAAGTTTAAAACTGGTGACTTTATATCACCTTCTACCACATTGGGTAAAGTATCTGGATTTAAGTTTAAAACTGGTGACTTTATATCACCTTCTACCACATTAGGTAAAGTGTTTGGATTTAAATTCAAAACTGGTGACTTTATATCACCAAAAAATACACTCGGATATATTAATAAATACAAACAAGTTGTTTCTTTGAATGGTGTTGAATTTGTAGCACAACCTGGTAAGGTAGATAAACTGAAATTCTTCAAGACGGTTGACTACAGTTCAGTTATGATAAATATGAATGGAATGATCTCTAAATTCAAAACTGGAGATTTCAAGATTGGCTCTAATGGTTTCTATGACGTAGCAGCACCAAAACAAGTTCCAATTCAGTTCTGGAATTAATTTTTAATAAACGAGGTAAGAAAAAAATGTTTAATGAATTATCGGCAATGTTTCCTGCACACACTTCATTCTTTCAAGTTGTTGGATTTCCAATCGAACAGGCTATTGAAAAATGTGCAACATTAACACTTGAAAATGGGCATGTTATTAATTATAACGGTCAAATTATTTTTGCAGTAACACACGAATTAGATTGTCAGATTGATTGGTTAATTCCAATCACTGATCCCAATGCTTCTGTTTCTTCAAGTGATGCATCAGAAAAATCATCTATCTAATTAATTTTTTGAGATAAACTATGAGAATTGACGTAATTGAATTGAATTTTAAAGTAACTACAGAAGAAGCAGAAACCATTTTGAATGGTTTGGCAAATCTAAGATACTTGGAGTCTGCTAGTTTGATTGATAAATTGAAAAAGCAGGGTGAAGATCAACTAAAAGAGATGGAAAAGAATTCTCGTCCTGTTTGATAATCGGTGGGGAAGTTAATCTTCCCCATTCTTTTTACTATGTATTATATAAATATAGGTACATAGGAGATATACATGACTGCAATAATTAACAGAACAGATTTTAAAACATATTGTTTACGTAGACTTGGTTTTCCCGTTATAGAAATTAACGTGGATGATGATCAAGTTGAAGATAGAATTACCGATGCTATTCAATACTTTGCGGATAGACATGCTGATGGTACACAGAAAATCTATTATGTTCGCTCATTAACAGCACAAGATTTAACTAATAGATATTTAGATTTAAGTCCAAATGTTGCTGTAGATGATCATGGTAACAACGTGGACATTATAGGTGTTACCCGTATATTCCCTATCATGGATTCACAAGCAACCATCAACATGTTTGACTTGAGATACCAACTGCGTTTAAATGAACTCTACGACTTCACCTCTGCCTCATACATCAACTATACACTCACACAACAACACTTACGATCACTAGAGATTATGTTCACTGGTGAGGTTCCTATTCGGTTTAACAGGCATATGAAGAAACTCTATATTGATTGGGCATGGGGATCTCAGGAAGCTCCAGCAGGAACAATTGTTGTTGCTGAATGTTATGCTACTTTGAATCCAGATGCATATCCTTGGGTATATAACGATAGATGGTTAAAGGAATATGCTACAGCACTCATAAAAAGAACTTGGGGTTCTAATATGAAAAAGTTTGGTGGTATTCAATTACCTGGTGGTATCACACTAAATGGTAAAGAAACCTTTGACGAGGCTGTTGAAGAAATCAGAAGACTCGAAGCTGATATGGAGTCTCAACATGGTGGTGTTCTAGAATTCTTCATGAACTAATATGAAATACACAATTTATAGAATAACCAATAAAATTAATAACAAATCATATATTGGTTTTACTAGGAAGAAAATAGAAGAAAGATTTAAAGAACATCTATATGAATCTCACAACAAAAATTCTAATGGATATAATCATCTTTTACATAAAGCAATAAGAAAATATGGTGATAATAATTTTATTATAATAGAATTATTCTCTTCTTTCGATAAAGATTATTGTTTAAATGAAATGGAAAATTATTTTATAAATGAATATAGAACTTTTGTCGGATTTGAAGATTGTTTTGGTTACAACCAAACATTAGGTGGACAAGCAGTAATGTTGGGAAAAACTCACAATGATGAAACAAAATTAAAAATGAGTATTAATCATAAACACCAAAAACCTATGTTGGGGAAACAACATTCAGAAGATTCTAAAAAGAAAATGAGTGAATCTAGAAAAAATAATAACGACACTAAAAAATTAGCATCTATTGCTGGAAAAGTAAGTTCAGAAAATTATAAAAATAATCCAGAAAGACAAAGATTGCATAAAGAAAGAATGAAACTTTGGTGGAAAGAAAGAAAGGAAATGGGGGTGTCAAATTAGTACCAACCATTACTTCAATAA
>Ga0316224_1003399_pt1 | contig 13166 bp, 10 predicted proteins | sample TBH18013metaG_FD_206254 | JGI IMG/M metagenome (GOLD analysis project Ga0316224, IMG submission 206254) | Freshwater microbial communities from Trout Bog Lake, Wisconsin, USA - TBH18013 | ecosystem: Environmental > Aquatic > Freshwater > Lake > Hypolimnion/Profundal zone | place: USA: Wisconsin... | reverse complement strand
GAATCTGCACGGCTTTGGAGGTCTCGTAGACCATGCGCAGGGCGATGGGCTTGATGGCGGGGCCAGAGAGGCCGGCGGTGATGTTGCGGATGGCAGGCTGGCGCTTTTCCACATCGATGGCCATGGCCATGAAGGTGTTCACCAGGGAGACGGCGTCGGCCCCGGCGCGCTCGGCAATGCGGGCCATCTGCGCGATGCTGGTCACGTTGGGCGATAGCTTGACGATGATGGGCCGGGTGGAGATGGCGCGGGCGCGGGCGACGAGATACTCCAGCGCGCCGGGGTCGGCTCCAAAGGCCATACCGCCCTCGTGTACGTTGGGGCAACTGACGTTGAGTTCGTAGGCGGCGATGCCTGCGGCGTCGTTGAGTCGCTCAATGACGGCGACGTAGTCTGCCACCCGGTAGCCGAAGACGTTGGCGATGACCTTTGCCTTGGGGTAGCGGCGGAGTTCGGGGAGCTTCTTGGCGATGAACTCGTCCACGCCGATGTTCTGGAGGCCGATGGCGTTCAACATGCCGGAGGCGGTCTGCACGATGCGGGGAGCCTGGTTGCCCGCCATCGGTTCCAGTGAGAGGCCCTTGGTGACGAAAGCTCCAATGGCTTCCAGGTTCACCAGCTCTTCAAACTCAATGCCGTAGCCAAAGGTTCCGCTGGCCGCAATCACCGGATTGACGAGATCCAGGCCGGCAAAGCGCACTGTCATGTCAGGTTTCACGAGCCTTGGCGTCCTTCCTGGCGGAGCTTCCCTCAGTAGGATTATAGCTTCCGGTTGGGGGCGGGGGCTGGGTCACCTGGGCACGTCGGTGCGTATCTCACGCGGCTTCAGCGGCTTGCAGGGCGAGCCGGCGGAGACGGTCCAGGCGGGCATGGAGCGGGTGACGAGGGAACGCGCGCCGATAACTGCGCCCTCGCCGATGGTGACGCCGGGGGAGATGAGGCAGCCGGCGGCGACCCAGGCCTGGGAACGGACTTCAATGGGAGCCGAGATGAGCGGGAAGTGGGGGTGGGTGTAGTCGTGGGTGGCCGTGCACAGGTAGGTGTACTGGCTGATGACGACGTGTCGGCCGATGGTGACCGGCGCAAAGTTGTAAATCTCCGCATCGAAGCCGATGGCGGAGCGCTCGCCCATGGTGAGGTTCCAGGGGCACCAGACCTTGACGCCGGAGCCGATATTGCAGGCGGGGCCGATATGCGCGCCGAAGAGCCGCAGAAGGGCAACGCGGAGGGGGCTGAATTGCTTTGGAGTCCAGCGCGCAAAGGGTATCTGGAAACATGCCCAGAGAGCGCGGAGGAGCTTTTCGCGGCGGGTGGAACTGGCGGGGACGCGGTAGAGGTCGATGCGGAAGGGGCCTTCCTGGTAGGGAAGGTTGGCGTCCTGGGGCCGCGGATTTTCAGCTTCCTGGGTCAAATCGTCCTCCGAGCGTCGTTCCGGGCCGGTCAGTTTTTCCGTTCCCAGTGCTCACCGTCTATAATCTCAGAGAACCAAGAAATTCCGCACGGAGAAGTACGCTGACCCGAGGGAAGAAGAGTTATCGGAAAGCCCCTTGGCAGCGCCCATCCTGAAGGTCGTCACCCGCTCATGATTCGCTTTTTGCAAAGTAAAGACAATCGTCTCGTCAAGGCTATTTTCATCGTAATTATCGGCGCGGCCGTCATTACGATGGTGATCACACTGATCCCCGGCATCTTCCAGAACGCGGCTGTTTCTGGCGATACGTATGCCACGGTGTATCCGCACTGGTACTCGAAGCTGCTTTTCAGCGGCGAGCAGGTGCCGATGACCCAGGTCCAGGAAGTGGCTGAGCAGCAGTTGCAGCGCCAGCGGTTGCCTGACTTTGTGCTGCCCATGATGGTGCAGCGCGTGGGTCAGCAGCTGATTATGCAGCGGGTTCTGCTGGCGGAAGCCGCCAAGCTGGGCGTTCAGGCGACCGACGATGATGTCCGCGCCTTCCTGCATCAGGGCCAGTATGGCGAGCTGCTCTTCCCCGGTGGCAACTTCATTGGCGTGGAAAAGTACAAGCAGTTCATCTCGGCGCAGTTCAACATGTCGACCGACGCGTTTGAGAAGGAACTGCGCCAGCAGATCACCATCAACCGTCTGCGCGCGCTGATTACGGCGGGCGTTTCGGTAAGCGACAGCGAAATCCGCGAATCCTACCGGAAGCAGAACCTGAAGGTAAAGTTCGATTACGCCGTGATTTCCTCGGACGATGTGCGCAAGTCCATCAATCCCTCGGATGCGGATTTGCAGGCATTCTTCACCAAGAATGCGGCGCGGTATGCGACGGCGGTTCCTGAACAGCGCAAGATTACCTACTTCGCCTTCAACGCCGGTCAGTTGCCGGGCGGTGTGCCGCAGGTAAGCCAGGCCGAGATTCAGGCCTACTACCAGCAGCATCAGGCCGACTACCAGCAGCCGGAGCAGGCGCGCAGCCGCCACATCCTGATCAAGACCAGCGGTGGCGCAGCCAAGACCGATGCCGAGGCCAAGGCCAAGGCCGAAGCGCTGCTGAAGCAGATTCAGGGCGGCGCGAACTTTGCCGATCTGGCGAAGAAGAACTCGGAAGATCCGGGTTCGGGCGCGCAGGGCGGCGAGCTGGGCTTTGCCCGCCACGGCATGATGGTGCCGGAGTTTGACGCGGCAATCTTCTCGCAGAAGATTGGCGAGACCGCAATTGTGAAGACGCAGTATGGCTACCACATCATCCAGGTGGAAGAGCGCCAGGCTGCCCACGCACAGGCGTTGAACGAAGTGATTCCGGCAATCCAGGCAACTCTGGTTCGCGAGAAGGAATCGCAGGCCGAGAGCAACTTTGCCGGTCAGCTGGCCGCGGAAGCAGCAAAGAATGGCTTGGCCAAGACTGCTGCGGCACACCACTTTGATGTGGTGACGACGCCCGACGTGAACGCGCAGGGCATCATCACCAGCCTGCCGGACAGCACGCAGGTGGTTGCCAAAGCATTCACGCTCAAGCAGGGCGACGCCCCGGCGTTTGCCTCCACAGGTGAAGGCTACGCGGTCTTCCAGGTTGCCGGAATCACCCCGGCACACGCCCCGGTCTTTGCAGACTTCAAGGCAAACATCGCCAAGGACTACACCGACGAGCGGCTGCCGCAGGCGCTGGCAGAAAAGACCAAGGCTCTTGCCGACAAGGCGAAGGCCTACAACGACTTGGCGAAGGCTGCCAAGGAGTTGGGCGCAAGCCTGAAGTCGAGCGACCTGGTGAGCCAGACCAGCCAGGTTCCTGAGCTTGGCCAGGTCAGCACGGTTGCTCCTGAGCTGCTGACGATTCCGGTTGGCTCGATTACCGGGCCGATTGACGCGCAGCGCACGGGCGTTGTGGCCAAGCTTCTGGACCGCCAGGAACCGAGCGCGGACGAAATCAACAAGAATCTCGACCAGACCCGCGATCAGATCCGCAGCGAGCGCCAGGACGATGCCTTCAACCTGTACGTGAGCTCAGTCTCTGACCGCTACAAGAAGGCAAAGCTGATTGCGATTAACGCGAAGCTGGCCAAGGGCGGCCTGCCCGACAGCGGCCAGTAAGCCAGAACAACTTCCCGAACCTCAGAGGCCGTCTTCCATTGTGGGAGGCGGCCTCTGTGCTTTTGGGCATGATTTTGCGACAGTCGGGGGATAATGAAGGTATGCGATTCCAACGATCTTCCGGCGTATTGCTGCATATTTCTTCGCTGCCTTCCTACGGCGGCATCGGCGACCTGGGCCGCGAGGCCTATGCCTTCCTGGACTTTCTCGCGGCAGGCCACCAGCACATCTGGCAGGTGCTGCCGCTCTGCCCGGTCGGCTATGGCAACTCGCCTTATTCGGGCAGCTCGGCCTTTGCCGGGAATCCGGTGCTGATCAGCCTGGAGCGGCTGGTGGAGTGGGGCTGGATTGAGGGCCATCGGCTGGCGGGCTTGCCGGGGCAGGCCGGGAATGTGGATTTCGAGGCTGTCGAGCGGCAGAAGCTGCCGGTGCTGGAAGAGGCTGCAAGCCGGTTCCTGCAGCAATCCGGAGAGCAATGGCTAGCCGCGCAGGTCGTGGAGTTTGAGCAGTTCTGCCAGGCCCAGGCCGAGTGGCTTGAGGATTATGCGCTGTACGCCGTGCTGCGCCGTGTCTTCAACACCGGCGCCTGGACGGCGTGGCCGGCGGAATTGCGCGGTCGCAAGGCAAAGGCCATGGCCGATGCGCGGCAACAGTACGCCAAAGAGATTGCGATTGAGAAGGTGCTGCAGTTCGCCTTTGACCGCCAGTGGCGGGACCTGCGCCGGGCGGCCGAGGCGCGGGGCATCCGGATTCTGGGGGATATCGCGATTTTTGTCAGCATGGATTCCTCCGATGTCTGGGCCAATCCGGGGATGTTCCAACTCGACAAGGATCTGCAGCCGACCGCGGTAGCCGGTGTGCCGCCGGATTATTTCTCTCCCACAGGCCAGCGCTGGGGCAATCCGCTCTACCGGTGGGATGTGCTGAAAAAGACCGGCTTTGCCTGGTGGGTCAGCCGCATTCGCCGCTCCTGCCAGTTGTATGACATTGTCCGGTTGGACCATTTCCGCGGCTTTGAGGCCTACTGGTCCGTGCCGGCAGAGGAAGAGACGGCAATCAACGGCGAATGGGTGAAGGCGCCGGGTGCGGAGCTCTTCCAGACACTCGAGCGCGAGCTCGGCGCCCTGCCGCTGGTGGCCGAAGACCTGGGCGTGATTACCCCCGAAGTGGATGCGCTGCGCATTGCCAGCTGCATGCCGGGAATGCGGGTGCTGCAGTTTGGTTTTGACTCGAAAGAGTCGCACATGCACCTGCCCCACCGGTTTACCGTAGACACGGTGGCCTACACCGGCACGCACGACAACGACACCACCGTGGGCTGGTGGCAGAAGGCGAGCGACCACGACCGGGCCGAGGTGGAGACCTATGTCGGGCCGACGGGAGGGTATCCAGTGTGGCCGCTGATGCGTGCGCTGTATGCCAGCGTGGCGGAGCTGGCGCTGGTGCCGGCACAGGATTTGCTGGCACTGGGCTCAGAGGCGCGCATGAATACGCCTGCGGTCCCAAGCGGGAACTGGAGCTGGCGTGCGCCGGCAGGGAGCTGGACGGGCGGGCTGGCGCATGGGCTGCGGACCCTGGTGCAGGTAACCGACCGGGACAACGATCCGATGGCGGCCACCGCAAAACTGGCCGATTAAAGAAATAGGAAACGGCGCCGCTCCCCGCAATGTTGCGTTTCGGCGCCGTTTCCGTCCCGAGGATGCTCGGGCAGGGCAGCTGGACGGGACGCGCTCCCGTCCGGCTGAATTTATTTGCAGACCACCCCGTTGACGGTGAAGCTGGTTGGGTTGTTGTTGGCCGTCGACCACACTCCGATGAAGCCGATGCCAGTCTGGCTGGCGCCGGGCGCGATGGTGCCGTTGTAGCTCATGTTGGTCATGGTTACGGCGGCGGCCTTCTGGCTGGCGTTGGTGTTCCAGGCATTGTTGACTGTCTGTCCGGATGGGAAGCTGAAGCCCAGGGTCCAGCTTGCGAGTGGCGTCGACCCGGTGTTCTGGATGGTGATGGCACCCTGGAAGCCGCCCGGCCACTGGCTGACCATCTGGTAGGTGACATGGCAGGCAATTGCCGGCACAGCCGGCGCAGCCGGCGTGGTTGCGCTGGCCGATGCAGAGGCGGCAGAGCTCCCAACGGAATCGCTCGCCTTCACCTGGTAGGTGTACTTGGTTTTGGCCGCGACGGTGGAGTCAGCATAGCTCGCCGCAGAGACACCGGAGGCCACCTGATTGGCCGTTGAGGCCGTGAAGGTGGTGCTGGTGGAGCGGTAAACGTTATAGGCAACGGTGCAGTTGGCTGGTGTGGCAACGGCGGTCCAGGCGAGCGTAATCGACGAGGAAGATGCCGCAGTGGCCTTCAAGCCGGTCGGGGCAACTGGGGCCTTGGCGCAGGGTTTCACAGGCGTGGGTGGCGTGATAACCAGCGGCGACTGAATCGAGGATAGAAGTTGCTCCTTCAGCGCGCTGGCAGGCGTGGCGTTGTAATTGGAGTCGAGCAGGCCAAAGGAATCTTCCCCGTTCAGTGCCCAGTAGCTCCACTGGATGTTCGGATTGTTGCCCAGGTAGCTGATGAGCGACTGGAACCACTGGCCCTGGCTGCCCGGCGTGTTGCTTTCAATGTCGCTGACGTTGTTGGTGGTGCCAAATTCACCCACCCAGACCGGAGCCGTGTTGCTGGTGCTCAGGTAAGCCCAGAATTTGCCCCAGGTGGTGGCCAGGGATGCTGCGGTGGTCGAGCCGTTGAACCAGGACTGGCCCCAAAGGTCCGGACCGTAATCGTGCGCGGAGTAAACGAGCTCATTCGCGGTCGGCAGCGTGATTGGGTACTTTGCCGCGCCTTCCAGATTGGCGCCCTGCCAGCCGCAGTCGCCGCTGTAGCAGTCCACGCCTTCCACAATGATGAGCAGGCTGGGGTTCACTTTCTGGATAGCCGTGGCGGCGCGGGTTGCGGCTGCAGGCCAGTTTTGTGCGGTATTGGAAGTGGGGCAGCCGCTTACGGAGGTATCCCCGGTCCAGCAGGAGCCGGAGTATCCGCTGTTGCCGATGAGATGCGGCTCGTTGCGCAGATCCATGCCAATCACGGTTGGATTGCCCGAGGCGTCCGTGTAGCTCTTGTAGCGCGTCGCGAGCGTCACCCAGTCCGCAATCCAGTTCGATTCCGGATAGGCTGAGGTGTACCACAGGCCGTTGGGCTCGTTGCTGTTGCCGGCCTCGGAGCGGTGGTTGTCGAGGACCACACGCAGCCCGAGCTGCCCGGCGGCGGCGACAATCTTGTCCAGTGCCTGCAGGGCGTTGAGCCCCTTGAGGTCGGAATTGATGGGCCCGGTGGACCCGGTGAAGCTGAGATTGGAGACCGTCATCGGAGTCTCAACCATCTGGTTGGAGAAGGGGATGCGAACCGTATTGAATCCTTCTGCCTGGATGGTGGAAAGAACGGTGTGGTAATCCTGGGCCCACAGGCCGTGGACAAGCTGGTCCGTGGTCTCAAAGCCGTACCAGTTGATGGCGGCGATGCGGACAGTCTTGTTGTTCGCATCCAGAATCTGGGCGCCGTTGGTGTGCCAGTAGCCGGAACCCTGGGCAAAGGCGAGAGAAGGAAGAACAGGCAGCAAAAGGGCAAGAGTGCAGAAGATACCGCGAAGGCGGAATATCGAACTAGAGTTTCTGATTGCGTGATTGGCGCGTTGCATATTTAAGCCTCGGCATCAGGACCGCTGTGGGTCGGCACCAAGGCGGGGATTCCCCAGGAAAGCGAGGTTACCTTGGATGTTTCAACGGTAACCGTGGGGTCTTTGATTCTCCATTCAACGATTCGGTAGCCGCACCGTCCATCAGGGTCAGTCGCCGCTCCCCCAAAAGTTGAAGTACCTGCCGCGGGGGAGCCGCCGGTGCTGGGTCAGTCCTATAATCGAGGTTGTTTCATTGGGAACGGGGAGTTTGATGACTGCCGGCATTACGGTTTCGAAAGAGGACTATCTCAAGGCGATTCTGGAGGCAGAGTCGGAGGGACACCATGTGATTCCTGCGACCCTGGCACACTGGCTGCGCGTTTCTGCCCCGGCGGTGACGATGGCGCTGAAGCGGTTGCGCCGCGACGGATTTGTGGAGATGCAGGCCGACGGCGTGGTCCGCCTGACCGCGCAGGGCAAGGAAACTGCCTACCGCACCGCGCTGCGCCACCACTTGATTGAGCGGATGCTCAGCGAGGTTTTCGGGATGGAGTGGTGGGAGATCCATGCCGAGGCCGAGCGCCTGGAACACGCCGTGTCGCCGGAGTTTGAGGCGCGGCTGATGGAGAAGCTGGGGCCAGCCGGGATGTGTCCGCACGGGAACACGGTGCTGCCGGAGAGTCCCGAGCAGCGGCGCAGCAGGGGACTGGTGCCGCTCTACGAGGCTGGGGTTGGGACGGAGTATGAGGTAGCCGCCCTGCACGAGCGGGACCCGCTGCTGCTGGTCTTTCTGCATCAGTCGGGAATTGAGCCCAACAGCCGGGTGCGCCTGGTCGGGCGGAACTACGACGAAACCCTCACGCTGGTAACGGGCAATGGCACCATGACGCTGGGGCGGCCGGCTGCGGAGCGGGTCTGGGTTCGCCCTGCGGCTTAGGGGTGCTGGTTGTCTCCTCACTTTCTACGAGATGAAAGTGCGATTTCTTTTCGTTAACCATAGTTAATGTTTTGTGCCATACTGGAGTTCAGGAGCCTCCAGGACTTGATGGCCAGATTTCTTCGCAAAACGACCGGCGTTTCGGGAACCCACACGGGGTCCGGCGAAGCGCCGTCCATGCCGGAGATCTTCTCATCGGTTCCGCTCACGCGGTCGCCGCAGTTCTGGAAGCGGCTGGCAGGGTTTATCGGGCCGGGATTCTTGATTTCCGTGGGCTACATGGACCCTGGAAACTGGGCAACCGATCTGGCTGCGGGTTCGCGCTATGGGTACACGCTGCTGTTCGTCATCATGCTGTCGAATCTGATTGCGATTCTGCTCCAAAGCCTGAGCCTGAAGCTGGGGGTGGCGGCCGAGGCGGATCTGGCGCAGTTGTGCCGGGCGCGATTTGGGCGGCGTGCCAACTTCATGCTCTGGCTCTTCGCCGAGGTCGCTATCGCGGCCTGCGACCTGGCCGAGGTCATTGGCTCGGCAATTGCGCTGCAGTTGCTCTTTCATCTGCCATTGATTTGGGGCGTCCTGATCACGAGCCTCGATGTGCTGCTGATCCTGCTGCTGGAGGAGCGCGGTTTCCGGTACATTGAAGCGCTGGTGATGGTGCTGATTGGCACCATTGCGGCTCTGTTTGGCATAGAGATTGTGCTCTCGCGGCCAGAGTTCGGGCCGATTGTCGCGAACCTGTTTATTCCCTCCGCGCAGTTGGTTACCAATCCGGATATGTTGTACATCGGCATCGGGATTCTGGGCGCGACCGTGATGCCGCACAACCTGTATCTGCACTCGTCGATTGTGCAGTCGCGCAACTACGACCGCACTCCGGCGGGTAAGCGGGATGCGATTCGGTTCGCCAACTGGGATTCGGCAATCGCGCTCACGCTGGCGCTCTTTGTGAATGCGGCGATTCTGGTGGTGGCTGCGGCGGTATTTCACCGCTCGGGTCACGTTGAGGTCGCTGAAATTGAAGACGCGTACAAGCTGCTGTCGCCGCTGTTGGGGGTGGGGGCCGCGAGCCTGCTGTTTGCATGCGCGCTCTTGTTTTCGGGCCAGAACTCAACCCTGACCGGCACGCTGGCCGGCCAGGTGGTCATGGAGGGATTCCTCAACCTGACCATGCCGCGCTGGGCACGCCGGCTGGTAACACGGCTGGTGGCAATTGTGCCGACGGTGCTGGTTGTCCTGTTCAAGGGCGAGCGGGGCACCGGAAGCCTGCTGATTCTCAGCCAGGTCATCCTCAGCATGCAGTTGAGCTTCGCGGTGGTTCCCCTGGTGATCTTTACCGGCGACCGCAAAATCATGGGAGAGTTCCAGAATTCCCGGGCCTTGCAGGCGCTGGCATGGACGGTGGCTGTGGTGATCGCCGGGCTGAACGGATGGCTGCTGTGGCAGGTCTTTCTTGGGCGTTAAAGGGGAGTTGCGAGGCTGCCTTTACACCCCATGGCCCCAGCGCAGAGAATGAAGGCTGAAAGAACTCGAAAGGACTCCAACCATGCCGCTTTCCGGCGAAGCTATTCGCTTGATGAACTACATTGACGACGTATCGGTGACCCTGCGCCGCATTTTGACAGGCGTTGCCACGCTGGATGACGAAGAGCGGGCGATTGTCTCCGCCCACCTGGAGCAGGCCAAGCCAAGCGCGCAGGATGTGCTGAACGCGCTGCACAAGGGCGAATAGCTGGTGTCACCGCCGGATTTCTCCGGCCCGGGCTGTGCCCCTCTGAAGGAAGTCTTTCGTGAGTCAAACCCTAACCGTTGCCATCATCGGCGCAGGCCCGCTGGGCAGGCGGCTTGCCTTTGCCGCCGCCCGGGCCGGATTTCAGGTTGTGCTGGAAGATGTGATGCCGGCGAATCTGCGTCACGCCGAAGAATCGCTGCGCGAGCAGTTGTCGGCGCACACCATGCCGCTGGTCCGGTTTGTGAACTCCGTGGAAGACGCTGTTCGCGAGGCGGATCTGGTTCTCGATTGCGTGCCGGATGAGCTGGAGTCGAAGCTGGAGATATTCTGCCTGCTCGACCGGATGGCGCCGCCGCGAACGATTCTCGCAACGCCGACAACGCATCTCTCGATTGCCGACCTGGCCAGTTGCACCTACCGGCCAGACCGCTGCATTTCCATTGCCGTCAACGCCAGCAAGCTGGAAGGCGCCGGCGGGGTAATCCCCATCCGCGTCACCAGCCAGACCAGCGCAGAGACCCAGGCGACGGTTGCGGCCTTCTGGGAGCGGCTGGGATATGTTCCGCAGGTGGAAGCCGACCAGGCGGAGAAGCTGCTGCTGTAAGCGCAGCGGGCCCGTGTGATTTTCGCTGGAACTTACCCGGCACAGCTTGCGTAACAGTGTCAGCGACCCAATGGGTTGCATTCCGGCTGAGCCGCCCAAACTATGCAGAGTTTTCAGGACATCCTCGGGGAAGTCTTCCGCGCCATGCTGGCGAACAAGCTGCGCACCTTCCTGACCATGTTCGGGATTGCCTGGGGCGTGGGCTCGTTGCTGGTTCTGGTGGGCCTTGGTGAGGGCTTCCGAAGCGGTCAGCAGCGGAACCTGGCAAACGTCGGCAACGACGTAGTCATGATGTGGGCCTCAACCGTGCCGGCAGTGGCCAACCAGCACACGGCCATGCGCGCCTACAAGCTGACGCTGCGCGATGAAGACGACCTGCGCAAGCTGCCGGAGCTGCGTGCGGTGACGGCAGTGCTGAGCCGGAATGACCTGTACGAAGTCAGCGCCTGGTCGAACACTTCCATGCAGGTAATGGGAGTGGAGCCAAACTTCTCCACCGTGCGTTTTGTGCCGGTGGCGAGCGGGCGTTTCCTTGACGATGCCGACGTTGCAAATCATCGCCGGGTGGCTGTGCTCGGGTTAAAGGCTGCGCAGATACTCTTCCCCGGCCATCCGATGCTGGGCGAGGCAATCACCATCAACGGAACCAGCTTCACCATTGTGGGGCAGGTCGAGTCCATTGCCCGCGGCGGGCAGGATTTTGACGACCAGAAGGTCTATGTCCCCATCACCACCATGGGCGAGCTGTTTGCGATGAAGGGGGAGAACATCCCGCTGGATGCCATCGGTTCGCTGCAATATCAGCCCTCGAAACACGGCGACAGCACGGCAGCCGTGGCGGCGGTGCATCGGACCATTGCTCGAAACCACGGCTTCGACCCGTCCATGAAGGATGCCTTCGAGGAGTGGGACACCATCCACATGAGCCAGTTGATTGGCAAGATCTTCGACGCCATGGATGTCTTCCTGGGCGGTGTCGGGGTGGTCACCCTGGCGCTGGGCGCGGTGGGAATCATCAACATCATGCTCGTCAGCGTCACCGAGCGCACCCGCGAGATTGGGCTGCGCAAGGCGCTGGGCGCCACCAAGGGAAGCATCCTGACCCAGTTCTTCTGGGAGGGGCTGCTGCTGACGACGATTTCCGGGCTGGTCGGTGTGGGAATATCAGCCGCGTTCATGGGGCTCCTGCAGGTGCTGTTCACCGGCAAGATGCCCGGTTTTGATCCGCCCAGACTTGTCTGGTGGTCCGTTGCCATGGCGATTGGCTCGCTGACGTTGTGCGGAATCGTTGCCGGGGTCTATCCGGCGAGCGTGGCGGCCAATCTGGAGCCTGTGGAAGCGCTGCGGCGCGAGTAGTCGAGAGGGAACCATGTTTCGCGATATCTTTCAGCAGGCCTGGAATGCGATGGTCTACAATCGCCGCCGCACCATGATCACCATCGTCGGCATGGCGTGGGGCATTGCCACGGTGGTGCTGCTGCTGGCCTATGGCGCCGGGTTCAGCCGCGCGGTGCAGGCCATTTTTGCCCAGTGGGGCACCACGACGATGGGCGTCTTCTCCGGCAGAACCAGCGAGCAGGCCGGCGGCGACAAGGCGGGCGTGCTGGTGCGATTTACCCAGGACGACGTGGACACCCTCAGCAACTCCGTACCCGGCATGCTGCGGATTACTCCATCCGTCGGCAAAGATGTGACCGTGCAGAATGATCTGCACACCTACACCTGGTCAGTGAACGGAGTGCTGCCGAACGCCGAAGATGTGATGCATCTGCCCACCGATGTCGGGCGCTTCTTCAATGGCGCAGAGGAGCAGCAGCGGGCCCACGTCGCGGTAATCGGGCCCGATTGCCGTACCAAACTCTTCTCCGGCGCTTACCCCATCGGCGAGACGATCCGCCTGAATGGCATCAACTTCACAGTGGTGGGTGTGCTGGCCACCAAGATGCAGGAGGGCGACAACGACGTCAACCGGCAAATCTACGTCCCCTTCAGCACCATGGGCGACATCAAGGACACCAAGTACCTCGACGGCATCTGGTTCAACTACACCGGCGACAACATGGTGGTAGAAGACAGCGTGCGCAAGGCGCTGGGCGTTGCGCACCACTTTCGTCCAAGTGACCATCGCGCAATTTTCGTCGCGAACATCATGACCCAGTTGAAGCAGTTCCAGATTCTTTCGATTGCCCTGCAGGCCCTGCTGGCGCTGGTGGGCGCGCTCACCCTTGGCATCGCCGGAATCGGCCTGATGAACATCATGCTGGTGGCAGTGCAGCAGCGCACCCGCGAGATTGGCATCGAGAAGGCGCTCGGTGCAAGGAAGCGCCACATCCTGATGCAGTTCCTGGCAGAAGCGCTGGTGATTACCGGCGTCGGCGGCGTCTCAGGCATTGTGCTGGCCGAGATTGTCTCGGTGGCGGTGGGCCGCATCACCTTCTACTCCGCCATGGCCGAACATGCTGAGAACGCGGATATCTACCTGAAGATCTCGCCGGTTTCTGTGCTGGTCGCGGTGGGAATCCTGGTTGTCACTGGGCTCGTCAGCGGAATGATTCCGGCCGTACGGGCTGCGAACCTTGACCCTATCGAGGCGCTGCGCTACGAGTAAAGCCGAAGCAGCTTCGCGAACCAGAATCATGCTGCAACCTGCTGAAGCCGGACCGATGGACCGCGCTGAAA
>Ga0316224_1003396_pt1 | contig 13169 bp, 19 predicted proteins | sample TBH18013metaG_FD_206254 | JGI IMG/M metagenome (GOLD analysis project Ga0316224, IMG submission 206254) | Freshwater microbial communities from Trout Bog Lake, Wisconsin, USA - TBH18013 | ecosystem: Environmental > Aquatic > Freshwater > Lake > Hypolimnion/Profundal zone | place: USA: Wisconsin... | reverse complement strand
TCGACCCCATCAGAGAGCCGTAACTTATCTGAATAGACTGCTTCCACCTTTGCGCCGGTAATCACCTCTACCCCGAGATCTGCTAGCAATGTTTGCGCCGCCGCTGACACCCTTTCTGGTAGTGCTGGCAATATTCGTGGTGCAGCCTCGATCAAAATGACCTTCATGTCTTTATCAGGATTCACGCGATCCATGCCATATGAAATCACCTGACGCGTTGTGCGATGTAATTCTGCAGCAAGCTCTACACCCGTTGCGCCAGCGCCAATAATGGCCACCTTCAATTGATTTAATGCCAAAGGAGCATACTGTGATTCGGCTCTAAGGCAGGCATTAATCATGCGCAAATGAAAACGCTTTGCATCGGCTAGTGACTCTAAGCGCTGAGCATACTTTTCTACACCTGGCGTACCAAAATCATTGGTTAAGCTACCAATCGCAATAATCAAGGTGTCATAAGGAATCAATCGTTCTGGCGTTACCGATTGGCCCATGTCATCTAAAAATGGTCCAATCCGAATTTCTTTCTTCTCTCGATCAATATCGATCAGCTCACCAATCCGAAAGGCAAAGTGATGCCAATGGGCTTGAGCAATGTAGTCTAATTCCTGATCGGCAAGATCCATAATGCCTGCAGCGACCTCATGGAGTTTAGGCTTCCAGATATGGGTACGATTCTTATCCACCAAAGTGACACTGATTTTTTGTGCCCCAGGTTTTGCAGAACCATAGCGGTTGCCCAGCTTAGTGGCAAGCTCCAAGCCCCCAGCACCTCCCCCTACTATCACTATCTTGTGAACTTTACCCATGCGCTTACCTCAAAACTTTCGAACCTCTATTTAAACACTATCTTTATATCTAAATGGTATGTCCAATAATTTGACTTGCCCAGCACGATTCGAACGTGCGACCTTGACCTTAGTTGGTCGTTAACTCTCTTAACTCAAAGCTTCTTATTGGCCGTAAGCAGCCCTTCACTACCCCAAGACCATAATCTATCGGCATTACCATTGAAAGTGTGCAGTATTTGCCTACACACTTTTTAGCATGCCAAGCGTACAAGCTTCATGAACTGAAATTGCATGGCTGGGCCAAGGTCACTCTGGATACTTTAGCCAGATTAATTACCAGCCGCACTGAGCCCCACGTCAAACTACATTAATGTAGCAATTCCTTTAGATCATGCGCCAATGATTCGGGAGGTTGATCGTAGCGTGCAAATAATCTGAGCTTTCCATCGGCATCAAAAATATACTCACCAGATGTGTGGTCCATCGTATACAGGTTCGGAGTAGAGCCTGGCACGCGCTGATAGTAAACCTTAAAGTCTTTTGCCAATTGCTTCAGCGCTTCATCATCTGCCGGCCTTAGCCCGACAAAATTCGGATTGAATGCAGGGACGTAACGCTTTAATAGTTCGCCTGTATCGCGCTCTGGATCGACCGTTACAAAAATGACTTGAACTTTATCTGCCAGTGGACCTAGTAACCGTAAGGCAGTATTCATCTCCGTTAAAGTAGTCGGGCAGACATCTGGACAGTGTGTATAGCCGAAAAATAAAACGACTGCTTTACCATGATAGTCAGCAAGTGTCTTTACATTACCATCGCCATCTTCTAAAGAAAAATTGTCGCCAAACCCTTTGGACCGACTAATATCAATACTTCTAAAACTTGGATTACAGGCACTCAGGATCAATAAACATAGAATGCCTAAAAGACCGCGGCGAAGCTGAAAAAGAATGGATTTCAAGTGGATGACTCTTGTGAATTGGGTCGATGCAGTTTCACCTGTCTGCCCCAGAAAATCAAGTAAAGCATGCGAGAATTCTGTTAACCTTATCAAACTTAGGAAGCGCCCTGCTGCTTTGTAGGAGTATAAAAATGTCAAATCAAATTCATTCTTCACCACCCCTTAATGAGGTCAATCCAGCTTGGGGTGAAATCCCGATAGACCACTTAGGTTATGAATCTGATGAGATGCGCAAAGCCAAACGGGGGCTGGAAGATTGGGAGCTCGTTGAGAAAATGCCGGAATCACAAAACCCAGTGCCTTATTGGTTTTATGGTGTTGTTGTGGTAGTACTACTTGTTGGGGTGGGCCTCTCTTTTCCCTTCTGGGGAAATCGTCCTGGCGTAGTCCGCCCGTGGTTAGATTGGGGCTTTGCCATCGCTCTGGCATACATTGCAGTAGCCGGTACTTTTGTTCACTTTGTAGTGAAACTCTACGGACCCAAGACCAAATCACGTGATCAAAAAGATGATTAAGGGATCGCTAGTCTACAAAGCAAAACAAGCAGTTGCCTCTTTCAGCGTTGTTGTCTGTATTGTTGGTTTAACACTCCCTCTCTCGGGTTGCGACTCACCCTCGAAAGAAGCCATTACATTACCAACCCAACACTGGCAGGATATAGACGTTCAGATTGAAAGCCGGCCTAGCCCACCAGTCAACGGCATCAATGAGATTTGGGTATTAATTACTGATGCCAAGGGGAATCCCGCTTGGGATTGCTTGGTCTATATCCGCAGCTCAAGTCAAGACCCTTGGAAGCAAGCGATACAGGATGGCAGGGTAGCTGTCTATCGGCGAGCCATCCTCTTAGATCAAAACCAGCATGAAATCCTGCAAGTGCAGATCAAGCGCAATGGAAAAGAAGCGGAATTAAGCTTTCCCTTAAAAATAAAGCCCTAAGAAGAGCTTTATGTGTGAGTCAATGGGGTCGAGGGCCTAAGTCCTCTTGGACAGTAGGGTTCGCACAATATTCACAAAATAGATTGTGAAGCCAGTAGCCATACAGGTACCGTCTATCGCCACTATAGGGCCGTAGTAATGGTGGGCATGAGCCATTGCAGGGGCATCATTCAACATCAAATACCCCTCCCAAAAGCCAAAAACCATCTGGGTAATGTAGAAGCCATAAACTCCAAAAAGCATGAACCAGAAGGAAAACCCCACCAATTTCTGAGAATAGAGATGTTTTCCACTGAAAAGTGGCAGCAAGTAGTAAGTTACACCCATGGCCAGCATGACCAAACCACCAACCAAATTCATATGGGCGTGGGCCAGAGGATCAATCATATGACCAGGACCGCCATAAGGACTACCAATGGAATCAAGCCAGGCCCGAATAGGCGGGAATACTTGCAACATGCCATGACAAGCCCCAATAAAGAGGGATAAAGCCGAGACAAGTACAAACTTCACCAGTGACTGGTTATTAGTGGGGGACATCAATTCATTGCCTAATGTGAGGCGCTCACAGCGAGCGCCAACGGAGATACAACAACTCTACGTAGTAAACGCTTACTTATCTTCTTGAGCTCGCTCAATACCCAAGCCAGAAAGGCAGAATGAAGCTGCGATTCCCAAGACAAACAAGATCACCGGAATGATCATATAACCTTTGCCCATGATTTCCATTTAAATCCCCTTAAATAGCTTAAAAGAAATACCGGTGATGGCCATAAAGGCGATCACCGGATTAATAATGCCCTATTTACAGCTAAATTGCTTAATTAAGCCTTTTTAGGTGCAAAAGCCATGCAATAGCCATTAGGAGCGATCTCTGTATCACCAGGATAGAGCTTGCAGCCGCCTGGCTTGGTTAAATCAGCCGTTGGCAACCAGTTAACGCACTTGGAACACTGTTTGTCGCCATTTGGATGATCTTGGAACTTCAAAGATGTACGCATTGCAGCATTTTGCGCAGCCATTGAGTTTGCTGAAAAACCGACGATTGGTGCTGCAACGATACTAATAACGCCAGCCTTTAATACCTGACGACGTGTAAATTTATTGTCTACCATTTTTTGTTCTCCGTTGAATAAAAGAAATTCAGATAAATCCAGGTGGAATGATAACCCTAAAATGAAAATATATATTCTCATTTTTATAGGCAAAAACACTAATAAAGTGCACTATGAAAATACCTTCCCGTGCCATACTAGACACCCAGCGAAATGGTAACAAGTCAGCAAAAACCCACCATGTCTTCCAAACCCGTAATTGCACAAAATTTAAGCAATATTGATCTGAGTATTGAAGGCATGCGCAGTCAAGAATTCGGCGTGGGGGTTTTTGTATTTCTAATTGTCAGCATCTTATTTTTCGCCATCATTATTGGCACCGTTTTACGTGCCAAACAATCCAACACAAAGATGCGGACCGGCGAAAAAGTCTTATTTGCTAGTATTATTTTCGGGGTATTAATTGCGATTGTTTTTGGCGCAACCCAAATGCTGTCTGGCGTACTGTTCTGATCTTTATCACTGATCAATACTCATATTTAAAACAGGATTCAACATGGACTTTCTAAACTCACTTGGCGATGGCTGGACAATTTATCTCTGGCTTGTCGTAGGCGCTCTGATTGTGATCACCAGCGCTTTTATGATCCGCTGGGCTTCTAAAAATGAACAATTTGATGAAGATATTAAATATTTAGTATTTACTGAATCCGATAAAGACAAAATGACTCCTGCCGACTACGAAAAGAGTCGCGAAGTATTAAAAGAACAAGAAGAAAGCCGCAAGCTTCATCTTGAGCAGTTGGCTAATCATTAATTAGCGGCTTCTTGTGAAACGCGGTGAAAAATATATCCTAGTAACAATCGTGCTTGTTGTGCTTGTTTTGGGCGCAAGAAACTTGATTACTATAGAAAACCAATCCCAGCCCGACCCTGGGATCCCGTTTTATACAACCGCCTCTCCACAACTAATGGATCATGCTTCTGCCATTTACAAGGAGGCGGGTTGCAAAAGCTGTCACTCGTTATGGACTGTACGCAACGTGATGGAGTCTGTGCCAGCGCCAGCACTTGATGGTATCGGCAGCATACGCTCGGAAGAGTGGCTTTATCAATATTTATCATCCCCCAATCCTCAAAGTATTTTGCCTAGCCGCCTAAAAACGGAATTTCAAATGCCGTCCTATGCCTATCTCACAGATGCTGACCGACACACCCTGGCTCAATACTTAGCTAGCCTGCAAGTCAAGGGCTGGTACAAACAAGAAAATATTAAGGCTGAGTACGAAAAACTCACGGGCAAGGAATATAAGCCATGAAGACATTGACACAAAAAACCGCCCCTCGTGACAAATATGATCGCCTGATACGCGCCCTAGTCGCAATCATTATGGGAGTGGTCTTCAATCATTTTGCCGATCGCTTGCTCGATGCTCATATTGAAATCTTCACCGGCATTGAATACTTCAGTCCGTTCTGGGTAACCGATATGTTCTTGGTCCCCTTTATTACCGGGCTAATTACCTCTTCGATTTATGGCTTTGGTGGTAAGTGGTTATCTTTACTGCCGCCAGTGATTGTCAGATGTATTAGCTACTACGAAATTTATAACTTCAGCGCACCCACCAAAGGCTCCCATCTTCTACCGCTAGGCTGGTGGGTGTTATTTGTCTTTTTGGTGATGCAATCTTCCTTGCTCGGCGGGATTTTTGGGGAGCTTATGAATAAACGCGCCTATGGACGCTCATCTAAGCATCTGGTTCACAAAGATGGCAAAGTAACCGAAAAAACAGATCAGGTCCTTTAAGCATTTATGGTTCGCAGTAAATACAGACCCAAGCTCAGAGAGGCAGAACGCCAACAACGCAAACGCTACCTGACCGCCACCATTCTAACTTGCATCATCATTGCAATGATTGGCGGAACGATACATGTGGTGCAGTTAGGGGCCAGACGCATGCAGGATATGCGCAATCTCGCAAGCTACGATTTAAAAGAAGAAGCAAACCATGTACGCGCTGCTGGTGAGGATTTAGCGCTTCATGAGGCGCACGAGGCAGGACGCCCCACCAATCACTACACCCCAACTGAAGCCGATCGCCTGCTCTCGCGTGAACAATGGAATGACCTCGAGGCTATGGTGAAAGTGCCAAGCGGCTCCTTTCAGATGGGCACCAATGCAGATCGCTCAGATGATCAAGATAAACCTGCTCATGAAGTCACGCTACGCACTTACTATCTTGATAAGTACCTGGTGACGCAAGCGCAATATGCTCGCTTCATTACCCAAACTACTCATCGCCCTCCATTAAATTGGAAAGGCGGCCGCATTCCTCCAGATCAACTACTGTATCCAGTCACGATGGTGACCTGGCATGACGCTACAGCCTATTGCGAATGGGCTGGCAAACGCTTGCCCACCGAAGCTGAGTTTGAGAAGGCCGGCAGGGGTAGTGATGGACGACGCTGGCCTTGGGGCAACAAGATGGAGCCAGATCGCTTAAATACCTACTACAACGTTGGTGCCGCAACCAAGGTGAACGCCTACCCCACAGGAGTCAGCATTAATGGTGCCTACGACTTAGCCGGTAATGTGGGCGAATGGATGTCAGACGACTTTCTGCCTTATGTCGGATCCAAAGCTTCACCAGACATCTTTATTGCAAAAATTTCTGTGAGTGATAAGCCAGTAGATCGTGCATTACAAATCTCAGAGCAAAAAAATATTGATATCCGCTACAAAGTTCTTCGCGGCGGATCTTGGAATAGCGACCCTTTCTCCACATCGCTCTTTCACCGCAACTTTGCCCTGCCAAATCACGCCTCTGATTTTTATGGCTTTCGCTGCGCTAGTGACTCATCGATTACAAAACATTAATATGAAATTCAAGTCTTATTACCCATACACATTGCTGACTATTTTCTTAGCACACAACTGTTACGCGGTAGATAGTTATCGCTACATGCACGTCACGATCGATACCCCTTGGACTATTTTCTTATTTCTATTGGGATTTATCTTTGCGCCATTTGTATTGATGGTCATTCTAGTGTGGCGCTACTCCGAAAGAAAATCGACCAGCAACTCCGAAGAAGATCAGAGCTCAGCGTCTTCCGAACATTCAGTAAGATCTCAGGAAGTCAATAAATGAAAAAAGGATTTTTTCGCTTCTTTACATTTGCAATATTTGCTCTGATGTTGCAAAGCTCGCTGGTGCTTGGTGCAGAAACTAATGCTAGCGCGACTGAAGGCAATAGCATTACCGTCTTGCAAGCATTTGATCAACAACAAACGCAACACGAGAATAATCAATCGACGATTAGCGCACATCAAAAACAGGTTGTCATGTTTGTCATGGGTGTGCCCCTGCTAATCCTCATACTCCTTACCGCAGCCATCGGCATTGCCATGGGTATTTTTGGCAAGCCCTGGTTCCTGGCCCATATGATCCTGGCTAGCTTAACAATTAGCCTGGCACTAGCGCACGTAGTGGTTGGCTTGGTGTGGTTTTACCCTTTCTGAGAATTGCGCCTTGATTAGACTTGCCCTGCTATATGGACTTTCTGGTCTGATTGGTCTGGCTTATGAAGTGCTTTGGACCAGATATCTCATCCTCCAATTTGGGGTGAGTGTTTGGGGTGTGATCATCACTGTTGCGGCATTTATGCTGGGCCTTGGCTTAGGTAGCTGGCTCATGCTCTGCAAAGCAAGATTCATCAAAAACCCACTACACCTGCTGGCCCTTCTGGAGGTCTTGATTGCGATCTTCGCTTGGTTCTTGCCAAGCCTCCTACACTGGGTCTCGCCCAGTCTTGATCGGATGGCCAGTACTTTAAGTCCTTCTGCTTGGCACGGGCTGATGGGTATTGCCGCCTTTTTGATGTTGACAATTCCTGCCAGCGCAATGGGCATGAGCCTCCCCCTCATCCTGAAACCCGCTAATAAAAACTTAGAATCCCTGGCTTACCTCTACGGTGCCAATACTCTAGGTGCCGTTTTCGGTGCGTTGCTACCCTTACTGCTCCTACCGATTTTTGGTTGGGGACTGACTTTGCGCCTGATAGCGCTATTAGGAATGGTGCTGGCCGTTCTCTACTACCTCACCAAATATCAGAACTCACAAACCTCCCCGAGCACCTCAGAAAGATTGCCAGCCAAGCTATTGCTAAGTTATGGGGCGATGGGCGCTGCTAGCTTAATAGTGGAAGTAACCTGGACCAGGCTATTTGGTTTGATCATGCTCCGCACAGAATATGTCTTGGCGATTATTTTGGCGATTTTCTTACTTGGCATTGGACTCGGAAGTTTACTTGCTGCAAAACTTTCGAAAGAAAAATGGCTCAATATTCTGCCGTGGCTCACTGCTATTTTTATTTTACTTTCCCTCGCAGGTCTGCCGTTTGTTTCTGCATGGGTTGAGAGTGCTCAATGGTCTTCTTTCAATAGTGCCATGTGGTCGCAAGGCTTAATCATTGCAGCACTTACCTTACCGTCAACACTTGCCTTTGGCGCATGGTTTCCATTGCTTGCCAGAAATTCCGAGAACAATAGTCGCCAAGGTATTTACTTATATATCGCCAATTGCTTGGGAGCGGCTGCAGGCACCATCATTACCGGCACGATCTTGATACCCCTGCTTGGCAGCGCCAGTAGCCTAGTGCTGGCAGCGATCTTGGTTTTATTGATTGGCTTATCTTGGAGTAAAAAATCACGGGTATGGTGGTTTGCGCCGCTAGTCATCATCAGCGCAATCCCTTTGCTCGAATTACCGACCACCAATCGACTCTTACCAATTGCAATGGGCGGCAGCGTAGATATATATCGCTATGAAGATGCCATTGCTATCACTCAAGTTGTACAAAAGCCTGATGGCAGTCGCATCTTATTAACCGATCTACAGCGCCAAGATGCTTCGTCAGAACCTACCGCCCTCTTTGCGCAGGCTAATCAAGCGCGACTTCCTTTATTGTTACATCCCGATCCCAAAAGCGTTCTCTTTCTGGGGCTCGGTACCGGCATCTCGCTAGCAGGCTCTGCACCAATTGCCAACTTACAACGAACTGCGGTGGAACTATCGCCAGGAGCAATTTCCGCTGCCAGGACTTGGTTTGCACCCTTTAATCAAGACATCTTGCAAAGCACGACAGTAATCCAAGATGATGCGCGTCATTTTTTAAATACCACTAACAATGCCTACAGCGTCATCATTGGTGATTTGTTTCATCCCGATCTTGCTGGCGTTGGCCCTCTATTATCGATTGAACAATTTCAACGAGCAAAGAACCATTTAAATCCCGATGGACTTTATGTTCAGTGGCTTGCGCTCAACCAATTTGATCGCCACTCCATGGGGGTGGTGATACGCAGCTTTCATCAGGTATTTCCAAGGTCCTACCTATTTATAGATGGCATGCATATTGCGTTGGTTGGCAGCAACAATGCTGCGCCAGATGCAAAACCTATCACAGAGCATCTTATCCAAATGGCAGACCTACAGCCTCACGAACTGACGGGCGGAGAAGGTGCATACACTTGGATGGGTCGCTATTGGGGACCTCTGTCCAATAGCGTTGGTCCAATCCAAGATGAGTGGTCACCCGTGATTGATTTTTCTTTACCGCGCCTCCGTTATGGCAATAATCAAGAGTTTGAATGGTTACTGCAGGATTTCTTATTACACCGCCCTACGGTGAAGGAAGCCGAACGTCAGCTACAAATCCCTGCAAAGGATCTGGAGGGCTTTGAAAGAGCCTATATCGCCACAGATTTAATGGTGCGCAGCTGGGTTGCTTCTTTGCGCCAACAAACCCCTCTAGCCAATCGCTTAATCGGCATGGCCCATGAGGCTAACCCCAAGGACCAGTGGGTGCGGTACGCCTGGTCTGATCGTTGATTCTGCTTTCCTCTAAACTCTGGCTATGCTAAAAAATTTAATTGATCGTTACGGCAAATATATCGCCCTAGGCTCGTGGGCCATCATTGCATTATTGCTCATGCGTCACACCCCTTACGCTTTAGATGAGGGGGCATCCAAAGCCTTGCTATTGGACTGGTCCATTAGTGATGAAGTTGCAAGTTCTGCCTTAACCATGGGTATGCCCGATTTACGTGCTCTTATTTGGCTCCCCTTGGCCTATCTCTTTTCTGGTCAGGTGCTTGCCGCCAAAATCTTTACGATTCTTCTGCTGGCCTTTACGGCATGGCAATTCTATCAATGGCTCTATAAAAATGGTCAAGAAGAGGCTGCACTTCTGGCTACCGGCTTGCTGTTGATTGCGCCACTGAGCATTCAACAACTCGACAGTCTTTCCGTTGGTGCCTACCTATTGGCAAGCTTTGCCTTGGGACATTGGATGCATAGCATTTATCACGAGCAAGTTACCGGGTTTAATGGTTATTTTTTTGCTCAACTTGCTTTGTGTGCTTTTGCAGTGAGCCTTCATCCCGCTGGCTTGGCCTACCCTATCTCCCTCTTGTGGCTCTGGCATACCAAGCCATTACATATCAAACAACAACGCTACTTTTATATTGGCATTCCACTATCAGTTATCTTGATTCTGTTGCTCACTTTGGGCTGGTCAGATCTTCATTTCTGGAGCAATCCTACACAGTCAATCGTCTCTATATTGTGGGGTGCACCACTAGAGCCAGGGCTTTCTACCCAAGGATGGGTACTAGGGTTGCTGCTACTAGCACTGGGTGTTGTAATCCTCACCCTCAACAGAAAAATACTGCCGAAAGATATATTGAGTTGCTGCCTCATTCTGGGACCAATAGCGGGGATCGTCGCAGCCGACCAAGCCTGGGCATTTTTAATGTTGGCGCTATTTCTGTTTGCAGGACTGCCAATCTTGCTACGCCCTTACCCAGTATTGCTCAAGCATGGATTTTTGGTGCAACGGGGTTGGTTATGGATCTTACTTTTGATCGTCTCCACCTTATTTATGCGCGGCGACCGTTTTCATTATTACGAGATCGAGAACAAAGTACTTTCAGCTCAAGATCAATTAATTCAAACTTTTGCAGATGATCTCAATGCATTTCGTGAACAGCAAGAGGCAAATAAAAAACCAATGCCTAGCATTCGGGTGGCCAGTCAGTGGCCCGCCATAACCATGATTGCATGTCGTTGCGATGTGCTGCCATTACCACCGACAGCAAACGATCCTGCAGCGCAACTAGCCATGCTCCAGAATATTAACTTTTTGATTTTGGCACCCACTGATCCTAAAAATCTCGGCCTAGCAAGCAATCTGGCGAGACTAAGTAATGATATTGCCACTCAATCTTTGCAAGCAGGTGGCGTAATTTTGGCGATTAAGCCAGCTAAGCCATGAAGCCATTAGAAATTCTCGTATACGCGGTGATTGGACTGAGCTCCTTATTTATTACCGCCTATTCTGTTCATATGCTTATCGGCGGTCTAGTCAGTGAAGAAGTGGAATACCGCTGGATGGGGATTGCTTGCGGATTAGTGACCGCAGTGATTGGCGCAATGGCCTGGGACGTCATACGACGTAAGCACTAGGAAATACTAGCATCCTACTTTTTGATTGCTGCCTGCAGAGCCAGAAAATCTGCCTCTGTAGCAAACTGAGCCTTGTGAAATACAAACTGTCGCATCTGACCAATGCCGTCTAGGCCAGACAATCCAAACGATTTACCTGAGAAGTCCTTATAGATCTTAAGATCTTTCAGGAGATTGATCTTTTCATGATTACGCAAAATGACTGTGACGGTGTCATCCTGATTTAACTCCAAAGCAACTGGCGCGACTGGCGAAATCATCAGGCGGGTTCTTAAAATGCGATTCAGCCCCGCGATAAAAAAGAAAGTGCCTAGAAATACCAAGAGATATGCCAAGCTGACATTGTCGCTATACCAGCTACTCGCAGCATAGCTTAGGAGTGCAATAACGGTAGGGACATAAAGCAATAAGTCCCAAACCATACCGCGACGATCTTTTTGTAGTTGATAAATCATCTTTTTCTCACCAAGACTTTGATGGCAGCACTCTCTGAATCTGCGCTTCCATCTCTTGATAGAGCATTGATCCTGCCTGCTGATACTGCACGATGCCATGACTATCAATCACAAATGTCCAGGGATCACCAAAAACGCCATAAGCAATATATGCCTCAGGACTTTGATATTGATCTAGATGAATAAAGATTGCCTGACCTTCATATTTGTCCTGCAACGATTTAATCATTTGCAACTGACGATCACAGGGAGTGCAATGGCCCGGTGTAGCAAACTCCAGAAAGATTGGCTTGCCGGTGGCGAGCGCCCTATCCAAGGAATACTGATACATTCTCTCGTCGGGCTGCCTATAAGTCGTGAGCCGTGTAATATCCCCACCAACATCAGACAGGGTTTTAGTTTTTAAGTGTGGCGCAGCTTCGCCAACTTCAAGACCTGGCGCATGTTGTCGATTGCAGGCGCTTAGCAAAGCGAGGGCCATTAATACACCGACAATAAAGCGCAAGCCTCTCATAGCAAACATGAAAATTATTTGCTTGGTCTGGTTTTATAAATGTTATAGCCCCAGATAATATTGGCAATCAACACCAAAGTTCCGAACAAACCTACGCCCGCCATCAAATGATGCACACGTGCCTCATCAATATCAGAAGGATCCCAGCCACCGAGAGATCCGGCCAAGGTAAATAACACCACCATACCAACTAGACCAACGTTGTGAACCCAAAAATGAATCTTCACCAACTTGAGGCTGTAAATTGGAGCCTTCATCAGACGGGGCACAAAATAATAAATGGCGCCAAAGATGGCCATTTCTACCCAACCCAATAAATTGATGTGGCCATGGGCCAACAAAATGAGTTTGCCGTGTGGAGCGGTATCGACAAATAATCTAAAGATGGGAATACCGCCCATCAATGCACCCCAAGTAAATCCAATGATGGCGTAAGTAATGCAGGCGTATACGAATAACATCGTATAGCGTGTGTATTCTGGATTCTCAATTTCAGCTAAATTGGCTTGGGATGTCGTCATGATGTCTGTATTCTGAGGTTGATTTGATTGAATGTATTTTAAAGTTAATGGCCAACTCTTGCTGACGCTGCTTACTTGCCAGCAGCCTCATCCCTTAAATCTTTGTGCCCTGTTTTCCAGCTATCTGGAGCCCATAACTTGACCATCTCATCTACAAAGCCATTGCGTTCGGCCATCGGCAAACGGGCGTCTGGGGAGCCTTGCGTTGCCTTCAGTTCTGATAAGAAAACAGCCATTGCATGCAAGTCGGCTGGAGGAAGTTTTGCAACATAAGCTGCAGACTTATTAGGGCCATGATCTTCTGTCTTTGTGCCGTAGGTAGCCTCTGGATTCTTTAAAAAAGCATAGAGATATTCTTCGCTGCGAATTGATCCAACTCCATCCAAACTAACGCCGTGGTTAGT
>Ga0316224_1003389_pt1 | contig 13188 bp, 11 predicted proteins | sample TBH18013metaG_FD_206254 | JGI IMG/M metagenome (GOLD analysis project Ga0316224, IMG submission 206254) | Freshwater microbial communities from Trout Bog Lake, Wisconsin, USA - TBH18013 | ecosystem: Environmental > Aquatic > Freshwater > Lake > Hypolimnion/Profundal zone | place: USA: Wisconsin... | reverse complement strand
GACGCAGAAGGAAAGCACAAAGTTATTCTGTGAAACCGAGTTAACAGGGATGGCCTGGGGAGCAATGCGTGATGGTCGATGGTAGCGGTTCGGGAAGCGGAAAGCCGTGGGAAGAGAAGCGAGAGACCGAAGATTTAGGAGCTACCGGGGCCTTCAGCGTGCTGGGGGAAACGGGAGTGACGAAGCCGGCACCAGCGAATGATGGGTGGAGTACGCCTGCGACACCGTTGGCACCCGAGCAGCCGGTGATTCACTCGCTGAAGTTTACAACCGGGGAGATGGAGCGCGAGGATGAACGGCTGCGGCAGGTGCTGGGGCAACAGTCGGCTGCTGCGCCTGTTCCGCCAGCGCCGGTTGCGGCACCAGTTGCGCCCGCTGCGCCGGCATCGAGCGGGGGATTTACGCAGCTGCTGAATACGCTGGATTTCAAGACGGTGCCAGCAAATCCGGCCTCGCCGCCGGCGTCGTCGGGACCTTCTACCTCCGCGTTTGCTGCACCGGTGTTTTCGCCGGCTCCGTCGCCGGCTGCTCCAGCGCCCCCGGCGAGTTCGAGCGGGGGATTTACGTCGCTGCTGAATACGATTGGAGGGGCAGAGCAGACTGGGGCGCCAGCGCCGCCGTTCCAGCCAGTGGCTACCCCAGTGCCGCCGCCGGTTGCGTATCGAGCGCCGGAGCCGTTCCCAGCACCAGCACCAGCTCCGCCGCCTTCTTCCTCGGGCGGGTTTACTTCGCTGTTGAGCACCTTTGATTCCGGAGCGCCTTTGCCGCCGCCCAAGCCGGCTGAGCCGACTTTCCGGGCTGTGTATGAGCCACCGCCGGCTGCGCCGGTGTATTCCGCGCCGCCGCCGACGAGCGCTGCGCCGCCTTCCGGGGGTGCGCCGGGGTCTTTCACGCAACTGATGCAGGTTCTTGATCCCAAGGCAGGGGGTGGTCCGGCAGTACCGACGCCGCCCGCTTATGTGCCTCCGCCGACGGTCTCAACACCTCCGGCTAGTACGCCGGGGTCGTTTACGAGCCTGGTGAACACCATGCCTCCGGCAGCCCCGGCGCCTGCGACGAACTGGTCGGCACCGCCGAGGGAGAGCGCGCCTGTGGGTCGGGATCCGTGGGCGACGGCACCGCCGGCGAAGCCTGCGGGAGGGAATTTTGCGGGGTCGCAGCCCGTGGAGGCTCCTGCGCCGACGGGCGGGGGACTGACGCAGTTGCTGCGGACGCTGGATGCTGCCGAGCCGGCACCGAAGCCGGTGGAGCCGATGCGTCCTGTGGAGCCGGCAGTGGGCGGGCCGGGAGTGTTTACGCAGACGTTTGGGCAGCTTTCGAGCACTCCGGCGCCGCCGCCGCCAGCACCCGCTCCCGCAGCGCCGTACCAGCCCATGGCGGCAGCGACGGCGACGCCGATGCCGAGTTATGCGCCACCCGCGAGTGCGCCAAGTTCGGCCGGGCCGAGTGAGGTGACGCGAATTCTGAATGCTTCGCAGATACGGGAAGCCGCACTGCGGGGAGGGGGTGCAGCAGCAGCTCCGCCACCACCGCCACCTCCTCCACCTGCGCCGACGCCGATGGGGATGCCGCAGATTCCGGGGATGTATCCGCCGCCAATGCCACAGATGCCTGCCGCACAGCCGTTCCCGCATATGGGAGGGGGTGGGGGCCAGATGCCGGGGATGCCGCCACCGCCGGCGATGTATGTGCCTCAGATGCCCCAGATGCCAGCGCCGCAACCTCCGCCGGCGCCGAAGGTGGAAGCACCGAAGGCGGGTGGCCCGCCGATGTTGCCGCTAATTCTCATCATGGTGATTTTTGTGCTGGTGGTGGTGATTATTGCGCTGGTGTTTGCGATGAAGAAGTAGAAATACAGGCAGGAAAAAGCCCCTGGATCCCGAGTGGGATTCAGGGGCTTTTTGCGTTTGGGGTGGATGGGGTCAGGCGGGCTCGGCGAGGAGAATGGCCAGTTCCATCTGGGGATTGAGGATTTCAGACGGGGCGTAGACGGCGAAGTTACGGGCGCGGCGGATGGATTCCCAGATGGGGCCGCTCTGCTCGATGGCGAAGTAGTGGTATTTGAGCTTGACGGGAAGGGAGCGGGGCGGAGTGGCGATGTGCTGGAGACGCAGGCCAGGGAGGGCGTTGCGGATGAGGGTCTCGATTTGGGTGGCCGAGCAGACCTTCATGTACTTGGGGCTGCGGTCGATGATGTCGGCGTCCTGAATGTCAGCGGAGACGGCAAGGTAGAAGCGCGAGCCTTCGAAGTAGGCATCCTTGTCGATGGAGGTGGCGTAGATGTTGTCGCGAGTGAGCTTTAGGGGCAGAGAGACGAAGTTGGTGGGGACAACAGTCTCAAGCATGAGGCGAATCACGCGGTCGAGTTCGGCAAAGCAGACCCCGAGGTTCTCGTGCTCGTAGCCGGGGAGGTCGCGGGGCTCGATTTTGTTGGAGAAGGAGGTGAGCGCGCCGGCCAGGTCGCTCATTTCGCGGAAGAGGCGCTCTGCGGTGACGCGGGAGGAGCCGAGGAGGTGGCGGAGGCCGGGGAGGTAGGTGTTGATGGTGTAGAGGAGCCAGAAATTGGCGACGTCAGAGGCGGAGAAGTCGGCGAGGGACTGGTTGCGCTGGCGGCGGGTGGAGGAGAGCTGGTTGCCGCGGGTGACGAGGAGCTCGACCAAGCCGGAGAGAATGCGCTTGAGGGTCAGGTTCCCATGGATGTCGAGCATGGGTGGGACAAAGGTGGGGTCGAGCTGGAAGGTGCCTGTCTGGCTGCGGAGGACACGGGCGCAGGCCATGACGATGGCGCCTTCGAGGTTTTCGCCCTCGGCGAGGATCTGGAGGTTTTTACGGGCGACCTGGACAGGCTTTTCGATGGTGCCATTGTTCTCGTCACGAACCATCTGCATGTGGGAGAGGAAGCGGGTGCTGACGCGGGAGCGGCTGAGGGAGACGTTGACGCCGCCCTGGAGGTATTGGGGGACTGCGAGATAGAAGATGCAGCTTTGGCGCTGGTCGCGGAAGCAGTCTGCAAGGACACGGCCGGGAGGGGGCGGGTCAGATGCGGGGACATCCAGGGGAAGGGCATCGGGGAAGACACCGGAGGCCAGGGTGATGGCGAAGTTGCCTTCGGAGAGGGCCTTGGCGTCGATCTGCAGTGTTAGGTAGCCCCAGGAAACCGGGTTGAGGGTGTCCATATAGAAGCGTGCGCTGTCTTCTACAAACCGTTCCTGAGCTTGCAGATGCTGGGGCGAAAGGAAAGTGCCTTTGGACCAGATGACGGGCTGCAGTTGTCGCATTCAGGCTCGCTTCCGGGGGAATCGGATTTGCCATTTTCTCCGTTGCCCGAAGAGGCCTCCGGATGGCTGAAGTCGAGTATACCGATAATCCGGGTGGCTGGAAGGGTTGTTTTTTGTGGAGGGGTGGGAGTTCGGCTGGAACGGGTGGAGGCTGGATGTCTGGTTACGAAAGTGACTTGACAGCGGCGAGAGTTTTGGGCGGGGGCGGTCATGTTTCCGCCAGAAAACAAAGAGTTTTGATGCGAAGTGAACCGAAAACTAAAGGCTGTGATTTGGGTCCTTGACTCTGAAAATATCTTGTAGACAGGTTGTAGCTTTTGTGTTTTAGTTGTTTTGCGATTTCCATCGCTTCAACGAGGAACCATGGCTAGGGAAAGCACGCAACACAAACTTGACCGTGTCCGTTCGCCACGGGTGCAGATCACGTATGACGTGGAAGTAGGTAACGCCATTGAAATGAAGGAGTTACCTTTTGTGATGGGAGTCCTTGGCGATTTGACGGGACAGCCCGAGAAGCCGCTTGCGGCATTGCGAGACCGGAAATTTGTCGAGATCAATCCCGATAACTTCGACACGGTTCTGAAGGGAATGGAGCCGCACCTGAGTTATTCGGTGGAAAACAAGCTGAGCGATGACCCGAACGCCGGCCAGGTGAAAGTGGATTTGCATTTTGAGGAGTTCCAGGACTTTTCGCCGGAACGGGTAGCCGCGCAAGTGAAGCCCTTGAAAGAGCTTATGGACCTGCGGCAGCGCCTGTCGGATTTGCGCGGCAGCCTGCAGGGAAATCAGGACCTGGACGATTTGCTGTTCAATACCGTTTCCAACTCGGATGCGAAGGAAAAGCTTCGGAAGGAGCTTGGATTGAGCGACAAGGAGGGCAGCAATGAGTAGTCAGGGAGATGTACTGGCACAGGCGAGCGCGCAGGAGGTAACGACGACAGAGTCGTCGTTGCTGGACCAGATTGTTGCCGAAGGGCGTTTTGGCGTGGACAAGACCGCGCAGGAGCGGGGCAAGGGGCTGGTCAAGGAGTTCATCGCGCAGGTTCTGCAGGGGCAGATGTCGCTTTCGCGGGATGCCGAAGTGACGATTTCGTCGCGCATTGCCGAGATTGACAAACTGATTTCGCTGCAACTGAATGAAGTGATGCATCACCCGGCTTTCCAGAAGCTGGAAGGGACCTGGCGCGGCATCAAGTACCTGCTGGATCAGAGCGAAACGAACGACTCGCTGAAGATCAAGGTTCTGAATGTGTCGAAGCGTGATTTGCTTCGGGATCTGCAGCGTGCGCCGGAGTTTGACCAGAGTGCGCTGTTCAAGAAGGTATACGAGGAAGAGTTTGGAGTTTTCGGTGGCGCGCCGTTTGGAGCGCTGATTGGGGACTACGAGTTCAACCGCGGGGCTGAGGACATGGAGTTGCTGGAGCGGGTTTCGCAGGTGGCTTCGGCTGCCCACGCTCCATTCCTGACAGCTGCAGGCCCAGAGTTGATGAACCTAACCAGCTACACGCAGCTTGGCGGCATCCGGGATATGTCGAAGGTGTTTGACAGCACGGAGTACGCGAAGTGGAAGTCCTTCCGGGCGTCGGATGACTCACGCTACATTGCGCTGACGCTGCCGCATGTGTTGATGCGGGAGCCGTACGGGCGAGACGGGCGCCAGATCGAGGCGTTTGACTACGAGGAAGATGTGGACGGTCGCGACCACAGCAAGTACCTGTGGGGTAATGCAGCGTACGCGCTGGGTGCACGGTTGACGAACTCGTTCGCGAAGTTTGGCTGGTGCGCCTCCATTCGCGGAGTTGAGAACGGCGGTCTCGTGGAGGGACTGGCAGTTCACAATTTCCGTACGGATGAGGGTGATGTGGCGCTGAAGTGTCCGACGGAAGTAGCCATCACCGACCGACGGGAAAAAGAGCTTGCGGATCAGGGATTTGTACCGCTTGTGCATTGCAAGGGGACGGATTATGCGGCCTTTTTCAGTGTTCAGACGGCGAACAAGCCCAAGACCTTTGACAAGCCGGAAGCCAACGCCAATGCAAAGCTTTCTGCTCAGTTGCCTTACATTCTTGCCATGTCGCGTTTCGCGCATTATCTGAAAGCGATGATGCGAGACAAGCTTGGCAGCACCATGAGCCGTTCCCAGGCAGAGTTGTACCTGAACCAGTGGGTAGCAAATTACGTGATTGCCGATGACAACGCATCGGCAGCAGCCAAGAGTGAACGGCCGCTGCGCGAAGCGCGGATTGAGGTGATGGAGGTTCCGGGAAACGCCGGCGCGCTGCGCGCAGTCGCCTTCCTGAAGCCGCACTTCCAACTGGATCAGTTGACGGTATCGTTGCGGCTGGTAGCCGATTTGCCACCGCAAGGGAAGTAATTGTCTGGGAAAACCGGTGCATTCTGCATCGAAAGAAACCACGAATAGCCCGCTTGCGAGCGGATGACAGGAGAGGAAGAAGACCATGTCTGTTGACTATTTTCTGAAACTGGACGGGATTGAAGGGGAATCCCAGGACAAAGATCACCCGAAGCAAATTCAGCTGATGTCCTTCTCGTGGGGCGGCAGCCAGGTGAGTTCGGTGTCTGGCACTGGTGGTTCTGGTGCGGGCAAGGTAAACCTTTCGGATTTCAGCATTATGACGTACTTTGACAAGTCGACTCCGAAGTTGTTCAAGTCGCTTTGCAAGGGCACGCATATTGCGACGGGGAACGTTGCTGCGCGCAAGGCGGGCGACACGAAGCCTTATCTGAAGGTGGACTTCAAGGAGCTGTTTGTTACGTCTCTGCAGGTGAGCGCGAGCTCGGAAGTTCCGACGATCAGCGTTTCGTTCAGCTATAACGAAGTGAAGATTGACTACAGCCTGCAGGACGACAAGGGCATCCTGACGTCGACCGGAGCGGTGAACTACAACCTGAAGAAGAACGAGCTGACCTAGAGGGAACATGACGCCACTGGAGCTCTACCGCGCAGGAGAGCTGAACGCCGCAATCAAGGCGCTTGGCGACGAGTTGAGGAACAATCCACTCGACGTCAAGCGCCGAACTTTCCTGTTTGAATTGCTTCTGTTTGCCGGGGAGCTGGGACGAGCTGAGAAACATCTGGATGTGCTGTCGGGAGCCGGGGGACTGGCTTCCGGCGGAGCCATGTTGTATCTGAGTGCGCTCCATGCCGAGCGGACGCGTCAGGAGTTGTTCAAGAGCAGGCAGTATCCGGCTCAGCAGAAAGAGGTTGCGCCGACACCGGGGAAATCCGGTGGGGTGGCGTTTGGGGATTTTCTGGACGCTGATCCGCGGATTGGCGCGAATCTTGAGGTGTTTATTGCCGGCAGTTATACGTGGATTCCGATTCACTACATGCGCCGGTTGAAGATTGAAGCCCCGAAATCCCTGCGCGACCTGATGTGGGTGACCGCGGAGGTTGAGACCAGTCCCGAGTTCCGATTGCAGGAGCTGGGGCAGGTGTTTTTGCCGGCAATTTGCCCGCTGTCGTCTGAGCATCCGAGCGAGTTGGTTCGTCTTGGGCGGGAGAGTGTTTGGGAAGCCGACGAGAGCTTTGGGGAGTTACCGTTCGGTCCCAAGCTGATGCTGATTGACGGAGAAGAGATTCCGTTGCTGGCTTTGCGAGAGATTGAGTGGACGCCCGCGTCGGAAGGAGCCGACGATGCCTCTGCGTGATGATTTGCTGGAGCCGATAGCCGGGGAGAACCCCTCGGGCGCGAATTTATACCACGACAAGATTTTTGACCAGATTAAGGAAGCGAGAACGGAGGACCTGGATGTTGGTCCTGCGGGGGATTGGGGACGCGCGCCCAAAAAGGCTGACCACAAGCTGGTGGTGAAGCTGGCCGGTGAAACGCTGGCGAAGAAGACGAAGGATTTGCGCCTGGCGGGATGGCTGGTGGAATCGCAGTTCAAACTGGAAGGCTTTGAGCTGCTGCCCCATGCGCTGAGGTTGCTGCTGGAACTGCAGCAGCAGTTCTGGGAGACGATTTATCCCGAGAAAGAAGATGACGGCAACGTTGAGATGCGGCTGGCTGCGATTGAAGGCACGGCCAATCGTCTTGGCGCTGCGTTGCGTTCTGCGCCGATAACGCGCAAGGGATTCTCGCTGATTGACTACATTGACTCGCGCGCGGTGGGGTACGAGGCTGAGGCAGAGTATGGATCAGCCAAGGCAGAGGCCCGGCAGTATGCGCTGGAGCATGACAAGCCGACGGCTGAGGATTTTGACGCAGCCGTGGAAGGAACGAGCAAGGCCTTCTACGTTGCGATGAATGCGGCGCTGGAGTCTGCCGCGGAGATTCTTCAGGAGCTGGAGGTTTACCAGGAAGAGGTCTATGATTCGGATTATCCGAACATGGGCCGTTTGCGCAAGCCATTGGAGGAAGTGGGGCCGGTAGTGCGGCTGCTGCTGAACGAGAAGCGCAAGCTGGAGCCGGACGCCGAAGAGGAAGTGGTAGAACCTGAGGCTGAGCCGGAAGAAGAATCGGCGCCTGCTTATGAGGAAGAGCAGGCGGAGGTGGTGGAGGAAGCCCCGCGACCTGTTGCTGTGAGGGCAAAGCCGAGCGCGCCGAAGAACATGACGCCGCAGCAGATGGTGGTGGTGGCGGCGGAGGCAATTTTTGCCGAGACGCAGAACTCGCCAGCGCCGTACCTGGTGTGCAGCGGATTGCGGTTTGCCGAGACGCGACTGCAGCCGTGGGGCGGTTATGAGGTTGCTGTGGGGCCGCCGACGGAGGCGCGCCAAAAGCTGGTGCGGCTGGCGAACCAGGGTGAGTGGACGGAGCTGCTGAAGGAAGCCGTGCCGATGCTGGGCGAGCCGTACGGGCGGGCCTGGCTGGATTTGCATCGCTACATTTGGAAAGCAGCCTATGAGTACGGATATTCGGAATTGGCCAAGGCCGTGATTGCGACGGTGCGTGGATTGCTGACGGATATTCCCGAGATGCGCGGTTGGAATCTGGACGATGATACACCGGTAGCCAACCAGGAGACGCAACGCTGGCTGGATGCAGAGGTGATTCCACCGACTGCGGAGGCCGAAGCTGCGCCCGCCCCGGAGCCGGTGATCATTTACCGTGATGTGCCGGTGATCTCAGAGAGTGGTGCGCCGCGCGAGCGGAGCGTGTACGAGATTGCCTGTGAACTGCAGGCTAACGGGCGGCCCGAGGAAGCCATCACGATGATGGTGCGGGAGGCCAATCGGCAGTCAAGCGGGCGCGAGAAGTTCCAGCGGCGGGTGGAAGTAGCGCAGCTTTGCCTGGCGAGCAACCGGGAGGATATTGCGTATCCAATTTTGTCGGAGCTGAATGCCGAGATAGAGCAGCGGAACCTGGCGGTGTGGGAGAGTGACGAGTTGCTGGTGAAGCCGATGACGATGCTGCTGCGTTGCATGGAGAGCCGCGGCGAAAGTCAGCAGGATCGAGACGCGTTGTTTACGAAGATTTGCCGGCTGGATCCGCAGGCGGCGTTTACGGTTCGCCGTTAAGGCGGGCGTGCAGCGGCAGGGCTGGTCGAGGTTGCGATGTCGAAGAGCAAGGCGGAATCCGTCATTACACAATCGCTTCTGGACCGGCTCTCGGACCAGGAAGATTGGCCGACGCGGCGGGACGCGGCGATGCGGATGCTGCGTGAGTCTGTAAAGCGCGATGTGGAGTGGCTGCTGAATACACGCAGGCCATTGATTCCCGAGATTGAGGAGTATGAGAAGGCGGCAGCTTCGGTCATCAACTACGGGTTGCCGGATTTGATGAGCTTTGAGGGAGCGTTTGGCCGCGACCATAACGCTCTGCTGGCGGCGATGGTGAAGGTGCTGCGGATATTTGAACCCAGAATTCTGGAGCCGAAGGTTTTTCTGATGCGGACAGATTTGCTTGGGCGCAGTCTGAGGTTTCATGTGGAGGGGCGGATCCAGTTTGAGTCGATTGAGGAAGAGATTCAGTTTGACACGGTGCTGGAGCTGCTGAACGGCGAGTACGAGGTGAAGTAAGGAATGCGCGAAGAGCTGTTGGAGTACTATGAGCGCGAGTTGACCTATCTTCGCCAGATGGGGGCCGAGTTTGCGCGCAAGTATCCGCGGGTAGCGGGGCGGCTGCTGCTTGATCCGGACAGTTGCGAAGACCCGCATGTGGAGCGGTTGATTGAGAGCTTCGCGTTTCTTTCAGCGCGTGTGCATTTGCGGATTGACGATGACTTTCCTGAGCTGAATGAGGGTTTGCTGAATCTGGTGTTTCCGGGGTACCTGCGGCCAACGCCGTCGATGACGATTGTGGAGATTCAGCAGGATCAGGGGCAGGGGAAGAAGACTGCGGGAGCGCGAGTTCCGAAAGATACCGTGATGGTGACGAAGGGCACGGTGGATGGGCTGGCGTGCCGATTTCGCACATCGTTTGACGTGGAGTTGTGGCCGCTGACGGTGACAGAGGCGGAGTGGCGCAGGCCGGAGATGATGGCGTGGCCTGCGATTTCATCCGGGGCGACGCAGGCGTATTCAGCGGCGCGGTTGCGACTGAAGTGCTTCCCGGATGTGACCCTGGCGGGGCTGGGTTTGGAGCGGTTGCGGTTCCACTTGGCGGGCGATGCGAGTGTGGTTTTTAACCTGTACGAGATGCTGTCGTCGCGGTGCGTGGAGATTCAACTGCGTGACCCGGCAGACCGCAGCCGGGTGATTTCGCTGGGCCGCGAAAATCTGCGGATGGTGGGTTTGGAGCCAGAAGAGTGTGTGCTGCCGAGCGACCGCAGATCGCAGTCGGGCCACGTGCTGTTGCAGGAGTATTTCAGCTTCCCGGAGAAGTTTCTATTCTTTGATTTGAGCGGGCTGGAGGCGTTGTCGGCATCGGGGTTCGGGACCGAGGCCGAGATCTTGTTTCTGTTCTCACGGTTTGAGAAATCGGAGCGGCAGCAGATTCTGGAGTTGGGAGTTTCTGCACGGACATTCCGGCTGGCATGCACGCCAATTCTGAATCTCTTTCGGCAGGCGACGGAACCGATTCTGCTGAGCCAGGCGAGGCACGATTACCGGATTATTCCGGATGCGCGGAACCAGTCGATGATGGAGATTTACAGCATTGATGAGGTGGTTGCGGCGAATCCGAAGCTGAGACAGACGGTGCCGCTGGATCCGTTGTATGCGTATCGGTTTCAGATTCGGGAAGAGAAGAACCGGGCGTACTGGTCGGCAAGCCGCAAGCAGAATCCGCTGGGCGAACGGGAGCCCTCCGCGGTGTATATCTCGGTGGTGGACCAGAACGGAAGGCTCGCGCATCCGGATGCGGATGTGCTTTCCATTGTGACGCAGTGCACGAATTACGAGTTGCCGTCGCGGCTGACGTTTGGCAATGAGGCAGGGGATTTTGATGCGGTTGGGCAACCGGCGGCGAAGTGCGTGGTTGCGCTGCGGAGGCCAACGCCTTCGCTTGATCCGCCGACTGGCAAGGGGATGATGTGGCGGCTGATTTCGCAATTGAGTTTGAATTACCTTTCCCTGACAGAAGGTGGGCGGAAGGCGCTGCAGGAGATTTTGCGGCTGCATGACTTCCACGGAACGGTGGCGGGCGAAAACCAGGTGGGGGCGATTACAAAGTTGAGCGCGTCGCCGCACTTTGCCATGGTGGAGTCGCCGTATGGATTGGTTTCGGCGCGGGGAACGCTGGTTCAGATTGAGCTGGACGAGCAGCAGTTTGCCGGAGGAGGCGCGTATCTGTTTGCCAGCGTAGTGGACCGCTTCCTGGCGGGGTACGCATCGATGAACAGTTTTGTGCAACTGGAAGTGAGAACGAATCAACGCAAAGAGGTTTTGGGACGATGGCAGCCGAGAGCCGGAACCCAGGTGCTGTTGTAGCGAGCGCCGGGGAGAAAGAGAACGCGCCTGAGTTGTACCGCTTCCGGAAGTTGCTGGAAGACGAGCCCTTTCGCGTGCGATTTTTCCAGGCTGTGCGGATGATGCAGCGGCTGGAGCCGGACCGGACACCGGTGGGATATTTTGTGCCGCCGAGTGGTGAGGCGATACGGTTTTCGTCTTTGCCGACGTTGAATTTCCCGCCGAACCAGATCGATTCGATTCGGCGCAACGCGGATGGGCAGTACCAGATGACGGTGCAGTTCATGGGGTTGAGCTGCGGGATTTCTGTGCTGCCCGCGCCGTATACGGAGCATCTGCTGGGGTTGATACGCGACAAGAATCGCGCGATGGCGGATTTTTTTGACATCTTCAATCACCGGATGGTGTCGTTCTTCTACCGGGGATGGGAGAAGTATCGGTTTTATATCGGGTGTGAGCGCGGGTCGGAGGATCCGGTTGCTCCGCGGATGATGGATTTGCTTGGTCTGGGTGCAGAAGGCCTTGCGACGGGGTTGGAGCTTCCTGAAACGGCGCTGATGCACTACGTGGGTTTGCTGGGTAGGCAAACGCGATCAGCCGAGGCGCTGCGGAAGCTGCTGGAAGGGTATTTTGAAGTGCCGGTAGCGATTGAGCAGTTTGTGGGAACGTGGCGCAGCCTGCCGGCGGACAACCAGACGAGGTTTTCAGGGCTTGGAGGGCCGAGCGAGCAACTGGGCGTGGGTGTGGTAGCAGGGGCTGAAGTGCTGGACATGCACGGGCGCATCCGCGTGGCTATCGGGCCGATGCGTTTTGAGCGGTATCTGCAGTTTCTTCCGGGACAATCGGCGAGCCGTGAACTGGCCGCGTGGATACGTTTTTACGCGAGCGGCAACTATGAAGCAGAGGTGCAGTTGATTCTGGACCGGCGGGATGCGCCGGGATGCGAGTTGGGCGGCGGTGGAAGGCTGAAGCCGCAACTGGGTTATGTGAGTTGGCTGAAGACGAAGCCGATGACCAGAAATCCGGCAGATGCAACGTATTTGATTGAGTAGATTGGGGAAGTTTTTCAGAACAGGGTTTATCCGGCATTTTGCGAAGTTCGATTTTCGAAAGCAGGTCAGGAGAGGTCATGGCAATCAACACGAAGTCACTTATTGCGAAGCTGAACGATACGACGCGCAGCATTCTGGAAGGTGCGGCCGGGCTTTGTCTTTCCCGGACGAACTACGACATTGAGGTTGAGCATTTTCTGCTGAAGGCGCTGGAAGGCTCTGATAACGACATCGCGTGCATCCTGAAGCATTTTGGGGTGGATGTGTCGCGGTTTACGAAGGAACTTGGGCGCACGGTGGATGGATTCAAGCGTGGCAATGCGCGGAATCCAGCATTCAGCCCGGTGGTGTTCAAGGCATTGTCTGAGGCGTGGTCGATTGGGAGCATTGACTACGATGCGGGGAGCATTCGCACCGGGTTTGTGCTGATTGCGCTGCTGAGCAATGATGAGCTTGCGCGGCTGGTTCGCGATGTGAGCCGGGAGCTGCAACTGGTGGATGTAGCCGTGCTGCGCAAGGATTTCTACACGATCGTGGCGAAGTCGCGCGAGGTGCAGACAGGGTTGAAGGCGGCTGCGCCGGGAGCGGCTGGAGCTGCAGAGCAGGGAGCGCAGAAGGGCGGCGGCAAGACGCCATGCCTGGACCAGTACACGGTGAATCTTACAGCGGATGCGAAGGCGGGGAAGATTGATCCTGTGCTGGGGCGCGACCACGAAGTGCGTCAGATGATTGACATTCTGATGCGACGGCGGCAGAACAATCCGATTTTGACAGGCGAGGCTGGTGTGGGCAAGACCGCAGTGGTGGAAGGCTTTGCCAACCGCATTGTGAGTGGCGATGTGCCAGAGGCGCTGAAGGGCGTGCGGGTACACTCGCTGGACCTGGCACTGCTGCAGGCAGGTGCGGGCGTGAAGGGCGAGTTTGAGAACCGCCTAAAGGGACTGATCAACGAGATCAAGTCGTCGACGGAAAAGATCATCCTCTTTATCGATGAGGCGCACACGATGATTGGCGCGGGCGGTCAGGCGGGGCAGAACGATGC